>PVBE011508137.1_pt1 | contig 11043 bp, 11 predicted proteins | sample 1631181 | NCBI WGS metagenome assembly PVBE01 (sample SAMN08397723, study PRJNA350692) | Marine metagenome, whole genome shotgun sequencing project. | isolation source: water | place: Pacific Ocean | collected 2012-04 | reverse complement strand
TGACGGTTGGGTTGTAGCGGAGGGCACGCTTCCGCGGCAAGCCGGGCGCTTTCAGGTGCAATGGCGTGGGGAATGCTGTTTCATGGGGAGGGGCCAGGGAAGCGCCAAGGAAAGGACACAGGGATGGAAGGCTTGCGTATCGCCCACGCGGCGGCAAGCGATTGGTGGCAGGCGGTCGAGGACTGCGCCGTCGCCCTCGGTGAGACGCCCGACGCCGAGGCGGGCCGGGCCGATCTCGGCTTCCTCTACGTGACCGACGCCTATGCCGCGCACATGGGCGAGATTCTCGATGTCCTGCGCGGCGCCACGGGGATCGAGCAGTGGGTCGGCACCGTTGGCATCGGCGTCTGCGCCACGGGGACGGAATATTTCGACGAGCCGGCGATGGCCGTCCTCGCCGGGCGCTGGCCCGAGGGCCGGTTCCGCCTCGTCCCCGGCCTTGGCGAGGGCTCGGGGCCGTTCGTCGAGGCCAACCGGGCATGGCTCGACGCGGCCGCGCCCACCTTCGGGATCGTTCACCTCGACCCCAACAACGAAAGCGCCGCCGCGCTCGTCACCGGCCTGGCCGCGGAAGCTTCCGCCTTCCTGGTGGGCGGCCTGACCTCCTCACGGGCGGCCCATACCCAGGTCGCGGGCGAGGTGACGGATGGCGGCCTCTCGGGCGTGCTGTTCGCCGCCGATGTCGCGGTGGCCACGGGGCTCACCCAGGGCTGCATGCCCATCGGGCCGATCCGAACCGTCACCGGCGGCCAGGACAACGTCCTGTTCGAGATCGATGGCGAGCCCGCGCTCGAAATCTTCAAGCGCGATATCGGCGAGGAGCTGGCTGGCGACCTCGCGCGGGTGGCCGGCCTGATCCACGCGGCGTTGCCCATCCCGGGCTCGGACACGGGCGACTATCTGGTGCGCAACCTGCTCGCCATCGACCCTGAGCAGGGCTGGATCGCCATCGGCGAACAGGTGGCCGTGGGGGACCGGGTCATGTTCTGCCGGCGCGACGGCGCCAGCGCGCGCGAAGACCTGCAACGCATGCTGGGCGACGTGACGCGCCGCCTCGATGCACCCCCCCGGGGCGGGGTCTATTTCACCTGCCTCGCCCGCGGGCCCAGCCTCTTCGGGCCCGACTCGGAGGAGATGCGGACCATCCAGGCGGCGCTCGGCGACGTGCCGCTTGTGGGCTTCTTCTGCAACGGCGAAATCTCACACGACCGGCTCTACGCCTATACGGGCGTGCTCGCGTTGTTTCTCTAGGACCACGGCGGAAGGGGGGAGACATGGAATTCCGCAGGCTCGGCACCACCGACGTCGAGGTCGGCACGCCCTGCCTCGGCACCATGACCTGGGGCGGTGATCCCAACCCGTCTGCCTGAGCCGTGATCCGCCTCTTCGTCGCCATCCCACTGCCCGCCGACGTTCGCGAGCGCCTCGGCCTGCTCTCGGTCGGCATCCCTGGCGCAAAGTGGGTGGAGCCCGCGAACCTGCACCTGACGCTCCGCTTCATTGGCGAGGTGGAGGAGCCGGTGGCGGCCGAGATCGCCACCGTGCTCGAAGGTGTGGAGGCGGCGCCCTTCGGAATCGAGCTCGACGGGATGGGAGATTTCGGCTCGGGCAAGCGGCTCCGCGCCCTCTGGGCCGGCGTCGCGCGGAACGAGGCGCTCGAACATTTGCAGGCCCGGATCGAGAGCGCGCTGGTGCGCTTGGGGCTCGAGCCCGAGCGGCGGCGTTTCACGCCCCACGTCACCCTCGCCCGCCTCAAGGGCGCCCCCGCCGCCCGGGCGCGGCGCTTCATCGCCGAGAACGGGGCCTTCCGCGCCGGCCCCTTCCCGGTCGCGGGCTTCACCCTCTATTCGAGCTTCCTCTCCCGCAACGGCGCCATCCACGACCCGGTGGCGGAATTCCCGCTGAGGGGCGACCGCTAACACCCGAACCGCTCCAGCACCCGCCCGACCGTCTCGGGGTAGCCGCCACCGAAGAGGCGGGTGTGCACGAGGAGGGGATAGAGGTTGTAGATGAGGCGCCGGGCCTCGAAGAAGCCGGGGGCGAGGGGGCGGATTTCCTGGTAGCGCTCGAAGAAGGCCGCGCCGAAGGTCCCGAAGAGGGTGGTGAAGGCAAGCTCGACCTCGGGATCGGCGTAATGAATCGCGGGATCGACGAAGCCGGCGATGCGCCCGTCGCGGCACAGCACGTTGCCGGTCCACATGTCGCCATGGACGAGCGCCGGCCGCGCGGGCTCGGTCAGCCAGCGGTCGAGCTGGCCCGCGAAGCTTTCGAGCCGGTCGAGGGTGGTGCTGGGCAGGCGCCCCACGCGCGCCGCTTCGTGGCCCATGTGGAGGAGGCGGTGGTCGCGGAAGAAGTCGAGCCACGAGTCCGTCGGTGGATTGGGCTGGGGCAGGGAGCCGATCAGCGTATCGCGCTCGAAGCCGAAATGGGGCCCAGCGATGCCGTGCAGGTCGGCCACGAGCTCCGCCGCGTGGCGCTCGACTTCCGGCGTGATGGCGCCCGAGGTCTCGAGGTACTCCATCAAAAGGAGGTCGGGCTCGGCCGTGAGGACGTCGGGGACCGGCAGGCGGCTCTTATGTCCGAGATAGTCCAGCATGAAGCCTTCGAGCACCAGGTCGCTCCTGGTGCCGCCGAGCTTCGCCACCAGCCGGCGGCCGTCCGCCAAGTCGATGCGGTAGATCTCGGCGATGCAGCCGCCGCGCAGGGAGGCGGAGCCCGTGACGGCCGCCCCCGCCGCTTCCTCGACCGCCTCGCGCAGGATCGAATCGAGCATCTTCAGAGGTGCTCGGCGCGGATGCTTTCGAGCAGGCCCGCCGCGGCCGCCTCGATCATGTCGATGGCGCGCTCGAAATCGGCCACCTCACCGTAATAGGGATCGGGCACGTCGAGGATGCCGAGCCCGGGCGCGTAATCGAGCAGCAGGCAGAGGCGGGCGGGGGCGTCCTCGGGCGTCAAGGCCAGGAGCTGGCGGTGGTGCCCCCGGTCGAGGGCGATCACGTAGTCGAAGGATTCGAAGTCGCGGTGCGCGATCTGCCGCGCGGCTTGCCCGCCGAGGTCGTAGCCGCGCCGGGCGGCGGCCTCATGGGCGCGCGCATCCGGCGCTTCGCCCATATGGTAGTCGATGATGCCGGCCGAATCGGCGACGATCCGGTCGTCGAGGCCGGCTTGTGCGACCAGGCCGCGAAACACCCCCTCGGCGGTGGGCGAGCGGCAGATGTTCCCGGTGCAGACGAAGAGAACTTCGATCAACCCAGTCTCCCTCCCGATGCGATATGCTCGACCCGATGTTCAGCCGCACGCACCACAGAATCGTGGCCCTCACGGGCGCCGGCATCTCCAAGGAGTCGGGCCTCGACACCTTCCGCGACGAAGACGGCATCTGGCATCAGGTGGACCTCGAGGACGTGGCCACGCCCGAAGCCTTCCATCGCAATCGCGATACCGTGCAGGCCTTTCACAACGACCTGCGCCGGGGCCTGCTCTCGGACAACATAGCACCCAATGCCGCGCACCGGGCGCTTGCGGAGCTCGAGTTCGAGTGGCCCGGCGAGCTGCTGCTGGTGACCCAGAACGTCGACGACCTGCACGAGCGCGCCGGCAGCCGCAACCTCCTGCACATGCATGGCGAGCTGTTCAAGGCCCGGTGCGAGGGCTGCGGCGCGGTCCACCCCTGGCGGGACGATCTCTCGGCCGACACGGTATGCCCATCGTGTGGCGTGGCCGGCGCCATGCGCCCACACGTGGTGTGGTTCGGCGAGATGCCGTTCGAGATGGACCGCATCTACGAGGCGCTCTCGCGCTGCGACCTCTTCCTCTCCATCGGCACCTCGGGCAACGTCTATCCGGCGGCGGGGTTCGTCCAGGAGGCCATCTTCCGCAACCGGGCGCGCACGGTCGAGCTCAACCTCGAGCCCTCGGAGGGGGCGAGCCTCTTCGCCGAGAAGATCTACGGGCCGGCGGGGGAGGTGGTGCCGGCCTTCGTCGCGCGGCTGCTAGGCCGCCCATGAGCGAGTCCGAGACGCTTTCTGACCTGCTCGCCCGGGTGCGCGCCTGCCGCGTGTGTGAGGCCCATCTGCCGCTCGGCCCGCGCCCCGTTCTGCGCGCGACTTCGACGGCGCGGGTGATGATCGTCGGCCAGGCGCCAGGCACCAAGGTGCATGAGACGGGCGTTCCGTGGGACGACCCCTCGGGCGACCACTTGCGCGAATGGCTCGACCTGGACCGGGCGGCTTTCTACGATGAGAGCCGCATCGCCATCGTGCCGACCGGTTTCTGCTATCCGGGCCGCAATCCCAAGGGCGGCGACATGCCGCCGAGGCCCGAATGCGCGCCCCTCTGGCACCCGCTGCTGCTGCCCCATATGCCAGAGCTGGCGCTCACCCTCCTCGTGGGCGGCTCGGCCCAGGATCACTACCTGGGCCGTCGGCGCGGGCGCAACGTGACCGAGACCGTGCGCGCCTGGCGCGAATACCTGCCCGCTTACTTGCCCACGCCCCACCCGAGCTGGCGCAGCCGCAACTGGCTCAAGCGCAACCCCTGGTTCGCGGCCGAGGTCGTGCCCGTCCTGCGCGCCGCCATGGAGCGACTCTTGTGACGCTCAAGCGCCGCTAAGGCTTTCCTCGCATAAGCTCGGGCGCGCGGTCGCGCTTGCCGGCGAGCCGAAGACCGGCTCGCCGGGAGCTACGGAAAGTCAGGGACGGATCATCCTCTGCCCTCAGTCGAGGTAAGGCGCGTCTTCGCGGACTTCGATGAGGGTCGGGCCGTCGGCTTCGACGGCCTTGGCGATTGTGGCGCTCAGGGCCTCGAGGCTATCCGGGCTCTCCGCGCCGCAGCCGAAGGCCTTGGCGAGGGCGATGAAGTCGGGGTTCCTGTTGTTGACGCCGACGGCACCCATGCCGAGCTCGCCCATGTCGTCGCGGATCTGGCCGAGGCCGTCGTTGTTCCACAAGACAATGGCCACCGGCACCTCGTGCTCGACGGCCGTCGCCAGCTCCGGGGCCGTGAACATGAAGCCACCGTCGCCGATAAGCACAACGGCCGGCCGTGAGGGTGCCGCGAGCTTGCCGCCGACGGCCGCGGGCAGGGCCGAGCCGAGCGGGCAGTAGCCCACCGGGTGGAACCAGGTGCGCGCCCGGCTGCACGGGAAGTAGCTGTTGCCCGTATAGGCCACCTGGGTCGCGTCCGAGAAGACGAAGCCGTTCTCCGGAAGGGCCGCGCGAATCGCGTCGAGCACCTTGGCGTGCTTCGCACCCTTGGCCTTGCGTGCCGCGCGCGGCGCATCGCGGGCGGCGCGGAAGGTCTTGTTGGCGCCCATGTCCGCGGGGCTCGCGCCATTCGACTTGAGCGCCGCCACGATTCCTGCGAGCGCCGCGCCCGCATCCGCGTGTAGCGCCACGTCGGCCTGATAGTCGCCATAGAGCATGCGCGGGTCGATATCGATGCGTATGAGGCGCCCGCCGAGCTCCAACCGGTCGACCCAGGCATCGGTCTCCGAAAGCTCCGTCCCCACGGCGAGCACGAGGTCGGCGGATGTGAGCAGCGCCAGGGTGTCGGGAAGCGCGATCGTGGCGCCCACGCACAAGGGGTGATCGTCGGGCACGGCACCCTTGCACGCCGTGGTCAGGACCACAGCCGAGCCCGTCAGCTCCGCGAGCTCGGTCAGAAGCGCGCCCTGGTCCTGGGCGCCGCCGCCGGCGACGATCACCGGGCGCTTGGCGGCGGCGAGCATCTCGGCCGCCTCGGCGACCGCGCCCGGGTCGGGTGCCGCGCGGGTGACGGCGCGGCGGTTGCGCGCACCGAAGCTCGCGGGTGCGCCGAGAATGTCGATCGGCACCTCGATATAGGCCGGCCGCGGACGCTCGCTCTCGAAGGTGGCGTAGGCCCGCTGCACCAGCTCCGGCACGTCGTCGACCTGGTGCGCGGTGGCGCTGAAGGAGCTGACGGGCTCGGCCACGGCGAGCTGGTCGCTGATCTCGTGCAGGCGCCCCCGGCCCCGGCCCAGGTGCTCGGTCTCGTTGACGCTGGCGATCACCAGCATGGGCACGGAATCGGCGTAGGCCTGGCCCATGGCGGTCGCGATGTTGGTGAGCCCGGGCCCGGTGATGACGAAGCACACGCCGGGGCGGCCCGAGACGCGGGCATAGCCTTCGGCCATGAAGCCGGCTCCCTGCTCGTGCCGGGTGGTCACCACCTTGATGCGGCTATTCTCGAGCCCGCGGTAGAGGTCGAGGGTATGGACGCCGGGGATGCCGAATACCGTATCGACGCCGTAGGATTCGAGGAGCTCAACCAGGGCCTCGCCGCAGCTCACTTGATCCGTCATCTCGTATCTCCCTTGCAGAGCCCGGGGTTTGTCCGGGCCGTTAGAATCCCACCGCGTCCATGAAGGGGCTCAACGCCTTTCGCACCGGCACCTGGACGAGCGCCGGCTTGCCCGAAGCGTGGGCGGCCCGAACGGCCGCGCCCACCTCCTCGACCGTCTCGGCCCGGGCGCCAAAGCCACCCAGGGCCGTCGCGAACCCGGCCCAGTCGCGCTCGGCCAGATCGGTCTCGAACTCGCCGCCGTACTGGCGCTTCTGCGGCATTGCGATGGCGCCCCATCCATGATCGTCCATCATCACGACGATGACGGGCCGGCCGTAGCGCTCTGCCGTATCGAGCTCGATGCCATGATAGCCGAAGCCGCCGTCGCCCACGAACACCACGACGGGCCGGTCGGGGCAGGCGACCCGCGCGCCGATGCCGTAGGGCACGTCCGGGCCGACGGCGCCGCCCTGGCCACAGCGGATGAAGCTGTTGGGCGCGCGGATCCGGATCCGCGTATCGCTCCAGAAATCGACGTTGCCCATGCCGGCCACGTAGATCGTGTCCTCGGGCATGGCGGCGTGGACGGCGTCGAACACGGCCACGGGATGGAGGGGCTTGTCGGCCGCATCGCCGCCGCCCAAGCCCTCGTGCTCCGCCCGCCAGGCCGCCGCCGTCGCCGCCACCCAGTCCCGGTCCGGCACCATGGGTTCCATGTCGAGAAGGGCGTCGGTCACGGCCCCGACGCCGGCCATGGTGGCAACGTCCGAGCGGCGGTTGCGGCCGAGATACTCGACGTCGGGATAGCACTGGACGACGGTGGCCTCGGGGCTCACGGCCCGGCCGAAATCGAGGTCCGTCTCCAGGTGGTGGCCGAGGAGGAAGACCAGGTCCGCCTCCGCGAAGGCGCGCGCCACGGTCTGGTTCGAGAACACGCAGCCGAAGCCGCAATACTGCTCATGCCGCTCGTCGACGATGCCGCGGGCGTGGCGGAGCGAGGTAAAGAGAGCGCCGTGGCGCTCGATGGCCGCCCGCACCCGCGCCGGATCGAGGCCGGAATTCATCTCCCAGCGCGTCTCGTCACCGACCACGAAGAGGGGGCGGCGCGCCTTGGCAAGGGCGGCGGCGATATCCCGCGCCACGCCGGGTGCCAAGCCGGCGCCACGGGGTGCCGGAGCGCCCGCGGGCGGCTGGCGCACCGCTGCGGCGGAGAGCACGTTGACGGGAATCTCGAGGAAGGCCGGCCCGGGTCGCCCCGACCACATGTGGCGCCAGGCCATCTCGATATATTCGGGGATGCGCTCGGTATCGAGGACGCGGGCGGCGAACTTGGTGACCGGCGTCATGATGCGCACGTGCTTGGCCATCATGTTGACGCCGCGGTCGAACTTCGCCGTATTGCCCTGGCCGCCGATGATGAGGATGGGCGTGCCCGAGTGCTGGGCCAGGAAGGCGGCCGTCACCGAGTTGGTGACAGCGGGGCCGAGAGTCACCAACGCCACGCCCGGGATGCCGGTGAGGCGCGCGGCCGCCTCCGCCATGTAGCAGGCGGACTGCTCCTGCCGGGTGTGCACGTTGGTCAGCTTGTTGTTGGCGGCGGCGTGATAGATCGAGTTGAGGGGACCGCCCGAGACGGAGAATATCTGCTCCACCCCGAGGCTCATGAGCGACTCGACCACCAGGTCGCCACCCTCGTAACGGTTTTTCATCGTTTGGCTCTCCCGCGTTCTCTAGTCTTCCGCTATGCGGTTTCCAACGCTTCCATCAAGGGGCTCAGCACACATTGCACCGGGACATGGACCAGCGCGGGCTTGCCCGAACCTGTGGCCGCGCGCATGGCCTCGCCGATCTCCGCCACCGTCTCGGCGCGATGGCCGAAGCCGCCCAGGGAGCGGGCGACGGCGGGCCAGTCGCGCTCCGGCAGGCCCATCTCGAACTCGGCGCCGTAATCCCGCGCTTGCGGAATCGCCACGCAGCCCCATTTCTGATCGTCCATGACCACGACGATGATCGGCCGGTCGTAGCGCTCGGCCGTGTCGAGCTCGACGGCATGGTAGGCGAGCGCGCCGTCGCCCACCAGGACCACGACGGGGCTGTCCGAGTCGGCGGCGCGGGCACCGACGCCATAGGGCACTTCGGGGCCGATCGCACCCCCTTGGCCGCCCCTGATGTAACGGCTCGGCCCCTTCACCTGGATGTGCCCGTCGGTCCAGCAGTCGACGTTGCCGCCACCGGCGACGTACACGGTGTCGTCGGGCATCGCATCACACACGGCGTCGACGACCGTCACCGGGTGGAGGGGCACATCGGCGGCGGCGGCGCCGGCCTGGGCCGCGCGCTCGGCGCGCCAGGCGGCGGCGGTGGCTTCCGCCCAGGCGCGGTCGATCTGGAGCGGCTCCATGCCGAGCATGAGGTCTACGACGGAGGCGACGCTGGCCATGGTCGCGATGTCCGAATGGCGGCCGCGGCCGAGATATTCGGCGTCCGGATAGCACTGGATGACGACCGCCTCCTCGCTCACCGGCGCGCCGAAATCGAGGTCGGACTCCATGTAATGGCCTAGGAGCAGGACGAGGTCCGCCTCCCCGAGCGCCTTATGCGTGACCTTGTTGGCCAAGACGCTGGTGGGGCCGCAGCACTGCTCGTGACGCTCGTCGATCAGGCCCCGGGCGTGGCGCAGGGACGCGAACGGCAGGTGATGGCGCTCGACCAGCGCGCGCAGGCTCTCGTGGTCGAAGCCCGCGTTCATCTCCCAGCGCGCTTCGTCCCCGATGACGAGCATGGGGCGCTTGGCCTTGGCGAGGGCGGCGGTGATCGCCGCCGCCGTCTGGGGCGCCAGGCCAGCGCCGCGCCCCACAGGCGCGCCCGCCGGCGCTTGCGGCTCGGCGGCGGCCGAGAGGACGTTGACGGGGATCTCGAGGAAAGCCGGCCCGGGCCGCCCGGCCCACATGTGACGCCACGCCATCTCGATATATTCGGGGATGCGCTCGGTATCGAGCACCCGCGCCGCGAACTTCGTGACCGGTGTCATGATGCGCACGTGCTCGCCCTGCATCTCGGCACCCCGGTCGAACTCGCCCGTATTGCCCTGGCCGCCGATGATGAGCAGGGGCGTGCCGGCCATCTGGGCCATGAAGGCCGCCGTCACCGTGTTCGTCACGGCCGGCCCGAGGGTCACCACGGCCACGCCCGGCACCCCGGTCGTGCGCGAGACCGCGTCGGCCATGAAGCCGGCGGCCGTCTCGTGCCGGGTATGGAGGATGGGCAGGCCGTTGTTGGCGGCGGAATGGTAGATCGAGTTGAGGGGGCCGCCGGAGACGGAGAAGATCTGCCTCACGCCCAGATTCTGGAGGGATTCGACGACCAGGTCGCCGCCCTCGTAACGGTTCCGCATGGCTTGGCTCTCCCGCTCGTTAGAACCCCACCACTTCCATGAAAGGGCTCAAGACACAGCGCACCGGGACATGGACCAGCGCGGGCTTGCCCGAATCTGTGGCCGCGCGCATGGCGTCGCCGATCTCCGCCACCGTCTCGGCGCGGACGCCGAAGCCGCCCAAAGAGCGGGCGAAGCCGGGCCAGTCGCGCTCCGGCAGGTCCATCTCGAACTCGGCGCCGTAATCCTGCTTCTGCGGGACGGCGACGCAGCCCCATTTCTGGTCGTCCATGACCACGACGATGATGGGCCGGCCGTAGCGCTCGGCCGTGTCGAGCTCGACCGCGTGGTAGGCGAGCCCGCCGTCACCCACCAGGACCACGACGGGACTGTCCGGGTCGGCGGCGCGGGCGCCGATGCCATAGGGCACGTCGGCGCCGATGGCACCCCCCTGGCCGCCCTTGATGTAGCGGTTCGGGCCCTTCACCTGGATGCGCCCGTCCGTCCAGAAATCGACGTTGCCGGCACCGGCGACGAACACCGTGTCGTCGGGCATGGCGTCGCACGCGGCGTCGATCACCGCCACGGGATGGAGGGGCGCATCGCCAGCGTCGTCGCCCGACTGGGCCGCGCGCTCGGCGCGCCATGCGGCCGCCGTGGCCTCGGCCCAGGCGCGGTCGATCTCGAGCGGCTCCATGCCGAGCAGGAGGTCGGCGACGGAGGCGACGCTGGCCATGGTCGCGATGTCCGAATGGCGGCCGCGGCCGAGATACTCGGCGTCCGGATAGCACTGGATGACGACCGCCTCCTCGCTCACCGGCGCGCCGAAATCGAGGTCGGACTCCATGTAATGGCCGAGGAGCAGGACGAGGTCCGCCTCCGCAAGCGCCTTCTGCATGACCTTGTTGGCCAGGACGCTGGTGGGGCCGCAGCACTGCTCATGGCGCTCGTCGATCAAGCCGCGGGCGTGGCGCAGGGAGGTGAACGGCAGGCCGTGCCGCTCGACGAGCGTGCGCAGGTCCTCGTGGTCGAACCCCGCATTCATCTCCCAGCGTGCTTCGTCCCCGATGACGAGCATGGGGCGCTCGGCCTTGGCCAGGGCGGCGGTGATCTCCGCCGCAGTCCGGGGGGCGAGGCCCGCGCCGCGCCCCACCGGCGCGCCCGCCGGCGCTTGTGGCTCGGCGGCGGCCGAGAGCACGTTGATGGGGATCTCGAGGAACACCGGCCCGGGCCGGCCGGCCCACATGTGGCGCCACGCCATCTCGATATATTCGGGTATGCGCTCGGTATCGAGGACGCGCGCCGCGAACTTCGTGACCGGTGTCATGATGCGCACGTGCTCGCCCTGCATCTCGGCACTCCGGTCG
>PVBE011045176.1_pt1 | contig 11046 bp, 10 predicted proteins | sample 1631181 | NCBI WGS metagenome assembly PVBE01 (sample SAMN08397723, study PRJNA350692) | Marine metagenome, whole genome shotgun sequencing project. | isolation source: water | place: Pacific Ocean | collected 2012-04 | reverse complement strand
TGACCTGGCCCACCGTCTCTCCCTGGCTTAGCCGGACCTCCGCCTCGCGGAGCTTGCCGATAATCTGCTCAACCGTGTGATTCTTCTTCGCCATTTTGCCCTCCTTCAAGCCAACCCAATCCTAACATCCGGGCTGGACCCGTTTTCGGGGGGCAGGCCACTCCCGGTTGGCCGCGCTCACCGTCCATCCTATATCCAAGTGGCCGCGTTTCTAGAGCATATCGCGGCAAAACCCCGCCGGCCGGCGGCTCAGCCCAGGTAATCGGCGATGCTGACGTCGTCGATCTGTTCGGGCAGCAAATGGGCTTCGGCGTAGCGCTGGTAGACGCCGCCTTCGAGGAACAGCCGGAAGAGCTCGGCATCGATGTGCTGGTCCTTGACCATGAAGGACATGATGCGCAGCGATTCGGTCAGCGTCTTGGCCTTCTTGTAGGGCCGGTCGGCCGCGGTCAGGGCCTCGAAGATATCGGCGATGGCCATCATGCGGGCCGGCAACGACATTTGCTCGCCGGTCAGGCCTTGGGGATAGCCGGTACCATCCAGCTTCTCGTGGTGGCCGCCGGCGAATTCCGGGACCCGCACCAGGGTCTTGGGGAAGGGCAATTGCTCGAGCATCTCGATGGTCATGACGATGTGGTTGTTGATGACCTCGCGTTCCTCGTCGGTCAGCGTGCCGCGCTTGATACAGAGGTTGTCGACCTCGTTCTCGCTGAGGAAGGGCTGCTCCTGGCCGCTGGCGTCGCGCCAGCTCAACGCCGCGATTTCCTGCACCCGCTCGATCATCTCATCGGCCATGAACTCGCCGCCCAGGTTGGCGCTCTCTATGAAGGCGCCGTGATCGTCGAGCTCGGCCAACCGCGCCTCGAACTCGGCGCGCAGGGATTCGGCATCGGCGCCGGGCTCCGTCGCCGCCTTCAGATAGGCGATCTCGGCATCCCGCTTGAGCACCTCGAGGCGGGTTTTCACGGTCTCGATGCGATCGTAGATGGTTTCCAACTTGGTCGCCTTGTCGACGACGTATTCCGGTGTCGTCACCTTGCCGCAGTCGTGCAGCCAGGAAGCTATGTAGAGCTCGTATTGCTCGTCCTCGCTAAGCGCGAAATCGCGGAAGGGGCCGCTTTCGCTGTCGCAAGCAGCCGCGGCCAACATTTCGGCGATGACCGGCACGCGCTGGCAGTGGCCGCCGGTGTAGGGCGATTTGGCGTCAATCGCGGAGGCGATGACCTGGATGAACGACTCCAGAAGCTTGCGTTGTTTGTCCAGCAGCAACTGGTTGTCCAAGGCCACCGCGGCCTGGCTGGCAAGGGCCTCGATGATGGGCTGCAGATCCACATCGAAGGCGCCGACCTCGCCGGTCTTGGCATCGCGGGCGTTGATCAACTGCAACACGCCGATGACGTCCTGGCCGTAGTTCTTCAACGGCACCGTCAGGAATGACTGCGAGCGGTAGCCGGTATCGGCATCGAACTTCTTGGCGCCGGAAAAATCGAAATCGTCGGTTTCGTAGGCATCGGTGACGTTGACACTGTTGCCGTCCAGCGCCACATGGGTGGCGACATTATGATGATTGGGCTCGCCGCTATCGCCATCGTAGAGCGGCAGGGGCGGGAACGGGATCTCAACACCGGTGGTACCGCCCATGGCGATTTTCATGGTGTCGTTGAGCATGATGGCGAAACTGAGGTCGTCTTCTTCGGTCTTGAGGTAAAGGGTGCCGCCGTCGGCATGACACATGCCCTTGGCCTCGACCAGGATGCTCTCCATCAGCCGCTCGTGGTTGGTCTCGGCCGACAGCGCGAGGCCGACTTCGATCAGTTTTTGGAATTGAACGTCCTCCTGCCGGCGGCCCCGGCCCTCGCGCCGGTCCTGCTCCGCCCGGTCACCCAGGCGGCGACCAACACCCAGTCTTCGTTTACCCATACCTCTACTCCCGTCGAGACACCGCCCGGCAGCGGTGTTGGCGGCCTATGCGCGGTCTTGCGCCCGAACAAGATAGGTTAGCAGCCGCTCCTTGCTAACCAGTTTAACCCGCATTTGTGACTTTTGCTGCTTTCAGCGCCCGATGCCGGCTGACAGCGCCAGGGTCACCGCCTGGGTGCGGTTGGCCACGCCCAGCTTGCGGTAGACGGGCTGCAGATGCGCTTTGATGGTGATCTCCTGTACCGCCAAGCGCTCGGCAATCTGGCGGTTGGAAAGGCCTTCGGTGAGCAGCTCGAGTACCTCCCTCTCGCGCGCTGTCAGAGCGGAGAATTCAGCGGCCCCCAACCCGGTCGCCTCGCCTCCTTCCGGCTGCAGTAAAAGAGACGGCAGGTACGGTTCACCCGAGATAACCAGTTCCAAGGCCTTGAGCATGGCGTCACCGCTCAGCGTCTTGGGGATGTAACCGGCAGCACCGCGCTCCAGTGCGCCCATGACGTCCTGTCGCGGGGTCGAGCCCGAAATAACCACCACCGGCACTTTGCCGAAGTGGCGCCGCGCCGCCTCCAGCCCGGCCATGCCATCCATGCCCGGCATGCCCAGATCGAGGATCACCAGATCGACTGCCGTCTCATAAGCCAGGGTTTCGTCCAGAGTGCCGGCTTCGGACACCCGGTTGTCGCCGGCCAGCTTTTCCAGCAGCATCTTGATGCCCTCGCGCACGAGCACATGGTCGTCGGCAAGTACGATGTGCAATTTTTCACTCTCACGGCCGGGCAACCAATTGTTCGCCCTATGCCTAAGTATAGTTCATATTGAGCGAAAGTATTAATGACAGCGGAAACTTCTAGTCGTCGTCCTGGTAGGTCGCGGGCGTGCCGTGCCAGCCGGCCTCGCGTTTTTGCCAGTAAAGCTCTCGCAACCTCAGCGTCACCGGCCCCGGCGTGCCGTCACCTACGTCGTGCTCGTCGACCCGGCGGATGGGAATGATGCCGCCGGCCGTGGAGGACAGGAACACCTCGTCCGCTGACGCCAATTCGGCGGCCGGGATGTCGGCCTCCCCGACGGCCAGGTTGGTCTCGCCACAGAGTTCGAAGACCGTGGCCCGGGTCATGCCGTCGAGCACGCTGCCAGTGGGCGTCACCAGACGGCCGCCGCGCAGCAAAAAGATGTTGAAGCCCGGTCCCTCACTAACGTTGCCCTGAAGATCCAGCAGCACGGTGGTGTCGGCGCCCTGATCGAGGGCGTCGAATAGCGACATCTCGAAGTCCAGCCAGTGGTAGTGCTTGACGGTGGGATCGACGCTCTCGGGCGGCACACGACGGTAGGGACTGACGGTCAGGTGCAAGCCACGTTCCTGTTGTTCAGGCGTGGCGATCCAAACATAGGGGATGCAGAAGGCGAAAAACTTGTTCTCGGCAAGCCTGGGATCACGCGAGCCGATGGGCGGCCGTCCGCGGGTCATCAGAAACTGCACGTAGGCCTCGCGAAAGCCGGTGCGGTGGACACACTCGAACAGAACATCTCGAATGCCGTCTCGCGGTATAGGAGATGTCATCCGCAGCTTGGCGATGTTGCGCAGAAAGCGGTCGAGATGATCTTCCAGGCGAAAGAACTGCCCCCGCCATACCGAGACCGTGTCCTGATTGGCGTCGGAGCGCAAAAACCCCCAATCGAGCAACGAAACCTTGGCCTCACCGACCGGCACGAACGCCCCTTCGACATAGGCGATGCCGGCACTGTAGTCGGCACCGTTACCGGCCATTTTTCCGCTCCCTAGCGCCTGTCCGAGAATTTATCAAAAATTTTAACTAATTTGTAACTTGCGTCCGCTAGATTGCCTCTTGCCAACCGGAATTACCAACTTACCGGCCCGCCTTCGCACCGCTCCCCTCCCCTCCCCTCCGCGAAGGCGGGCCAAATTTTTCCCTACTCCTTCTGACCACCGTTCACGGAAAGCGCACGCAAGCGTGCGTCGTCGTATTCCTGCTCGAGGCGGGTTGCGGTGTCCAGGGCGACGGTTGCGGCGTCACCTTCGACCTCGCCCTGGTCGCGGCGTTCGAAGGCCTTGGCATAGTCGCCGCTTTCATGGGCGCCGGACCGCATGGCGGCCTCGTCGATGGCTTCCTGGAAGCGCGGGTGCAGCGGCCGGCGCACGGTTTCGCCGTTCTTGGTCGTCACTTGAGCCGGAATGTCGCGCCAATAGATAACCGTCAATCGCGCCATCTTACACCTTCCTCCACTTCTGCCACGGGGGCGATCTGGACGCCGCCGGTGGCCTGTTCCGTGGCCTGCAACTCGATGCAGGCGACATTGACCCGCCAGGGCGCCGCTATGGCGTATACCACGGCCTCGGCGATGTCCTCGGGCTGCATCAGTGTAAATCCGGTGCTGGCCTCGCGAATCGCCTCTTCATCGGGCAGGTTGGCCTCGAAAAAGCCGCTCATGACCCGGCCGGGGCAGATCTCGGTGACCCGCACGCCGGTGCCCTGCAACTCCAGCCTCAGGTTCTGACAGATCAGGTGAGCTGCCGCCTTGGAGCCGCCGTAGGCCACGGCCCCGGTAGGGTGAATGCCGGCGATCGAGCTGACCACCAATACGTGGCCGCGTTGGCGCGCCACCATGCCCGGCAGCAGCGCTTTGGTGGCATGCAGCACGCCACCCACGTTGGTGGCGGTGGTGACATCGATATCCTCGGGCTCGGCCAACAGCAACTGCCCGGTACCGGGGCCGACGCCGGCGTTGTTGACCAGCACGTCGATCTCCAGGCCCTCCAGCGCCTGGTAGAGCGCCGCGGTGTCGCAGAGATCGAGGTCGAGAATGCGGCAGCCGGTGTCGTCCGCCAGTCCTTCGAGGCGGTCGCGCCGCCTTGCCAGGGCAACGGTTTCCAGACCCTGGGCGCAAAGTGCGCGCACCGTGGCCTCGCCGATGCCGCTGGAGGCACCGGTGACCAGGGCCGTGCGGTAGTCCGAGATCGTCATGTAAATTTCCTGTTGGCCGCAAAGAGCAGACCACGGCCCGTGTGTATCTTATCACCAGGCATCGATAACTCGCTTTCTCTCGTTGCGCACCGGCGGCGCGGGCATGGCCTTCAGGGCCTGGCCGAGGAAATGCCGGGTGTCGGCCGGATCGATGACATCGTCGATCTCGAATTTCGCCGCCACCTCGAGGCCCGTGTTCATGCGTTTCAGGTCGGCCGTGGCCTGATCGTGGATGGCCTGGCGGGCGGCCTCGTCGGGAGCTGCCGCCAACTCGTCGCGGTGGGTGATGTTGACCGCACCCTCGAGGCCCATGCCGCCGAATTCCGCCGTCGGCCAGCCCACGCAGAGCACCGGATCGAGGCCGCGCGCACCCATAACGTAACCGCCCAAGCCATAGGCCTTGCGCAGGATCACCGTCATGAACGGTACCGTGGCCCCGGCCAGATTGAGCAACAAGCGGCCGGAATGCCGCACCAGGGCGGTTTTCTCGATTTCCGGTCCTACCATCAGGCCCGGCGTGTCGCAAAGGAACAGCATGGGGATATCAAAAGCATCACAGAGCTGGATGAAGCGCGCCGCCTTGTCCGAGGCCGGGCTGTCGATGGCGCCGGCCATGTACATGGGCTGGTTGGCGATGACGCCGACCGGCCGGCCCTCGATGCGGATCAGAGCGGTGACGATGGCACGGCCGAATTTGACCCGCAATTCCAGCACCGAATCGATGTCCGCAATGCCCGCGATGACCTTGCGCACGTCATAGGCTCGGCGCGGATTTTCCGGGATCACCTGGCGCAGCGCTTCGCCATCGGGGGCCTCCCAGGTCTCTTCGGTGTCGAAAAAATATCCGAGATATCTCTTGGCCAGTTCGATGGCCTGGCCTTGGTCCTCGGCCAGCAGATCGATGACGCCGTTGGGCATCTGCACGTCGACGGGGCCGATCTCCTCGGGTGTGGTGCTTTTGCCCAGCGCCGCTTCCACCAGCGGCGGGCCGGCCATGCCGATGTTGGCCTGGGGCGTGGCGATAAGCACATCGCACATGCCGGCCAGATTGGCGTTGCCGGCAAAACAGCGCCCCGTAACAATGCCCACCAGAGGGGCCACGCCCGAAAGCCTGGCAAAGGCCATGAAGGTGGTCAAATCGAGACCCAAGCCGGCCATCAGGTCGTGGGGCCGCGCGCCGCCGCCTTCGAGCCAGCAAATCAACGGCAGGCGCAGGCTTTCCGCCACTTCGAATATGCGGTCGTGCTTCTTGTGATTGATCAGGCTCTGGGTACCGGCATAGACCGTGTAGTCGTAGGCCATGACGGCACAGGACCGGCCCGCCACCTGGCCGATGCCGATGACCAAGCCGTCGGCGGCCCCGGCCATGTCGTCACGCACGGGCCGCGCCAGGGCGCCATATTCGGCGAAGCTGCCAGGATCGAGAAAGGCGTCGATCTGCTCCCGCGTGGTCCAATGGCCGGTCTTGCGCCGCTTGGCCACGGCCTCGGGCCGGGCTTCGTCCAAATTCGCCGCCCGTAGCTCCCGGACCTTCTCCACGTCCTCGCGCATGCGGTGTAAGCTCCCGATTATTGCTCGTTGCTCGTTATGGCTGCTGCCGCAGCCACCGATCTTTATTCAGGCCGCTTGCGTAGCCATTGGTGGGCCAAGGTCTTGGCCCGGACGACATCTTGCGGCGTCAACAGGCGGCTAACCACCTCGATGTTATCGCCTGCACTCTGGTGGCCCAGCTCGCGCGCCAGCAGGAACCATTTGAGGGCCTCGACGAGATTCTGCGCCACGCCCTCGCCGTTGCCGTACAGAACCCCGAGATTGTTCTGGCCGATGACGTCGGCCTGCGCGGCAGCGCGGCGATACCACTTGACGGCCTCGACGTGGTCCTGGGCGACGCCGCGGCCGCCGTCATACATCATGCCGAGATTGTGCTGGGCGTTGGCCAGTCCCTGCTCGGCCGCACGGCGGTACCACTTGGCCGCAGCGACGTCATCGACAGCGACGCCCCGGCCATTTTCGTACATGGCGCCAAGATTGTTCTGGGCAATCATGTCGCCCTGCACCGCAGCCAAAGCGAACCACTTGACAGCCTCGGCTTCGTCCTCGGCCACGCCTTCGCCGGTGCGATAGGCCTCACCCAGCGAGAACTGCGCCTCGGCCTCACCCTGAGCGGCGGCCAGGCGATATAGCTGCACCGCTTTTTGGTCGTCCTCGGCAACGCCGAGCCCCTCGGAATAGATGTAGCCCAGTTCCTGCTGCGCCTTGGCCAGGCCCTGGTCGGCAGCCAGGGTGAACCAGTGCGCCGCTTTGGCGTTGTCGGTTTCGACCAGTTGGCCGTAGGCGTACATCATGCCGAGCAGGTACTGGGCCCGCGCCGATCCCTCGCTTGCCGCCTGGCGGAAATTGGTCACGGCGGTTTCCTCGTCGCCGCGCTTGAAAGCCGCCACGCCGTCTTCCAGAGCGCCGGCCTGCGCTCCACCGGCCGCCGCCCCCAAGGCCAGCAGGGCCGCCAGGAAAAACCACGGCAGCGGGGACACGACGCTAGGTTTCGAGCGGCGCGATCTGCACGCCACCGGGGATCTGTTCGACGGCGCAAAGCTCAACCATCGAGACGTTGACGTGGGCCGGGGCGTCGACCACGAAGACCACGGACGCCGCAACGTCTTCGGGGGTGAGCAGCTTGAAGGCGGTATTCAAGGCCTCGGCGCCCGCGGGATCTTTGAGGTTGGCTGCGAAAAACTCGCTGTGCACACGGCCCGGGCTGACCTCGCTGATGCGCACCCCCGAGCCCTGAAGCTCCAGCCTCAGCGTGCTGCCGAGCATGTGGATGCCCCCCTTTGTGGCGCCGTAAATGACCGCCGACATGGGGTAGAGTCCCATGATCGAACCGATGTTGACGATGTGTCCGCGGCGCCGCGCCACCATGCCCGGCGCCAGCGCCCGGATGGCCTGCAAGGTGCCGCCGAGGTTGGTCTCGGTGGTGGCCGCGATGTCTTCGGGGCTGGCCGTCAGCAGCCCCTCCATACCGCGGCCGACGCCGGCCGAATTGACCAGTACGTCGATCTCCAGGCCTTCAAGCGCCGCATCGAGGCCGCTGCCGTCGCGCACGTCGGCAGCAAGCGTGTGGCAGCCGGTCTCGGCCGACAGTTCGGCCAGCCGCTCGGGCCGGCGGGCCAAGGCCCAGGTCTCGAGGCCGCGATCACAAAGCGCCCGCACCGTGGCCGCGCCGATACCGCTGGAAGCGCCGGTCACCAACGCCGTGGCATAGTCGGCAATGGTCATGATTCTGTGGTCATGATTTTGTTCCTGTTTGCTGCTTGATCCCAGCTTAGCGCGATCGCGGCAGCCGCGGCAAAAGCGCCACCAGCAGCACGGCCAGCAGCGCCAGGCCGGTGATCAAGGCATAGCCGCCGACGAAGCTGCCCTGCCATTCGGCCAGAACGCCGGCTGCGGCCGGCCCCATCATCTGGCCAAAGCCCATCATCACGGTGACCCAGGCGAAGGTGCGCACGGCGCGTTCGAGGCCCATATAGTCGCTGACCGTGGCCGCCATGATCGGCGGAATGGCCCAGGCGCCGAGGCCGAACAGTACGATCGAGAACAGCACCGCCGGGTCAGGCAGCGCCGCCGCCACCAGGACGTAAGCCAGACCCTGCATGGCGAAAACAGCAATCATGGCGGCGCGCCGCCCGAAGCGGTCGGAGATGGCGCCGAATACCGGTCCCGAGGGCACGCTGATCAGGCCCAGGAGGGCCCAGAATCGGCCGGCTGCAACCTCGTCGAAGGCGCGTTCGCTGACCATGGTGGTGACGATGAAGGTGACATAGGTGGCATAGACGAAGCCGAAGATCCAATAGATGGCGCCGAGGTGGGCCACCAGGCGGCCGAGGCCGGCGCCCGACTGCGGCGGCAGGGCCGCGGATTGGGGCCTGCCCACCGGCTCGAGCCCGAGATCGGCCGGCCGGTTGCGCAGCAAAAGAGCCGCCAGCGCGCCCACCACGACGCACGCCAGGCCGAAGCCCAACCAGTTAAGGCGCCAGCCGTCATCACCGAAAGCGGCGTTGACGGCCGGCACGGTGAGGCCGCTGGCGATCATGGCGACACTCGCACCAATCATCAGAAAACCGCTGGCCCGGCCCCGGGCGCGGGGGTGGAACCAGTGCGAGATGATGATCATCAGCGGCGCGAAGCTGGCGCCGTTGCCCAGCCCGGTGAGGAAATAGAGCACCAGGATCGAGACGAACCCTTGCGCGGCGGCGATGGCACTGAGCGACGCTGCCACAAGCGCGAGCCCGGCGACGATAGTGGGCCGCAGGCCTAACCGCGCCACCAGGCGCCCAACCAGCAACACCGCCAGTAGATAACCAACGAAATTGGCGGTGCTGATCAGCCCCATCTCGGCGTAATTGAGGCCTATCGCCCGGCCCATCGAGGGCAGCAGCATGCCCAGCGTCAATCGCCCGCAACCGAGACTGACGAACATCCCCAGCGTGCCCGCCAGAACCACGATCCAGCCGTAGTGAAAGGGGAGTTTTCGGTGCATGTGGGGCGGGAGAGGGGAGTTGTTAATACGGTCGGCGAGGCCGCATGGTGACCGGGTTTGCGGGCCATTACCAGGGGGTTCGGTTGTGATTGGCTACAAACAAGAAAAACGAAATTTGAAGATAAATTTATTTACATCTTATGCCTGTGACTTCAAGCAAAACGTGCTAAAGTGTTAATAGTGAGGCTGTATTCTGATTTCATTTTGGCCGCAGCATGCGCGATCAGATTGTTTTTCTGAACCACGAAGGTGTGCGACTGCCGAATAGGTATTTTTGTGTTTCTAACGTGTTGCGGGCGGTGCCCGAATCTGCCGGGAGGGCAGCATGGCTTATTTTGATCGTGTCGATGTCAACCGGATCGCGGCGGAATTGCGCGTCGCCGATCGGGCGGCTGAGGAAGGACGTCGGCAACAGAAACTGGCTGGTACCGACGGCTCGGTCGACGATACGCAACGCATCATCATGGGAGCCATGACCGAGCGCTGGAACCTCGCCCGCACTCGCGCCGAGGAAGCGCTCAAGGACATCGAAGTCAAGCTCAGTGGGATAGACCTGGGCGCCACTCTCAATGTTCTAAATACGCTCAAAGCCGACACTGAGATGGAGGTCGAACGTACCAAGGGGAGATTCCGTGATCGCCTGTTCGGGTTACGTCGGCACGGGGGCGAAATGCGTAGCGATCTTGACTTCTTCCAACTGAAAAACGATCTGCATCGCGAAGCCGAATACCCGGAATCGGAGATACTGCACTGGGCCATCGTGGTCGCTCTGGTGGTCACAGAATCGTTGGCCAACAGCTACTTCTTTGCCAAGGGTTCAGACCTCGGCCTGCTGGGCGGGGCCCTTCAGGCTCTACTGATTTCCTGTGTCAATATCGGCGCAGCCCTGATGGCCGGTGTCTATCTCATGCGCAACTTGCACCATGTAGAAACGTGGCGTCTGGGGCTCTCGGCCATGGGCATATGCGGCTACCTGGTATTCATGGTCTTTCTCAACCTGGCCACAGCACACTACCGGGCGCTGCTCGGCAGCGATCCCCTGACGGCACTGGTTACGGTGTTCAAAAGCTTGGTCGAAAATCCCTTCGCCATAAACGACTTCGACGCCTCGATCCTGCTCTTCATCGGCATCATCCTGGCGATAGAAGTGTATGCAAAGGAACTCTGCCCTCTTGATACCATTCGGATCTTGCAATTTCAGCACCATTAAGCCTGCCAGAAATTTTGACTTTTATGCCTTCAGCACCCAATCTCATAGTATTAGTAACTGCTCTTTTCATAGCTCTCCTAAAAAGAACCCTTCTTTCTAGCTGCTGAGTTATAGAAGACGCTACAAGCTTTGCATCTAGTTCAGGTTTCTTTATTTCTTTAATATTTAGATGGATGTTATTTATCGTAGTATTCATTAATTTTGCTAGCTCTGATCTTAGCCCTTCAATGCCTTCGCCCTTTTTCCCAATCACAATCCCAGGCCTTGCAGAATTAATTGTTATGGTTGTTTTTTCTGAGCTTCTTTCAATTTGAATTTTACTAGTAGCTGCATCTTTTAATCGCTCATTCAAACTTTTTCTTATGAGAAAATCTTGATAAACATAATTAGGAAATTCTGAC
>PVBE010581777.1_pt1 | contig 11046 bp, 10 predicted proteins | sample 1631181 | NCBI WGS metagenome assembly PVBE01 (sample SAMN08397723, study PRJNA350692) | Marine metagenome, whole genome shotgun sequencing project. | isolation source: water | place: Pacific Ocean | collected 2012-04 | reverse complement strand
TGTCCTGGTAGAGTATCGTCATCGCCATTATGCTTGCAAGCGGCAGAGAGACCACCAGGGCTCCGAAGGTCGCCGACCTCTTCGCTATCTCGCTCGCTGTCACTATCACTGCTCCGCTGAACAATCCCTTGCCTACCAGGCTGACCCAGTTCATGACCCTCGAGGGGGGCACCGGCACTCAAGCATGTCGTCGCCCTGTGTACGCCAGTATGCCGATGGCAACCAACCCTCCAGCCAGCCCTATCAGCAGGTACTCCGGCTCCTCCTCCCACCTCGAGGAGTCTAGGGGGTAAGCGTCGGCGTTGTTCCCCACGCCGTCCCCGTCGGTGTCCAACCACTCCTCTACATCCATTGGGAATGCATCCGAGTTGTCGCCTATACCGTCCCCGTCGGTGTCTATCCACTCAAACGGGTCAGCCGGGAAGACGTCGGTGTTGTCACCCACTCCGTCCCCGTCGAGGTCGCCCCACTCGAGAGGGTCCTCCGGGAAGACGTCGGCGTTGTCTCCCACGCCATCGCCATCGGTGTCAACCCACTCCTGGCGATCCGTCGGGAACGCATCGGCGTTGTCCCCTATATCGTCCCCATCGCTGTCGAGCCACTCGGAGGGGTCCTCTGGGAACGCATCCCCCCGGTCGCCCACACCGTCCCCGTCGACGTCAGCCCACTCGGAGGGGTCATCCGGGAAGGCATCCGCGTTGTCACCCACCCAATCCCCGTCGGTGTCAGCCCACTCGTTCGGGTCCAGAGGGTAGTGGTCGGAGTCATCCGGGTACCCGTCTCCATCGACGTCCGGGTCGAGGGGGTCGCAGATGCCATCGCCATCCAAGTCGTCCGGGATGCTATCCGACGACCATTGGTTGGTGTCGCAGGACTGCTCGTCCGCGTCCGACCACCCGTCGTTGTCGTCGTCCTCATCCGCGTTGTCCCCTATTCCGTCATCGTCGTTGTCAGACCACTCGGAGGGGTCCTCGGGAAACACGTCCTGGTAGTCGAAGTAACCGTCGTTGTCGTCGTCCGGGTCGACCAAGTCGCAAATCCCATCTCCCTCGAGGTCAGATGGTACGGAGAGGGCATCCAGCCAGTCGGTCATGCAATCGAACTCGTCCTCATTCGCCCAACCGTCGTCATCCGCGTCCGGGTCAGCCTCGTCGCACAGCCCGTCGGAATCCGTGTCGGTGTACATGCTGCCATCCAGTGGGTCGCAGTCAGCCATGTCCGAGACGCCATCTGAGTCGGTGTCCCAGTTGAAGGGGTCAGTACCCATCTCCGCCTCCTCGGAATCGGTCAGGCCGTCGTTGTCGTCATCCGGGTCGGCGTTGTCCCCGATGCCGTCGCTGTCGTTGTCCGACCACTCGTCCGAGTTGTAGGGAAAGACATCCACGTCATCTCGATAGCTGTCGCCGTCTGAGTCCCTCACGAAACCAGACAGGGCCCAGGAGAGCGTCAGTTCGGCCCACTCCGGGTCATTCAGCGAGGGGACGTGGGAGCCGTTGTTCACCTTCCAGTGAGCGACCCTGTTCCCATCGGCGCAGTTGAGGTTCTCATACGAGTCCGTCTCGCTCACCCCGTCTGAGTTGATCAGGTCGATGCTTCCTAGGAGGGTCATGGAGGAATCGCACCCAGAGCGAGCCGCCCAATGCCCGACGGACTCCAGGGCAGAGGGGTATTCGCTGCCCAGTATGGACCCGCCATCGTATTGGATCACCCCATCGGCAGTCGAGTGCACATGCAGTATGTCCGGCCTCCCAGTGTCTTGACAGTCGGATGAGAAATCGTCCCACGTGGCGCCATTCAGGGAGACTATCGAGCGGATCGATTCCCCTGAGTCGCATGCCATCCGGTGGGACATGAATCCCCCGTTGGACAGACCCATCACCACGACGCCATCGGGGTCAGCGCCATAGCTCTGGATTGCCTCCTCGATGAGACTGTCGAGATATCCCACGTCATCGACCTCGTCGTTGAAGTTGTTGCAGCAGGCATCGGTCGCGTTCCACCACCTCTGCAAGAACCAGTTCACGGTGCCGTCGGGGGACAGCAGGAGGTGCTCGTTCTCGTGCACGCTGTCATACAGGCCCATGTAAGCGGAGTTCTGCGTGCCCCACCCGCTGTACCCGTGGAGTGACACCACCAGTGGGAGTGGGCGATCGTAGTCGTGACCGCCTGGCATGACGAGTGTGGCGCTCCTGTCAGAGGTCCCGACCGTCGCATAGGTGTGCTCGTCCGTGTAGGTGATTGGCCCGCCGTAGTCCGTGTCACGGCGCTCGGCGGTATCATTCAACTCTCCGTGCCCCATGACGGGGAACGACTGACTCACCATGATCACGACGAGCAGAACCACATGAGCAGCACGGGCTCTCATGCCCCCAGAGCCACGACGCGCTCTTTCAAACTGCCTCAAAGCCACTCGTCTATGAACTCCCAGTCATAACAGCCCGCTTCACCTGAGAAAACGCTATTCTCAGCCTCCCACAGCCTCGTCTCGGCTTCCAGCGTCAGCCTAGCGCTCTCCAGTTCAAGCCAGACCCTCGAGGCGGCCAGCCACTCTTTTACCACATTCATTGCATCATTCATGAAATCGGGCTTTTCCTTCATTTCCATATGATCGACGAGCGCCGCGGCATGGCCAATAATCAGGAACGACCTATTCAAGCCTGTCGGCTTCTTGGAGAGTTAGGTGGTGCAGAGGACAGGATTTGAACCTGCGAAGCACTACGCACTGGGACCTCATCCCAGCCCCTTTGACCACTCGGGTACCTCTGCTTGTAGTAGGAGGGGGCACCATGCGTATTTCACAGTCACGGAATCACGGAAACGGGGTCCCCAACGCTCACAGCCCCCTCCTCGACGACTCTGGCCGACCATCTCGACCAGCCGACCTCCTTGTCGTGGTCAATCCTCGAGAAGTTCCGGCCCTCGAACGAGTCGCCGATCTTCCAGCACGGGGCACAGGGCTCGCTGAGCTCTATCGTCGCATCGCCGACCTTGAGGGACATGCCCACCTCGAGAGAGTCCCAGTCAACTCCCTCTATCGTCAGGTTCTCCCCTGTGGACCCGACGTCGATTGCGTGCCCTTCTCCCTGTAGATCGTGGATCCGCTCGAGGGAGAAAATGTTGACCGCCCTTCCAGGATCCCCTCCCTTCCTCTCGGTGCGGAACCTGTTGTGGTCTCCCTCCACGCCCTCAAATCGGATTGTCGCGGCTTTGACAGGAAGCTTGGGGACACCGCCCTCTTGGCTGACGTTTACCGAATGCACTACTCCCCTCATGCCAGCCCCCCAGTTTCCACGAGCAAACGGAGGCGTGCGCGCATATGGGCCCATCGGTGTCCTTGGATTGAAGTGTGCAGACCCAGTCGCTAGTACCAGCATGGGACCGAAGTGGACTAACCTTTCCTACGCGAATGTCGCCACGACTTCCCCAGCCGCCCATAGGATAGCCTCTGAGTGGGCCGACTCACTGGCTAGGGGAGGCGCGGCTGAGTTTGACGCAGAGGCCGAGAAGAACGGCATGCTCCCCCTCAGGAGGGCCGCTGCCTCGCTCCTGTCATGCGAAGTCGCAGACGTATGCTGCGGCTCCAGTGCGACAGAGCTCCTGGGCTCACTAGCATGGGCCGTGATGCCCGCTGCCGGGCAGAACGTCGTTTCGACCCGCGCCTCGTTCCCCTCCACCGTGTACCCCTGGAGCAGGGTCTCCGAGGACACGGGAGCCGAGATCAGGCTAGCCCCCCATGACGACAACCACTACACAGACCCAGAGGGGATAATGTCCCTCATCGACGAGAACACTGCTGTGGTCACAGTTTCGCACGTCGAATACGCCAACGGCCAGAGGTACGACTTGGAGAGGCTGGCCGAGGCCGCCCACTCCGTAGGGGCGATGTTCGTCGTCGATGCCACCCAGTCGATGGGCATGGTCCCCATCGATGCACCCTCATCCGGAGCGGACGTCATAGTTGCCTCCGGGTACAAGTGGCTTCGCGGGTCCTACGGGGCGGCAGTCGGATTCATCTCACCCAGGGTCAGAGGAGGATTGAATCCCGGGCTAATCGGATTCAGGAGCCACAAGGACATCTGGGACATGAAGTCAGACAGACTGACCCTGCCCGATGACGCCAGCAGATTCGAGTTCACAACGCTCCACTTCGGGGTTTCCCAAGGGTTGGCAGCATCGATAGACGAACTGGTATCCATGGGAACGCAACAGGTCTGGGAGCACGATCTGACATTGGCTGACGCAGTGATCGAGGGAGCATCCTCGAGAGGGATGAGGGTCGCATCTCCCACCAACGAGAACGAGAGGAGCGCAATAGTGAGCATATTCCCCCCTGAGGGAGCCGAGTGTTCTGAGGTGGTCAGAAGGCTTCAGGAAGACTTCGGGATTCTCGTCACCAACAGGTCGGGAATGATCAGGGTGTCCCCTCACATCGACAATTCCTTGGAGCAGGTACAGCTCCTCTTCGATGCGCTGGATGAGATACTTGGCCAATCAGAATAGCTCGGCCATCATCCTGTAGTCCAGCTCGTAGTTAGGCCTCAGAGAGTCGACGCCCTCTGACATGTCCCTCTTCGATACATACCTGAGCAACCTTCCGAACTGCAGCTTCTTCAGCATGTTCACCATCCTCCAGCCGTCGCCGAATGTCGAGTGCCTGTCGACACTCCCCATGCCGACCCAACCCAGCGATTCACTCATCGCTGAGGCCATATCCATGTGCGACGGGTCGGTGCTGAGGACCAAATCGAACCCAGAAACGGTTTCCAAGGCCGAAGAAAGAGAATCCTCTCCAATGCCGACCAAAGGAAGCTGCTCCATCCTCGAGAACATGCGGGTGTAGTAGTTGTCAGACATGTGGACATTTGGCTCCAACGCGAAATCGACCATCGAAGGAGCATCTGTGTATCCGGAGTAGTATGCGTAGTTGAAGTTGGACGCGCACCTCTTCAATGGGTCGCGGAGGCAGGTTACGAGCAATACTCGGGGGTCCCCTATCAGGACCCCGAAATCAGGGGCCCCATGCTCCGTTGCAACGAAGGTCACGCCCTCTCTTTCGCATTCGTCGATGAACGACTCAAGAGTCCCTTCGTCGTACTCCCAAATGGGTAGCAGAACACCGTCCTCGCCCTTCGGATTGCCGTTTCCGTGGGATGGGTAAGGCACCTCTCCGTTCCTCAGTGCCATGTTCACAATCAGCGTGCCTGCCGACTTGTGCAGGTGGTGGAACCAGACCAGCCTATACTCGTCAGAACCCCCTCCCATGGGATTTCACCACCCGCCGTACTTTTCATACAGGCGGTCGATGCCGCAACGCCGCTGAGTAGCCAGTTTGAGTGGGAGGGGCGACCAATGAGCGAAGTAGATGCATTCATTGTCGGCGTCCCAAAAGCCGGTACGACATGGCTCGCCAATGTGATTTCCCAGAATCCAGGAGTGGCTCTTTCAGACCCCAAGGAGCCAAACGTAATCGCATCACACAAAGGCACCTTCGGGAGGGACACCCGAGATCCAGACTGGTCCAGGTATGACGAATGCTTCTCCGGCGAGGGAATCAAGATAGATGCCTCGATACACTCCTTCGCGTGCCCACTGGCCCCTGCTAGGATGTCATCCAGGATGCCAGGCACCCGAATGATTCTCTGCCTCAGGGAGCCAGTATCCAGAACCGTTAGCCACTGGAAGATGATCAGGGACACGGAGGAGGATGTCAGAAACGGGGAGGATTGGGCAGACTTCACGGTCGCGTGGGCCGACGGCCGACTCAGGGACGACTCTCACTACGGCCAATCCATGCAGAGGTGGCTGGAGCACTTCCCCCTTGAGCAGTTCCTGATAATCGACAGTCAGAGGATGAGGAGGGAGCCCGAGACGGTCCTGTCCGAAGTCGAGGCATTCCTGGGCCTAGGCAACCACTCGTACGACCTAGATCCATCTAGGCATGCGAACAGTGCAACGGACAGAAGACCGATCACTGCAATAGGGAGGCTGGTGAGAGCAGCATTCTCATTGATACCGAACTTCGCCAAGCGACCGATAGTCTCCAGGCTCCAAGCCCGGGACATAAACATCTACGCCGCACCCGTGATCAGCAGGAAGGCGGAGAAACTCTCCGCCGGGCCTGAGCACTACTCGATATGTGGCGAATCAGTCTGCGAAGACCTCGGCCTTTTCGAGTCCCTTACTGGGTTCGACACGAGCAGGTGGGTAGACAACATCGAGTCTAACCGCCAGTGACCTTCCTCAATGCTGCTTTGGCTAGGGCGCGGGACCACAGTGAAAGCGACTCCAATCTTGTGAGGGGCTCCACATGGTCGCCCTGTCTCTCCCTCATGCCCCTGCGGACTCTCCCCAAGGAACCGTCCCTGATGCTTGAGAACGAGATGGAGGCGGCAGCCACCTCCAGGTATTTGGACGGGTCGCACCTGTATAGGAGCTGCTCGCTATCGAAGGCTATGCGTGGCACCCCTCCTCTGTCCGGGTGGTGGACCACGCATTCCGAGGACCAGGATATGTTGTAGCCACGGTTGATGACCCTCCATGCCAGATCAGTGTCCTCCCTGTGGATGAAGTAACGCTCGTCGAAACCCCCAGAAGCCTCGAGAGCATCGCGCCTGTATGCCATATTCGCGGTCTTGAAACGGTTCCAACGGTCCTTTGGGTTGGGATTCATGTCACCCCCCTCTGTCGTAACGCACCCCTCCATGCCATGGACCCCCCCGTCAACGAAGTGCCTCTGGATGGACTCAATCCAGTCCTCTGAGGGTACGCAGTCATCATCCGTGAACGCGATTATGGGGGCTGATCCCCTCTTCCACCCGATGTTCCTCGAGTAAGCAGGGCCCCTGTCCTCCAAGGAGTCATCTACCACCTCGATAGACGCGGGCGCGACGGTCTGGCGCTCGAGTGCCTGCAAGCACCGAGCCAAGGCCTCAGGCCTCTTGAAGGTGGGAATAACCACATCCACGCCAAGGGCCACAGTATCTCGATGGGGCACCGAGTAATTAGGTAAGCGGCATTGTATTCAAGAACGACCCGCTCTTCCAACTGACATGGTCGACCTAGCCACACCCGTTCTCGGCGACTTCCAAGAAACCCTAGAGGCCGCATTCGGCTCCTCTTGGGGCTGGGTGGCCGGGCATGCCATCGTCCTTGGAATAGCAGCGCTGGTTGTGTTGGTAATCAGAAACAGGGAACACGTGATGTCAGAGTCCGGATTCGGCAAATCAGACATGACCGACGCGGCGGTAGTCCTAGCTCTGATCGCATTGCAGTACGTCTTCTACACGGGACCCCTGGAATTTCCCGAAGCCACGTCAATCGTCCTCGGGGTGGTCGGTGCGCTATCCCTAAGATGGATGGTACTGGTCCTCGAGTAGGACTAATCATCATAGCTGCCTCTACGGGATCTCCTAAGCAGAGCCACTGCCACGAAGGCTAGCAGCAAGGCTCCCGCCGCGCCCGCGACAATCTCTTTGTTCTCCTGCAGAATCTCGGAGAGCGACTCATTGCCGCCCAGGCCCAGGGTGTCAAGCCCCACTCCCTTCGGCTCGACCTCGATTTGGAGCGAGTTGCCAACCGGGCATACGGAAGGACTCGTCTGAGTAGTCTCAATCACGAATACACACCCCTCCCAAACACTGTCCAGGTTCGAGGGGGTCATGATCTGGAATTGGCAGTTTTTGGAGGCGCCTCCACCTTGCACACTAACCTCGCAATTGGGGCTCTGATCGTCGAATCCCGAGGGCCACGAGCTAGAGCTAGACCCATCTTCGATCATCACCGCGCGGTAGGAGACCTTGCTGTCCGTGTTGCTCTCACAGGAAATCGACACCGAGAAGGAAACAACCTCTCCTGCTTCGAACGAGCCCCCTCCCTGTCCGACACTGGCGGTGCAGCCCGAATACTCAGCCACAACGATAGTCACCTCTGATGACTCGGGCGAAGTGATGAAACCGACCTGTATGCCGTTTGCCTCTGTGACCTGGGCCGTAATATTGGCCACATAGGAACCGGGAGTGTGATCAACGTCCCCTCTGAAAACCACCTCAAAGTTAACCTCGGAACCAGCCCCCACCGTTACGCTCGCCGGAGCCGCGTAGACGAAACCGCCTGCTTGGACGGTAATGTCCACTTTCTCGCTATATACCGTAGGGTTCTCCAAAACGCAATTGGAGATGGCAGTTCTAGTCGCCCCCTCGTAGACTTCCATTTCAGGAGGGTCATCACAGGTTATGCTGATTTCTGGGATGATGTTGGTCTGCGCCGTTGAGACCGTGGCAAACACACCCATGGGAGCGACCAAGACAATCAGGGCCACTGCAATTGAGGCCCTTCCCATGGTGTCAGCCCCCCCTTCAAACGGATAGACATTGTCTACCATTTCGCTGTTTTATATTCGATATGACACTCAAAGCATTCATGGCGGCCCTTAGGCCGCCCGGGTCCATGAGCGACGGCGCCGGCAAGCCCCCCGTCGTGATCGTCCCCGAGCAAACCAGCATCACAAGCGGGACTGACGTACAGGAGAAACTCATCAGCGCCTCACAGGTTTTCTCAAACCTCCTCAAGCCCACATACGGGCCTAGGGGCCTCGACAAGATGCTCTACAAGACGGATGGTACCACGGCGGTAACGAACGACGGTGCCAAAATAGTTGCCGAACTCCTGGTGAAGCACCCTGCCGCGAAGATGCTGGTGTCGATGTGCGAATCTCAGGAGGAGGCGTGCGGCGACGGAGTCACCACGACCATGCTGCTATGCGGCTCCCTCCTCCAAGAGGCCCACACCCTGCTCAGGAAGGGACTCCACCCCCTGACACTGGTCGATGGCTACAGGACTGCCCTCTCGGCTGCAATTTCCCAGATGGATGACGACTCGCAGCAGGCAACAGAGGACAAGGTACTATCCGTCGCGGAGACCGCTCTAAGGGGCAAGGGCGCCGAGGCAGCCTTGGATGAGTTCTCTTCCTTGGCTGTAGAGGCGCTTTCAGCGGTCTCTGACAATGGCGAGCCAGCGAGAGCAGAGCAAGTAGCCATGTTCAAATCGGCCAAGAACAGCATTAGGGACTCCAAACTGATCAGGGGAATAGCGATCAGGAGGAGGGTCCCATTGGATGGCCTGCCAAACCACCTAAGGGACGCAGCGGTCGCTATCCTCGGTGGCGAGCTGAAGGTTCGCCCCATGACCAGGGACGCACAGATCCAGATATCGAGTGCCGACCAATTGAACGATTTCATCGACGCAGAGAAGTCCAGGAAGGGCGAGATAGCCGAAGCCATAATCGCGAGTGGTGCGGAGGTCGTGCTATGCGGAGGCGAGATAGACAGAGAGATACTCCACAGGCTAGCCGACGAGGACATACTGGTGATAGGAGAGCTAGACGAGTCAGAGCTCCGCAACGCATCGGACGCCACCGGCTCCGAGGTCGTGGACTCGGTATTGGACATATCATCAGGCGACCTTGGAAAATGCGGGTCACTCGTATGGGAGAGGAACGAAGCGACGGACATGGTCGAGGACATAATCAGAATAGACGGCTGCGAAAGCCCACGAGTAGTAACGATCGAGGTGGGTGGAGACGGCAAGGAGGCCACTGAGGAGGTAATCAGGGGAATTCACGACGCCCTTAGGGCGACTTCGCTGGCTCTGGAGGACGACGAGGTTCTCCCTGGAGGAGGCTGCTCTCATTCCAGGATGGCCGATGCGGTTCGAAGGGCCGCTGAGGAGGAGCCAGGCAGGGCGCGCCTTGCCATGGACGCCTTCGCTCGTGCGTTGGAAGTGGTCCCTGCGACCCTTGTCGAGAACGCCGGGGGAGATCCCCTGGACAGCGTCCTTGATCTACGAGCCTCCGCTAGGTCCGGAGAATCTATGATCGGAATCACCGCTGCTGGGAGCGTAGGGAGCGTCGACGGGGCATGGCATCCCCGTGCTGTAATACAGGACGGGCTCGAATCAGCGACCGAGACCGCAATGAGCATGCTCAGGATAGACCAGGTCATTTCGTCAAGAGGCGACTAACCAGTCGAATCCTTCAAGGCCCGCCCACTAATCCCTTGACATGGCGTCACGTGCCCTCATCAGCGTCTGGGACAAAGAGGGCATAGAGGACCTGGGAGCAGCCCTCTCGGACATGGGTTGGGAGATACTCTCCACAGGGGGGACGTCCCGGAGGCTCAGGGAAGCAGGAATCGAGGTCATTGACGTCAGCGAGGCAACCGGGCATCCAGAGGTATTCGACGGACGGGTCAAGACGCTCCACCCAGCGGTGCACGGTGGCATACTGGTCAGGAGGGACAGGGAGGACGACATGGAGACCCTAGAGCAGCTCGGATACGGGACAATAGACCTGGTGTGCGTCAACCTCTATCCATTCGAGGCCACCGCGGCGAGGGACCCCCCCGCGTCAGACGTCGAGCTAATCGAGATGATAGACATCGGCGGGCCCACAATGGTACGCTCGGCAGCGAAGAACCACTCGGACGTCATCATACTCACAGGACCGGAGCAGTATGGCCCAGTCATCGCCGCACTCGCCGAATCGGGAGGAGACCCATCAGGCGTAGGCCTGAGCGCCAGGCGGGAGCTGGCGCTGTCCGCATACCAGAGCACTTCGGCGTACGACTCAGCGGTCTCCAACGAACTGGAGAGGCGATTCTCAACCCGTCATGTGCCATCTGAGATCCATATCTCCTCCGGAGAGGGAACGCCACTGAGATACGGCGAGAATCCTCACCAACCCGCATCATTCTATCCCGCAGCAGGAGGTTCCCACGGGCTTGGGACGGCCGTCCAACATGGAGGCAAGCCCCTCTCATTCAACAACTACCTGGACCTCGATGGAGCTCTCCGCCTCGCGAGGAACCTGATGCACTCATGCTCAGACCACAGCCATGGATGCGTTGTAATCAAGCACACCAATCCATGTGGCGCTGCCATCGACGAGTCTCAGGAGGAGGCATGGAACAATGCATTGGCAACCGACCCCGAGAGCGCGTTCGGATGCGTGATAGCATTCACCAAGAAGGTAGAGGCAGATACTGCCAAGGC
>PVBE010496476.1_pt1 | contig 11046 bp, 7 predicted proteins | sample 1631181 | NCBI WGS metagenome assembly PVBE01 (sample SAMN08397723, study PRJNA350692) | Marine metagenome, whole genome shotgun sequencing project. | isolation source: water | place: Pacific Ocean | collected 2012-04 | reverse complement strand
GATGCGCTCCTTGCCCAGCAGGCGAAGGAACTCGCGGGGAACGAACCGGGCGTAGGCCTTGGTCGTGCGTGCCAGCTCGATGTGTGTGCGGATGCGCGCGATGAGCTCGGACCGAGAGAACGGCTTGGTGAGATAGTCGTTGGCGCCAGCCTCGAAGCCCTTTACCAGATTCGCCACTTGGGTCCGAGCCGTGATGAGCACCACGGGCAGCTCGTTGGCCGGGTATTCCCGCCGGATTCGTTCACAGAGCTCGTAGCCAGTCATCTCTGGCATCATCACGTCGATGAGCACCAGGTCGAAGCCCGACTCGCGATCGAGACGATCCAGTGCCGCCTTGCCGCTGGAGGCGGTGGTGACGGAGATGCCGTGGGCGGCCAGGTGGTTCTGGATGACGGCGAGATTGATGGCGTTGTCGTCCACGGCCAGCACCCGCCACTCTCCGCCCACCGGCGTGCGGGTGTCCGACAGCGTGATGTCGTGATCCGGCGACGACGCCTCCAGCTCCTGGAGCTGTTCGTGGATGATGGCGGTCTCGCCGGGCAGCGCGGTGGGCCGCTCGCGGGTCGTGGGCACGGTGAAGGTGAAGCAGGTCCCTTCGCCTACCTTGGACTGCAGTGAGATCTCGCCTCCGTGCAGCTCTACCAGCCGCCGGGTGATAGCCAGGCCGAGGCCCGTCCCCTCCTGCTCCTGGGTGCGCCCGCGCTGGGCCCGCTCGAAGTATGCGAAGATGCGGTCCGCTTCCTCCTGACGGATGCCGATGCCGGTGTCGATGACGCTGATGGCCAGCCAGTCGCCGTCCATCTCCGCGGACACGGTGACCGTACCGTCGGGCGTGAACTTGATGGCGTTGCCCACCAGGTTGAGCAGAATCTGCTGCAGCCTGTTTTCGTCGGCGCGGACTGCCGGAAGGTCCTCTGGGACCAGATCCTGCAGCACGAGGCCTCGGCGATTGGCCAGCGGGCGGGACAGCGCCAGCACGGCCTCCACCTCGGCTCGGAGGTCCACCGCTTGCAGGTCGAGCACCACCTGCCCATGGCTCATGCGAGAGAAGTCCAAGATGCCGTTGACGAGGTGCGTCAAGCGCTGGCCGGAGCGTACGATCATGCCCAGGCTCTGCTCCGCGCGCTCGGGCAAGGGCCCGGCGGCGCCAGCCAGCAGGGAGTCCGCCAGCCCGATGATCCCGTGCAGGGGTGTGCGCAGCTCGTGGGACGTGCTCGCCAGGAACTGGTCCTTGAGCTCGTCCAGCGCCTTGAGGTTGGAGATCATCTCCTCCTGGTTGCTGCGCGCCTCTTGTTCACGAACCTCGAGCTTCTGTCGCACGCCCGTCTCGGCACGCTTGGCGTCGGCGAAGCGGTCGGTCAGGGAGAGGGACAACAGCAACACCACCAGGGAGCTGCCGATGGAGACCACCGGCGTGTCCATGATCCATCCCTGGTCCCAGCCCAGCAGGTGGGCCGACAGCAGGGCGAAGACCGCGGTGAGCAGTGCGCATCCAGCAGCGAGGAAGCGAGCCGAGCGGTCCCCTCTCGACGTGCAGATGATGGCTGCGACGGCGCAGCCCGCGGAGCCCGCCAGACCCAGGACCAGGGCAGCTTGGGCGTTGAAGGGGTAGCCGATGAAGGGGGTCAGCAGACTCCAGAACAGAGCGGCGATGGCCATGCCTTGGAGCCACTGGGAAAGGCGCGGCAGGCGCGTGTGTAGATCCAGGAAGCCGATGGAGAAGGCCAGCAGACCCGCAGCGAGCAGCGCGGTGGCCGCGGCCATGCCCGTACTAAGCCACGCTTGGCTACCGGGCCAACCCAGCAGCATGTCTCCCTGCGTGACGATGAGCTGCAGGAGAGCCTGCGGCAGCACGACCCCCATGGCGAAGTTCAGGTAGAAGCGGTCATCGAGGGCGAAGAAGAGGAAGAGGTTGTAGACCATCACCCCTAGCACCACACCAAGGAGGAGCAGCGGCAGCTGCTTGGCACCGGCCGCGGGCAGAATGGTCGGGGCGGCTCCCAGGGCGTTGCTCGCCTCGGCCGCCACCCCCTCCGTCAGCTCTGCCGCCGAGGCGATGGACGTGCCCAGGAGAAGGAGGACAAGAGCCAAGAGCACCGTGAGGGCGGCCAGGATGGCGGCGCGAGGGATCGTGGCACGAGATGGTCCCTGCGCCGCGACGTGCGCTCCTGTCTTCGTCCTCGGCGTTGGCGGGCGTTGTGGCATGCAGGCTCTGGGGCGGGTGCGGAGCTCTGGAAGCTCCAGCAGGCTCATCGGCCCTTTTGTGCGCCTTGTTAATGCCCTAGCCTACAAATACTTGACTTTTGGGACCACCGGTCGTCGGTGGCAGGGTGGTTCCGTGACGGGATCACCGTGGGAGGGTGAGCTTGACGGAGAATCCTTCGTCTGGTGCGGACCAAGCGAGCACGCCGCCGCCGTGCTCTTCCATGATCTGACGCGTGATGGCCAGGCCGAGCCCCGTGCCCTTGGTGCGGCGGGAGAAGAAGGGGTCGAAGGCTCGCTCGAGGGCATCGCTGTCCAAGCCGTGCCCGTCGTCCATGATGGTGATGGTGACCTGCCCGTCTTCGGCCTCGACGCGGACCTTCACCCGCTGGGAGCCGCTCTGCAGCGCGTTCTGAAGCACGTTGAGCAGAGCCCGTCGCAGCTGGTTGCCGTCCACCGAGACCTCGATGGGCGAAAGGGGGACCTCGACCTCGAGCTCGATCTTCGCTCTCTGGAAAGCGGGTTCTTCCAAGCGGCAGACCGAACGCACCAGAGAAACCAGGTTTTCGGGTTCCACGCTGGGCGCCGGGCGCCGCGCCATGTCGAGGTAGTGCTCCGTGACCTGCTCGAGTCGGTGGATTTCCTGGATGATGGTAGCCAGGATCTCGCTCGTCTCTTGATCGGGGGTTGCACCCAACTCGGCGATCTCCTCGCTCAGCAGCTCGGCGTTCAGGGAGATCGCATTGAGAGGGTTTCGCACCTCGTGCGTGACTTGGGCCAGCATCTGCCCGATGAGGGCCAAGCGTTCACTACGCTCCAGGCGCGCTTGGGTCGCCAGCCGCTCCGTGACGTCTTCACCCACTACCAAGCGGCCGCGCTTGGCAAATGGGACGACCTCGAGATCGAAGCGCGCGTCCCCGATGGGGTGCGCGGCGAAGCGGCCGTGCTCGAGTGGCCGTAGGGCCTCCGGCAGCGGCTGGCCCTCCTCGACGCCCCAGAGGGCGTGGGCCGCCGGATTCGCCATGGTGACACGATCGTCCACCTCGACGGCCAGGCCGGAGCGGATGGTGTCCAGCACGCTCCGGAGGTAGCCGGAGAGTCGCTCGAGCTCCTTGGCGCGCTCCAGGAGGCGCCGATCGCGCTCGGCCAGCGCCCGGGCCATGGTGTTGAACTCGCTGGCGAGCACGCCGATCTCGTGGCCGCCTTGGACCTCCACCCTACCTGAGTAGTCGCCGTCCGCCACTCGCTGCACCTCCTCGGTGAGCCGCGTGATGGGTCTCAAGGTGATGAGGGTCCAGGCCATGAGCACCGCACCGATGGCCAGCGCCAGGGCCGCCAGGACGGCTCCCACGACGGTGGCGCGGGCCTGGCTACGCCCAACGCCGACGTTTACGCGTCGGACGGCGGCGTCCACGGCGTTGTTGAGATCTTCGACCTCCGTCTGCATCTGTTTGCCCAGGCGCAAGAGCTCGGCCTGGGTGGGTTGGCTGTCTCGCTCCTGTTGCTCGAGCTCCAGCCAGTGTTTTGCGGCCAGCTCGTAGGCGACGGCGAGCTCGATCAGACGGGCGAGCTGGCCTTGGACGTCCTCGAGGGCGGTCTGTTCGGCTTGGGCGCTCGGCAGGTCGAGTGCGGCGGTGGCGGTCTTGTGCCCGCGGCCAGCCGCGGAGGCGATGACGGCGGCGTGGAAGGGCGCGTTGTTCCGGAAATCCTCCAAGGAGCGAGAGCTGTCCCGCTGTGCCTCGGAGAGGTCGAGGCGCTCCTGGTGGCTCTCGAGCTGGGCACCAATGCGGGCGAGGGAGAGGTAGCCTTCGTTGAGCACTCTGAGACCGTTGCCCAGGGCTCGAAGCTGGAAGGTGCCGTAGCCCATCGCGCCCAGGAACAGGGTGAAACTGAGGGCGAAGGCCAGCAGGATGCGGTTGCGTAGCGAGAAACCCATATCGATGCTGCTAACGGGGCTGGGCACCGGTGGCTCACGGTGGCGATTGGCTGCGGCTCAGCGGGCATTGTGAGCCTTGCTCGGCCCATGCCCCTGTGATACGGGCCCGACCCCGTTTCATAGGTGGACGTAGAGCCGACAGGTATTGTCGGTGACTTCCACAGGAGAAACCATGCGGCCCTGGATTCCCTTCACCCTCGCTCTCGGTTTCCTCATCTCTGGCTGCGAGTCCAGCACGACCGCTCCGGGCGGGAAGTCCCCGGCCGGAGCCCCACCCCCCGAGGAGCTCGGCGAGGTCATCGCCACGGTCAACGACATGTCCATCGGCTCCAAGGCCTTCGAAAAGGCCGCGGCCCGCACGGCTCCCGAAGAAGGCGACACGCTCTCCAGCGAAGAACGTCACGAGGTCTTGGACCGCTTGGTTGCCGACAAGGTCCTCTATTTCGAAGCCCTTCGTATGGGCTTCGACCAGGATCCCAAGGTCCAGAAGGTCATGGTCAACACCCTCCTGCGACAGGAAGTCTACGCTCAGGTCCGCAACTCCGACTTCTCCGAAGACATGCTGCGCGCCTACTACGACGAGCACCCCGAGGAGTTCGTGGTACCCGAAAAGGTCCAGATCAAGCGCATCCTGGTCCGCGTCAGCGACGAGCGTTCCGACTCCGACGCCTTGGCCGAGGCCGAGCGCCTGCGAGACCTGGTCGCCAGCAACCCCAAGGACAGCTTCAAGGAAGTTGCATCCAAGCACTCCGAGGATCCCTACCGCCGCCGCGGCGGCGACGTGGGCTTCGTGTCGTCCGAGGGCAAGCCCGGGCTCGACAGCGCCATCGTCGAGAGAGCCTTCGAGATGAGCGTGGGCGAGGTCAGCGAGCCCTTCAAGACCGAAGATGGCTACAACGTCGTCTATGTCGCGAACAAGCGCGAGCGGGTCGAGCGCACCTTCCAGCAGATGAAGGGCTCGGTGCTCCGCAAGGTCAAGAACGAGAAGCTCAAGGACCTCTACCAGCAGTATGTCGACGACCTCAAAGAAGGCGCCAACATCAAGATCAACGAAGACCAGCTCTCCGCCATCGACATCAAGCACGCCGTCAAGGCGGCTCCTCCGGGCATGCAGATCAACCCCATGTTGGCCCAGCGCGACGCCGCCCTTCCCGGGGCGGAGAAGTCCGATGCCGACGCCGAGGGTACCGACCTGGCGGAAGACGTCTCCCCTGAGTAGTGTTCGCTCCAACGCGAGCACCCCTGCCATGACCAACAACCGCGCGTCCATGCTCCTCTTTGCGGCCCTCGTGTGGGGCTCGATAGCGGGATCTGCCCGGGCCGAGGTGGTCGACCGAATCGCGGCGATCGTCAGCGATGACGTCATCACGTGGACCGAGGTCTACGAGCTGGGTGGCGAACACATCGAGGACAGCGTCGATCAAGGGCAGGCAGGCCGACGGGATCTCGAGCTCGAGGTGCTCGACGTGCTCATCGGTCGCCGCTTGGTCGAACAAGAGATGCGGCGGCTGGACCTCGACCTCAGCGACACCGACCTCGAGCGCGCGTTGTCCGACATCGCCCGCCAGAACGGCCTGGACAGGGAGCAGCTCCAGGCTGAGGTGGAAGCCAGCGGCATGGTCTGGGACGCCTACCTGGACGAGCTGCGTGAGAACCTCCGCCAGATGAAGTTCAACCAGGCCGTGCTCGCTCCCCGCATCACGATTCGGGAAGACGAGCTGCTCGACGCCTATCGTCGCAACGCCCAAACCCTGGCCGGTCCCGAACAGTCCCACCTGCAGACCATGCTCCTGCCTTTCGAAAAAGAAGCCACCGACGAGCAGAAGGCGGCTGTGCACGCCCGTGCTCTCGAGCTGCGGGATAGCGCGCTGGCCGGAGCAGACTTCTCCGAGCTTGCGGCGGAACACTCCGCCGAACCCTACGCCAGCCGGCGTGGGGAAATGGGCACGTTCCGCCAGGGCGAGCTGGTAGGCACCCTGGACAAGCCGGCCTTCGAGACCCCCGTGGGCTCCGTGGCTCCCCCCATCGTCACCCCTCAGGGTGTCTTTCTTCTTCACGTGGTCGAGCGAGGCCAGCCCGATCCGCCCCCCTTCGAGGATGTCCGGGTGCAGCTCGAGCAGCGGCTGATGGAAGACAAGTACGATGACGCCCGTGAGCAGTGGCTGGTGCAGGCTCGGCGTCGCAGCTCGGTCAAGGTGCTGCTCGAGGTGCAGTGAGCTCTGTCGGGGTGACCGTGTCCCAGCTCTTGCCTATCGTCGTGACGCCCGGCGACCCCCGCGGGGTCGGTGCCGAGGTGGCGGTGAAGGCTGCGCGCGGGTTCTCGGGGCGGTTGGTGTTGGTGGGGAAGACGGACTGGATCCTGGCGGAAGCGATGCGGCAGGGAGTGGAGACTCCGTGGGTATCGAAGCTGGAGCTGGCGGGCGATGGTGTGAGCCTGCTCGAGCCTCCACCCGGTGACGAACCGGTGGAAGTGCGGGCCATCCGCTTTGGGGTGGAAGCTTGTCTGGCGGGTCGGGCGCGCGCCATCGTCACGGGCCCTGTCCACAAGGCGCGCCTGGCAGCTCGGGGCTTCGGCTTTCCCGGACACACGGACTTCCTCGGGGCGTTGTGCGGGGTCGATAGACCGGTCATGGCCTTTGTGGGTCGCACGCTACGGGTCGTGCTTGCCACCATCCACCTGCCCCTACGCGAGGTGCCGGGCGCGCTCACCCCCGAAGGCTTGAGACACGTGGTGTGCACGGCGCACGCAGCCTTGCGCAACGACCTGGGCATCCCAGACCCCGTGTTGGTCGTGGCGGGACTGAACCCTCACGCCGGGGATCTCGGCGTGCTGGGCACGGAAGAGCTGGACCTCGTGGGCCCCGTCTGCGACGAGCTGCGAGCCGAGGGGCTCGCGGTCCGAGGGCCTGTCTCCGCAGAGACGGCGGCCAGGGATGCGGCCGAAGGGCGGGCCGACATGTTGGTGGCGATGTACCACGACCAGGGGCTGGTGCCCCTGAAGGTGCTCGACTTCGGGTGTTCCGTGAACTGGACCTTGGGGCTGCCCATCGTCCGCACCAGCGTGGATCACGGCACCGCGGACGACATCGCGGGGAAAGGCATCGCCGATCCCGGATCGATGCGGGCGGCGCTCGAGCTGGCGGATGGGATCTCCGGACGCGCACCATGTGGGAGGCCGTAGCGCATAGGCGCCCCCGCCAGCTGCCAGTGTCGGTGCTGGGTCTTGCGAGCGCGAGCGCGAGCGCGAGAGGGTCCTGGGTCTGGCGAGAGCGAGCGCGAGGGGGTCTTGGGTCTTGGGTCTTGGGTCTTGGGTCTTGCGATTGCGAGCGCGTTTCGAGGGCGGGGACCTCGCACTGTGTTCGCTCGGCACACGCCGAACGCTCTACCCAGCTCTCCTTCGCGCTCGCGCTCCCTCACCCCGCACCCTGTCCGTCCGCCGCCTCTCCGTGCGTTCGCCTTCCCACCGGCATCGCGGTTGGTGACAGAGGAAGTCGGCTCGGTCCAGGCTGGGCTGGGCGCTTCTGTTCGGGCTCCGGTCGTCGTGGCCGCCCCCTCACGGGGTGAGGACGGCCCCGCCGTCCGAAACCCGAGCAGGAGGCTTTCATGTCCGACCTTCCCCGAACCAACTTCCCCCATCACCGTCTCGACGCCTACCGGGTGGCTCTCGAGCTTCTCGACGCAAGCAAGGCCGCAGCCGACCAGGTGCCCCGTGGCTACCGTAGCTTCGCGGACCAACTGCTCCGGTCGGCAGGAGCGGTGGTCGGCGGCACCTGCGAGGGTGCCAATCGGCACACCCGGGCCATGAAGCGCGATGCGTTCGGCCGGGCCAAGGCCGAGGCCGGCGAGGCCGCTGGCTGGGCCGAGGCTCTGGCTCGCATGGGCCTGGTCCCCGAGTCCGAGGCCGTGAACATCATGCTGCTGGCCGACCGAGCGGCGGCGATGCTCTCGGGGCTGATGCAGAGCTCTCAGAGCAGAAGGTGAGGGGTGCTGTTTCGCCGCGAATCGTCACTCCGTTCGCCCGCCCCGGACGCAGAAAACCCCGCCCGGAAGACCGGACGGGGCCTACGCTGACTTGCGAGCGATGCTAGAAGCTGATCTCGCGGCAGCCGCTGTCCATGACCAGGCTCACGTCGGAGGAGGAGCCGGCCCAGACGACGCAGTCGGCCACGGTGCCGTGCTCCCAGGCTTCGATGCGCCAGGCCATGGTGGCTTCCATGTCGACGTCGCCGGAGAAGAGGGTGCTCTCTCCGGAGGTCTGGGCCTGCCAGTTGTCGGTGACGGCGAGGTCGAGGTACCAGCTGTCCCAGGCGCCGTGGGGATCGTAGTCGCCCTGGACGAGGTCGTGATCCTCTTCCCATGGGGAGGAGGTGTCCTGGGTGATGTACATCGTCACCAGCTCGGCCCAGCCGATCAGGTCGGTGTCGTAGGACCAGGACGAGGCCTCGTAGCCGTAGGAGACCGTGTCGATCTCGAGGGCGTAGGTGTCGGTGTCGGTGTCGGTGTCGGTGTCGGTGTCGGTGTCGCCCTCGGGTGGTGAGGTGTCGTCCTTGCTTTCTCCGCAGGCCAAGGCGAGCGAGAGGGCAAGGGAAAGGGCGATGGGCATCAGTCGGGACATAGGCTCCTCCAGGTCGCTCGGGTGTTTAGGTGAGCGACCATCAGAGGCTAAAGGGCCCGAAGTCCGCACACAAGTCGGATCATGGCAGGGAGCCGTCCTCGGTGAGGAAGGCTACGCTCCGCAGGCGTCGAGCTGTCCTGCGAGCCACCTCGGCCACTGACCTCTCGTCCCCATCCGCTCAGCTCAGCACCGCCATCGCCTCGCGCAGTGCCGTGCGGAGCGGCGCCAGGACCTCGGCGCCGTCCGGACGGGCCAGCTCTTCGGTCGCCCCGTCGAAGACGACGCGCCCCTGCTCCAGCAGCACGATGCGCGAGGCGGTCCGCAAGGCGTCGAGGGGATCGTGGGTCACGTGCACCAATGCGAAGCCTCCGCCCTGCTGACGCTCCATCAGCAGGCGCGTCATCTCGAGCTTCAGGGGCAGGTCCAGGGACGCGAAGGGCTCGTCGAGCAGGAGCAGCGCGGGCTGGGGAGCCAGTGCGCGGGCCAGAGCCAGGCGCTGCCGTTCTCCGCCGGACAGCTCCGCCGGGCGTGCCTCGGACCGCTCCGCGAGTCCGACCTCGTCGAGCGCCGACGAGGCTCTCGCGTCCAGCTCGCCCCGAGACAAACCGCGACCTCCGAGCACGAAGTGGAGGTGCTGCCGCGCCGTCATGCGAGGCCAGAGCGCCAGATCCTGGAACACCAGCGAGATCCTCCGTCGCGCAGGAGGCACGAGGCAGCGCGTTCGCGCCGAGACATCGCGCCCAGCGAGGCGGACCGTTCCCTCCACGGCGCGCTGCAGGCCGGCGATGGTGCGTACCAGCGTGGTCTTCCCGCTCCCGGAGGCGCCCAACAGGGCCACCCGCTCACCGCTGCCGACGCTCAGGTCTACGTCGCGCAGGACCGCGTGGTTACCCAGCTCGACTCGCAGACCCGACACGGTAAGGGCTGGGCTCATTCAGACCTCCGGCGAGGCAGCAGGGCCAGGATGGCCGCCACGAGCAGCGCGGACAGGCCCAGCTGAAGCAGGGACAGCACCGCGACCTGGGCCACCGGAGCGTTGGCCTCGAGGGTCAGGATCCGCACCGCCAAGGTCTCGCCGCCCGGCGGGTAGACCAGCAGCGTGGTGCCCAGGTCGCGCATGCACAGCAAGGCCAGGGCCACCACCACCGCCAGGGCCGTCCTGGACACGGGTGGGGCCGTCACCCAGCGCCAGCGCGCCAGCACCCCGGAACGCGCGAGCCATGCGGCCTCCTCTTCTGCTTGGGGGATCGTCGCGAACAGCACCTCGAAGGCGCGTAACGTGACGTAGAGATAGCGGCCCGCGAGCCCCAGCAGGACCACCGCGGGGCTCCCGTAGAGCCAGAGCGACGCCGGGCGATTCCACAGCGCGATCAGGCCGGTGCCCAGCACCACCGCGGGCAGGGTCAGGCCCAACAGGGCCGCGCTGGCAGCGATGGGCTTCCTCCGTGGATCGCGAGCCCAGGCGTGGCCACCGAGCAGGCCGATGATCACCAGCGCCGCGCTGGCGCCGGCCGCGTACAGCAGCGTCCGTCCCACCGACCCCAGCGCCGGTCCCAGGGCCGAGAGCGACTCGGGGCCCGAACTCGCCATCCACACCAGACCCAGCAGAGGGAGCGTGGCTGCCAGCCCAGCCGTCACCAACGCGGTCTGCCGCAATGCGCCGCTGCCCAGCAAGCCCGGGTCCAGGCCACCGCCTGCCCGGGCGGAGGGTAGGATCGCACCGCCCCGGTCGAGTCGCAGCAGCAGCGCCGTCCCAGCCAAGGCCAGCGCCACCAGCGGAAGGGAGCGGGACAGCGCCTCGCCGGGCCGGAAGGAGAGGTCTGCCAGGCGGGTGAACACGGTGCCCGCATAGGTCTGCAGTCCCAGCAGGGTCGGCCCTGCGACCTCTGCCAAGGTGAGCAGGAACACGAGGGTCGCCCCGGCCAAGGCAGCTGGCAGAGCCTGCCGTGCGACCACCCACACCAGCGTATCGCGCGGCCTGCGGCACAGGACGGCGGCCTCCACGGGTGACGGGTCCATGCCGCGCACGGCGGCCAACACGAGCAGTGTCACCAGTGGGGTCAGCGCCAGCACCTGCAACGCGACGAAGCCGCCGGACCCGTGGAGCGCGCGGTCGGCGGTGGCTCTCAGCGCAGGGCCGGCCACGGCCTCGAGGGGCCCGCCCCGGGCTGCGCCGTGGACCATGCCCAGGGTCAGCAGGTAGGGCGGCAGGCACAGAGGGAGCAGGTGAAGGAGCGCGCAGGCTCGGATCCAGGAAGGTCGGATGGTGGCCAGGGCGGTCCCCAGGCCCAGG
>PVBE010384372.1_pt1 | contig 11047 bp, 6 predicted proteins | sample 1631181 | NCBI WGS metagenome assembly PVBE01 (sample SAMN08397723, study PRJNA350692) | Marine metagenome, whole genome shotgun sequencing project. | isolation source: water | place: Pacific Ocean | collected 2012-04 | reverse complement strand
TATGCCATCTTCCCTCTCATCTATTCCAAAGGCCCCGATAAACGGTCCGGCATCAATCCTGCAGGATCGCCATCGAATCCGCCGGATCCGTACAGCCCGAAGGCGGGGGCGCCGGATGGAACCGGCGATCACCACGACAACATCCACAACCACCATCTCGGCGGCAGCCTGAGGTAAACGGGCCCTGTACAAGAGACACGGCGTACAAGAGACACGGCGTACAAGAGACACGGCGTACAAGAGATACTGCTTCCCAGAAAGATAGCCCGCTTTACGGGCTTCTTTACTGGCCTCCTCTTTGCTGGCCTCTTTTTTACCGGCCTGTCGTGCGGGGGCTGCGGTTCACCCGCCTGTCGCCATAACGGATGCCGTGGCCGGTGGGTCGCATGCTGCGGGAAAAACCGGTCGTCCGGTCAGCCGCCGGTAGATGGAAGGGGCTTCGCCGCTCGGGGCCGCCAACACGCGGGTCATTGACGGAACCCTCGGCCGGTTTCTTGCTCCTGAGTTCTGCGGCCCGTTTGTCTTCTTGGTACTTACGATCCCGCTCGGTCTGCTGCTGAAGCTGCGTTTGATAATTGACTTGGGCCTGCTTCTCGTTTTTTTGTGCCGTCTGCTTATTCTTGAGCGATTGATAGCGCAAATTGATCGGTCCGAGTCCCGGGTTGAGCAGATCGAGGTAAGGGCTCACCGTCGGCCGGGTGTAGAAGTCGGGCATCACCCGATTGTCCTGATATTGGGCCAAAGCGGTACTCGCCGAAACGGAAACGACCGCCACTATAAAGACCGCCACGACAAAGAGTGTCCTGAGCAACAGCCGATCCGATTGCCACACTGAAACACGATACATCCCGTTTGGTCCTCGCAAAAATTGGATCGCTTTGGCCTGGCCCATTCCAACGGCACCCGGCCGAACAACATTGCTACTTTTATCCTAGCAGTCGAACCTCACGTAGGCAATTCTTTTTTGCACCGGTGGTGCCGCCTGAACCTGCCCGAGTGCAGTTTACTCTGCCATTTTTTGCAAGCTTCGGGAATAGTCGGCCCCGGTAAGCTCGCGGAAGGTGACATCGAGTACATCGTACTTGACCGCATAGTAACCGTTGGGCATCCGCATGACTGCCTCCGGGTGGGTCATGAGCAACTCCTGGGCGATCACACCCTCGAAGCGACGCATGTCTCCCCGATAGCGGAAATGATAGATATTGATGCCCGAGGGGCTTGTCCCGACCAGTTGCAGGTCGGTCTTCAAGCGTTCGTCACTGAAGAAATTGCCGAGGTTGTTTTGGTCGGAATTGTGGAACGAACCGCCCAGGTTACGAATTGAGGCGGTGAGCAGGAACATCGTTCCGGCAATACGCTCCACCGGTGCCGTCGCCCTGGCAACCAGGGAGTCGATGCGATTGAGTTCGCTAGCGCGGATATAAATCCTGTCATTGGGAAAAAGCTGGTAATTGGTTGCCGTTATCCCTTTCTTGACAATCGCATCCCAGTTGATCGGTAGCCGCTGTTCGTAACCGCCATGATCGGCAGAAGGCCGGGCAACCCAGATATCTTTGGTCGAGTTGGTGCCCAGCCCGCCGATTTCGCTGATCGCGTCGAGGACCGTCTCCCCGCCGGCGATCGGCAGCTTGACGACCTGGTCTCCCAGGCCTGCTCCATCGGTGATGACGTAGTAGAACTTGCTGTTGTAGGCGGCCACATCAACAATCACTTCCGGACTCTCGAGATATTCGTCGAGATGCTTTTCGAGGGCCGCCTTGGCCTGCTCCAACGTCAAGCCGGCAACATAGACCTGCCCGTAGGTGCCGAGGTGGACCAGCCCGTCCGGGGTGACCAGATGCTCACCCATAATCTGCTGGCTTCCGGTGGTTGCCACGAGCGTCAGAGAGGTTGTCGGGTTGACGAGCAACTCAAGCAGTTTGTCCTGGACCGCCACTTCGGCCTCTTCCACGGTGAGGCCGGCAATTTTAACCTTGCCATATTGGCTACCGAGACTCACCTTGCCGCCCCCGTCGATCTGGTACTCACCGCCAATCGGATAGTCGGGCAAAACGTTGTCGGATTCGATCTGGACAATATCGAGCGGTTCAAGAATATAGGGAGCCTTGGGGACAACCCGCAGAGCGTCAATCATGAGGATATCGGGCGGCTCGATGACATATTTTGGAAGCGTGGTCTTATACTCTTCGTTGGGGATCCGGTCGCCCGGTGGGAGATGGTCTTCGAGGGCGAAGTTGCGGGTTCCGAGCGTATGGCACCCGCAAAAGAGTGGCAGCAAAAGGCTGCTGAGCAAAACCGTGATGTGGCTTTTTGTGTTCATGGGGAACGGTTTGTGGTTATTACCAGCTAACACCGATAGCAGCGTCGCCCCCCGGAAACGCCAAATTCTTCATAATCCCTACAGCACCCCCTATCGGCAGAGTCCGCCTCTGATCTTTGGTAATTTTTGCCCCTCGGCCCGAGCAGAACAAATTTTCCCCACCCGGGGGCATTTTTTCCCGGCAGCAGTAGCGAAAATGGGACCTGGTGGTACTCTTGCGGCAATCGCGGCCGGTGGTGGTACACATTTTGTAACTTGTTACTTATAAAACACTTAAAAGCCATCCCTTAAAGGGTGTGCGGAGCCAGCCCCCTCGGTAAAAGGGTCTGCCGGGCTTCAAATCGGCTGCGAGGGGCAAATTCCTGTGGTAACTTGAAGATGGAGCCTCGAAGGGCATATTTTCTCTGCCTGCGGGCCTTTTGCCTACCGGCAGGCAAAAATAGCAGCAGCGGGCCATTTTCGACATTTTGGACCTGACCCGCTGTAGGAGACATTTCGTAGTGAAACTAAAGATGTCAGTTGGCAAGACGCCTTTGGCCGACAGATAGCTTCTTGCGGCAATGCTAGCTTGCTTGGCGGAGTTGTATCAGAGAAGGTGGCCAGATCCCCAGAGAGCATGGTCCGGCGATAGGTCGGTTAACAAAATGAGCACACTCACGAGCACCAATCCCTCAATAGAGGATCGCAATGCCGGGCACGCATCGGCGACACCCACGCTCGCCCTGGCAGTACTGCTGGGCCTCATCGCGGTGCTCTTCTACAGCTATTACAATTCCCTTTCCGCGCTGTGGCTAAACTACTGGAACAGTGCCCAGTATTCACATGGCTACATCGTACCGGTGTTGGCCATTGTGCTTTTGTGGATGCGGTGGAATCCATCGCTCCCGGCAACGCTCAACCACATTGCCACCTCAGCGCGGTGGTACGGTGCCGCCCTGCTGTTCCTTGGGATTGGCCTGCGTCTGGCGGTTGCCCGCATGGGGATGGAAACACCCGACATGCTTTCTTTTATCCCCTGCCTGGCAGGGATTTTGCTGATGGCCGGGGGATGGCCCATGTTTAAATGGGGTGGCCCGGTTGTCCTCTATCTCGCGTTTATGTTTCCGATACCGCACCGCATCCAACAGGCTATTTTGGTGCCCCTAAAAACGTTTGCCACCCAATGCAGCTACTATCTGTTGCAGGCAACTGGATTCGAAGCCTATCGGGAAGGAAATATTATTTTTATTTCCGGGATTCCGATGGGTGTTGTCGATGCCTGCAGTGGTCTGAGGATGCTTACCGTTTTTCTGGCATTGTGTACGGCTGTGGCCATGATTATTAACCGGCCCCTCTGGGAGCGGATTTTCATCGTCCTCAGTGCGTTGCCGATTGCAGTTACCGTAAATGTGCTCCGCATCTCATCGACCGGAATCGCCTACCACTATGCGGGGGAGCAAAGCGAATGGGTCCATTATGTTTTTCACGATAACGCAGGACTGATGATGATGCCGCTGGCGATGCTGTTTTTATATCTGGAAATTACTGTAATCGGCATGGTTTTTCTCGATAAAGATCCCGATGCCGGCGAAACAAGCGGCCATCGAACGGGCAAGAGAGCAGCCTCCAAAGACATAGCCTCCAAAGACATAGCCTCCAAAGACATAGCGACCAAAGACATAGCGACCGAACAGGAGCAGAACACGCAGTAGGAGTTGGCCGCATATGAACTGGAGGACAGGACAAAGACCGGATGTGCAACGTATTCATGCAATAGGGATTTTACATTTTACGGCGAGAATTCGGGTTATGAGGTGCAAACAAAAAATGGGATCTTCTCAACAACTGCAATTTCATTGAGGTGTAGGAAAGAATTGACGTAGACTAACTGTGGGCAGGCACCCGCAATGCGTGCGATCTGCAGGAAATGAATGTGAGTACATAACTCCAGTAAAAACAGCGTAGCGGACTAGACGGCTGAAAGAGAGCGAAAACGATGACACCGCCTGAAGACAATCGCCCAGAAGGCAATCTCCCAGAAGACAATCAGGGTGGAGACCAGAATTTGCCGCCCGGCAAGGGCCAGTTAGGGCCGGTCGATCCAACGGGTGGTGCAAAATCACCCGGAACTGCTCTCGCCCCTGTTGGTGTGCCTGAGGGCCCAGCTCCAGCAGTCGTCCCCCGCCCCAGAATACTCTCGACACCACCCCGCGTTATGGATGTACTCAAGGCAGGTAAACGCCGTTGGCTTCTGGCGACAACCCTGGCGGTCACGTTTGCGGTCCCCGTAGCGCTTATCGCATGGTTCTTTATACCTGTCACCTACAGCTCGCAATCGTGGTTGCAGACCGGTGCCAGTAGCCGGATTTTCCAAATCAAGAACCTCGAAGCGAGCGACTGGGAATCCCACGAAGAATTGATCCGAAGTTATATGGTCTGTACCACCGCATTGGATTCACTGGCCACCTCGACGCTGCCTTGGATTAAAGAGGTAGAGGCTGATGGAGAGGATCCCGTCGACTGGCTCAGTAGTCAATTAACCGTTGATATTCCAAGTTCGAAACGCGAGAAAGAGGGTTATGGTAATCAATTGCTGCGGATTTCGATGACCGGCGATGATCCGGGACAACTGCAGAAACTTGTCGAAGCTGTCACCAACGCCTATCTCGACCGGGTTGTCGATGAGGAAAAGAAAGGGTTTCTCAAACAACGCGATGTGCTCGAAAAGTCGTACGACCGCAAAGCAGAAGAACTTCGTACAAAGCGCGAAGACCTGCAACAAATTGCCCGCGATATTGGAACGGCGGATGCACAAACCGCCAGTGCACAGCAGCAGTTGCTCTTAGATCACGTTCTCTATCTCCGCAGACAAGTCGGAGAACTGCGACAGGAATATATTCAGAAAGAACGGGACCTTAGGGTGTACGAAGAACAGGTAGGGTGGCTAGCGAGTACCGGAAACATTCTTCCCGAAGACATTGAGGCCGAACTGAGAGACAATCCTGATTTATTGCAGTTTGCAGAGCGTCTTCTGGAACTCCAGAAAGAACTCGAGAGCCTCCAAAATGTCTACCGCGACAAGAAAGCAGCCCCCATTGTCCAGAAACAGAAGGAAATAGCGAACTTACAAGCCGAACAGGTCGCCTTTGAGAAGCGACTACGAAGCGCCATCCTGACTGCCCTTCGCACCGGCGAGAAAAAATCCGAGGTGCAACAGACCCATGAGCGGCTTGACATGGAAGCCCGGGAATCAAAACAGCACTACGATAACACGCGAAGCGAATTCTCAAAGCTCTCGGACGACCTGCAACAGCTCGGAGAATATTCTGCTGACCTTGTACGCCGACAAGAAGAGTTGGCCCAGATGTCAAAAGTGACGGGTGAAGTCGGCTATGAGCTCGAAAAAATTGAACTGGAACTGAGTGCCGGAGGTGCAGAACGCGTTCGGCTCTACCAGCAAGCTCGTGTTTCCAAAACGGGAGACACCGATCAACGCGATAGAATGACCATCGTGGGAGGAGCTTTTGGTTTTGTACTGGGCTTTCTGATTGTCGCCGTTCCCGAGTTTTATAAACGCCGCATCACCTCAGGCAACGACATGTCGGATGGTCTCGGTGTTCGCGTTTTAGGCAGCGTACCGATGCTCGTTCAACCGAAGCGAAGGTTTGCTATCCGGAAACATGCGAATGACCCAATTGAACAATTGCAGGCAACCATGGATGAATCGGCCGACGGTATTCGGGCGATGCTCTTGCACATCCCGGCTGCCGAGTCGGTGCGAACGCTGCTGGTAAGCAGCCCGCTACCGAACGAAGGCAAAACCACAGTAGCCGTGAGTCTTGCAGCAAGCATGGGCCGTTCCGGACGCCGAACGCTCCTGGTCGATGGCGACATGAGAAATCCCTCCGCCCATAGGTTGCTGGAGATGCCCCTGGAGGATGGCTTGGCCGAGGTACTCCGTGGCGAGGTCGCAAGTGAGAACGTCATTCGCCCGAGCCAGATGGCGGGGCTGCGATTCATGTCCGCCGGACATTGTGATCATATGAGTCTGCAGGCATTAACGAAGGAAAATCTAGGAACAATTTTTCACAAACTCCGAGAGGAATTTGATTTTATCATCGTCGACTCCGGGCCTGTCCTGTCGGTCGTCGATCCATTGCTGCTCGGGCAGCAATGTGATGCAGCCCTGCTCTCGGTAATACGCAATGTCAGTCGTTTGATGCCTGCCTACGAAACGGTGGAACGGTTACAATCCATCAACATTCCAGTCGTCGGCTGTGTTATCAACGGGCTGGAAAGCAGCACTTTCATTTCCGGTTATTACACCTACGGCTACGGTTATGGACATGCTCCGGCACTCACTGGCAGCGCCCCCGGGGAAAGCACCTCGTAGAGAGACAACATTTAAACTAGCCTCGGAAAGCGATCGGTCATCAGTACCCTCCGGGAGGAGAGATTTCGGAAAACGGATCTTCCTCAGATGTCTTTGTAGGTGGCTATTGTTTGCGGTTCGTTGCTAACTTTTTCAATGGGACAATTGCCGTGGCTCGCTGGATCCCTCTCATCATAGGACTGCCACTGATAGGTATCAGTACCTATATCCAAGGCTCCTGGACCGACCGCTGGACACAGGGGACCGACAAGGAGCTTGTGCGGCTGGCAGAACGATACCAATCGATCCCCACGGCAATCGGCACTGAATGGGTTGGGCAGGACATCCCGTTCTCAAAGCAGGAATTGGCAGAAGCGGGCGCGCATGCGCATATTTCCCGAGCCTATCGGAACAGCAAGACGGGCGATCAGATCACAATTTATATGATCTGTGGCTACGCCCGCGATGTCGCAGTCCACACACCCGAATATTGCTATGTCGGCTCAGGGTATGAGGTGGAGAGCAGACCGGATCATTTCGCTTTCGCCACTGCCGGCGGTGATGCCGATGATACAAATGCCGAATTCTGGACCTCGACTTTTCTGAAGGAGCGGGGCGATGGGGCAATCCACCAACGCATTCTTTGGGCGTGGGACAACGGGGAGAACTGGCAGGCCCCGGACAATCCGCGATTACAATTTCCCGGCAATTCGGTGCTCAACAAAGTGTATCTGATCACAAACATCAAGGGCGGGACTGACGAACTGTCCGAGAAGCATCCGGCGGTCCAATTCGGCAAACTGTTCCTGCCCCTCGTGCGTGAAACACTTTACCCGCCAGCACCTGCGGACAGCACTCCCTAGACACCAAAGCTGTTTTCGCTTGCATCGCGGGCCGTTATTTGCGAGAATACCGGCAGGGCCTGCCAATAGGATATAAAATAGGATGTTGCGTGGGGCAATATTTTCTATTTCCATAAGGTGCTGCCATGTGCACACGCTCTCGTAGGAATTGCAGGCCAACTAGCGAGCGGGGCTTCACGCTCGTGGAACTGCTGGTCGTGATCGGCATTATCACAATCCTCGCCTCACTGCTCATCCCCGCAATTAGTAGTGTGCGGGCCACTTCCCGACAGACACAATGTGCAAGTCGCCTCGGTCAGATCGGCAAGGCAGTCATCAACGCAACCACCGATGGCAAAAAGCTTAGTCTCATTAAACTGGAAGAGGATAGGGGTACCGATGGCAAAAAGATAACAGATAACGAACTACAAACCGGTATCCTGCGGTCGCTCGAAGACCATATGGAACACAACTACACGATCTACAAGTGCCCCGCCGCTACGGGAGACGACATCGGTGATGAAACAACGATCCACTTCGGATTCAACGGACGGATCCGCAGGCTCCATAGCTCCGATTCGGGGAAAATTGTCGCCCTCGACTATGGCAAGGAGGTTGTCGATTTTACGAAGCCGGAGGACTGGGAAACCTATAAACGTCCACGACATTCCGATGCCAGCAATGTACTCTTCTTTGACGGTCACGTGGAACAGATCCACTTTCTACCCCCAGGCGCTGTGAGCGACACGGGAGACCCGATCGAACCCAAAGATTATGAGAGAGTCGAAAAATACTGGGTCCCCACAATCGATCGCAAGTATGTGCATCAGGCCGGAGATGGGGTCGTCTATAACGCACAACTCGATATTGCCGAACCGCCACCTCAATACGCAGAAAGCAGCTACAACTACGGGAGAAATTTCACCGGTGATCGTAAAGACTATGGACCTACCGAGCCCGAAGACAACACACCGGTCTTGATCGTCATCGACGACAGCGAGGGGGCACCCGGCTTTGTTCCCTCTGCCTCCTCAGGCTGGATCACCCAGTCGCCCAAGCCCCTCGCCTACCAAGAGAACACCCACAAGCTTCGACTCAGCAATCAGGTGAGTGGCACCCAGGCGGAATGGAGCTTTACGGAACTGCCCGACGGAGAGTACACGGTCTATACCACCTGGTGGTATACACCTTCCCGCTGCACGGCCTCCTACACCATCGGCTGGGGTAACTTCGGCAATCCAGACGGGGAGGAACTGGCCAGCAAAGAGTGTGACCAGACCCAAGCACCAACTGGCTTTACCGATGACGCCGGCTGGGACTGGGAAGAACTCGGCACCGTGGATGTAGAGCACGGCGAGTTGAAGGTCCGGCTTGGAGACGGAATCGGGGGAGCGAGTAAAAATCTGATGGCCGATGCGATGCGGATTGAAAGAGTCTTTGATTGAGTGGCTCGCGGGCGACTGGGAGGCGTGTGGCCTACGCCGGTCTGCGAGCCGCAACTGCTGGGGGGGCACGGCAGCGAGGCAAAAAACTTACGGAGATTGCAAGCGAAACTGAGAGGTCCCGTTTCGCTTGCAAAAACAGGCCACGCCGGGTAGAATGGACCGTGCGTTGGGGGTGGTTACGAGCAGGTCTCATCGGGACGTTGCCAGTGCGTGCCGCACGAGAAGAGGGCGCTTTTATCAGCGGCAGTATTCTTTCTACATGATTCTTTCTACATGCGTGTTCTTTTTGCCTGCGCGGTCGCAGCACAACGCCCGGGCCAGTACAACGTCTGGGCCAACACAACGTCCGGGCCAACACAACGCCTGAGTCAGCACAACGCCTGAGTCAGCACAACGCCCGGGCCAAAGAGGGGATGATAGGTTTGAACGGGAACGCACCGAGTAGGTGCGGATCATTGTAATGAGTACATCAGATAACCGGTGGATGTTTTTTGGTAGGGTGCCTCTGCGAGAGGGGCGGGTGTTGCGTCACGGTGCTGGTTTCACGCTCGTGGAACTCCTCGTGTCGCTGACCGTTTCGCTATTGCTGCTCGGGGGCGTCGTCTCGCTCTTCGGCTCTCTCGGCGAGTCGGTCAACGAGAGCCGCTCGGATGCCGAGATGTTGCAGACGCTCCGCCACGCAAGTTATCAGCTGCAGTCAGATCTCGAGGGTCTTACGCTCTCGCCCGATTCGGCCAAGGCATCGACTACCGAACCCGGTTTTTTCGAATACGTCGAGGGGCCCCATCGGGACGCGGATTATTATCTCCGCAACGAAGGTGGGACCTACGAAGATGGGACCTACACGCGCGATACCGGACTCGGGGGGGATGACGACGATGTGCTGCACTTCACGACAATGAGCGCGGATGGAGCGAGCGAGGTGGTCTGGTTTCTCACCCCCGACCCTAATTTTGGTGTTAAGAATGCAGACGAAACGTGGACGTGGGATCGGGAGACGGAGGACTCGGCGGGTTCTCTCCGCCACGAGAAACGCTACCGGCTGCACCGCTACGTGCGGCGGATTGACCCCGATGTCGAGGGTGCTCAGGAGGAAGGTGTATCTGTGGGGGCCGATGAAAACCCGAATACACTCGAGACGCTGGCCCTGAGGAAAAACCGTTTTGCTCATTTCAGCGGAGACGACACCCAGTTTGGCCCGATCACCCACGATCTTTACGAATATTGGCTAAACGCTGAGGAAACTGGAGATGGCTACACGATACCAGAGGGGCAGCGGACCAAAGAGACCATCATCCTTGAGAACGTCCTGGCGTTCGACGTGCGGGCATGGGATTCGAGGGCACCGATCTACAAAACAACTGTGAAACAGGGCGAGGCAGTCGCAGGCGGAGGTGGTGGCGGTGGCGGAGGTGGTGGCGGAGGCGGTGGCGGTGGCGGAGGAGATCCAGTCTTGATCGTCATCGACGACAGCGATGGGGCACCCGGCTTTGTTCCCACTGCCAACGCAGGTTGGATCCCCCAGTCGGGCAAGGAGTTCGCCTACCTAGAGAACACCCACAAGCTGAAAATCAACGTACAGGAGGAGGGCACCCACCAGGCGGAATGGAGCTTTCCGGACCTGCCCAACGGACAGTACACGGTGCATGCCACCTGGTGGTCTACCGGTTCCCGCTGCACGGCCCCCTACACCATCGGCTGGGGTAACTTCGGCAGTCCAGACGGGGAGGAACTGGCCAGCAAAGAGTGTGACCAGAGCGATGCACCGGCCGGATTTACCGATGACGACGGCTGGACCTGGGAAGAACTCGGCACCGTGGAGGTAGAGCACGGCGAGTTGAAGGTCCGGCTCGAAGAGGCAACAGGGGAAGGGTGGCAAAGTCAGGTGGCCGATGCAGTGCGGATTGAGTGTCTCGACCCCTCCACGGGAGAAGCGGGAGAAGACCTAACCGCACCACCTACGTACACGCAGAGTGAGGATCCCGATGCGCCTGAGGAGACGGTACCGATTGTGCCGGGCGACCCGGGATATGGTTTGGTGGAAAACCCTTCTGAAGTCGGCCGGGGCGCTTTTGTGGACCTGAATTAT
>PVBE010353800.1_pt1 | contig 11047 bp, 15 predicted proteins | sample 1631181 | NCBI WGS metagenome assembly PVBE01 (sample SAMN08397723, study PRJNA350692) | Marine metagenome, whole genome shotgun sequencing project. | isolation source: water | place: Pacific Ocean | collected 2012-04 | reverse complement strand
ATAAATAGATACCTTTTAGGTCGTACAAATTCCCAAGTCCCTGGATTAGTTTATCCAAAGAAATCATAAACTTTGTGTGAGAAAAAACTGAAAGTGTATCCTTGCGTTAATCAGAGATATCAGAACGGTTAAAACCAACAAAACCACCGTTCCCGGCTTCTGCATCTTGGCAAAGTTCACGCAACCACTTTGGATTTAGAGATTTACCCCGATTTGAAGGGAGATTTCCGTGTTTTTGTGTATAAATATTTTTACCATTGGATGCCCTTCAAAACGGCTCATAAAAATCCAAAAAGATTTCATCAGAAGCCACTACATTTGGCCTGGTAATGTTAGGGAATTGTTGAATACTCTTAGGAGAGTTACATTATTTGCAGAATCAGAAATAATTTCTGAAAGGGAGAGTTGCATCATTTCACCGTAGCTGGCAGGACGATCGCGCACTACCTTACATTAACCAGACAGCCAAGAGCTCCCGGAAGTAAGTGAGGGAAGAGTTAATCAAAAACAACTTCAAGTTGCTGGATGCCTTGATGGAGATGGAGGAGAATTTGAACGATGAGAAGTAATTCGTTTCACTGTCATGATGTCAGCTTTGAATTGGGTAACGATCTATTTGATTTTTCTCGTAAAAAACCAATCGCCGTAGTTGGAGTTAATGTATCGATGCAATACTTTGGTCATTCCCCCAGAATGAGCCCGGTAAAGATAATGGGTATTTGAGTAGGAGATAGAGGGTGAAACGTTTATTGGCAAAGCGCATTTCTAAGAATTTGTGATGGCTTGAAACTTACGGACTTGCCAGCTTTAATTTTGATCAGCTCCCCTGTTCTTGGGTTGCGACCTATTCTTGCCTTTCTCTTGGATACCTTGAAGGTGCCAAAGCTTGAGCACCCAACTCTTCCTTGGCTCTTTAGCTCATTTGTAATTGCATTAAAGGTTAACTCAATTATTGAATTAACCAATTTTCTGTTTGCCTTAATTTCTTCACAGTTCCCAAGTACTGTATTAACGAGATCAACTTTCTTCATAAATCCATCTCCTTTTAGTGTTGTTGGTGAGTTTCTATAAATTCTGTTACCTCTGATTGATTCATTATTTGTCTAAGTGAATACCCTTGTTTCATTTCAGCGCTCAATGATCCAAGTGAGCGATACAAATGATCTATGGCAATACTTCGTGCTCGCTTGATTCTGTTTCCCCCATTTATCGAAATTTCTTTCGTGGACACCAGAAAATTCACTAAAAAACTTATCGGCACTCGATTGTTTTGACCTAGAGAGGCTTTTTTAAGATTAAGTAAATACCAAATCTTCGTTTTTAGGATTTTACTATCCACTTTAGGCTTAGGTAAAGAAGCCACCATTAAACGTTCCTTTTTAGCTTTGCTATCACGTTCAATACTTCCGGGAAGTCTCTGTGGTTGCCTTGACTGAACTATTCTATGCATGCCTACTCCTTGAATATTACTTTCAATAAGACTTGCGGGTGTTACTGGCAAAGCCACTCCTGAATGAAGAGCAACACGAATCGTATCCTTGGACTTCTTAGGAGACAGGAATCCGTTATGATAATTAACCTGCTGATAACGGACCTTCTCTGGCAATTTAAACTCCTGCTTATCTATTTTCTTATGTATTTTCTTCATATAAATCCCCCATATAGGAGCTGCTGCATTTGCTCCTGTAAGCCCTTTCCCATTTGGCCCAATGAGCGGACTGTTATCATCAAAGCCTACCCATACGGACGTTGAATAACTTTTAGTAAATCCTGTAAACCAGGTGTCACGAAAATTGTTGGTGGTTCCTGTCTTTCCTCCTGCCGGATGGTCAAAGCCAAGGCGTCTAACAACACGCCCCGATCCATTTTCAACAACACCTTTCATCATATCCAGCAATGGGAATATGTCTTTCTCTTCAAACCTCTTGGAATTATCGATGAAGTGATCATAAAGGATGTTCCCGTCGTAATCTTCTACCCTGAAAACAAAGAATGGCTTTTTATATTCCCCAGTATTTGCAACTACGCTATAAGCTGAGGCCAATTCCAAGGCTGAAACACCTGAAGAGCCGAGAGCAAGTGAATAGTTATTGTTAAGTGGGGACTGGATACCAAACTTTCGCGCAGTCTTGATCACTCGTTTGGGGCTTAGCTCATACATAAGTTTTGCTGACACAACATTCAAGGACTTGGCCAGGGCATTCTTTAAAATGACAGGCCCTTGAAACTTGTCATCAAAGTTATGTGGTTTCCACGGAGTCGTCCCAGGAATATCTATAGCAATGGGTTCATCAACAACTACGGTTCCAGGATGATACCCAAGATTCTCAAACGCACTCATATAGACGAAAGGCTTAAAAGACGATCCGGGCATGCGGTTATTAGATACGGCGCGATTAAACTGGCTTTTTGAATAGTCCAGCCCGCCTAGCATGACCCGAACCGCCCCTGATTGGTTATCAATAGTAACTACAGATGCTTCCAACGGCCCTTGATCATTTTCCTTGACCATGCGGCTTTCGAGAAATTGTGTATGCCCTTTGGCAACCTCATTAGCAATTTCTTGCATACCTGAGTCTAGGGTGGTGTAGATCCTTAAGCCTCCAAAATGAATAAATTCTTTTCCGTATTTCTCTTCCATTTCATTTAACGCGTAATCTAAAAAATAACTATTTGGATTATTCTTGGTTTTCACTTCCCGCAGGCTAAGTTCTGATTCTAGAGCCTTAGCTTTATCTGCCTTGCTTATAAACCCCTCCTTGACCATCCTGCTTAAGACATATTCAGCTCTCTTGAGAGACGCTTTTCTATTGCTGATAGGATTTAAATTGGTAGGAGATTTTGGTATCCCTGCAAGGACAGCACCCTGAAGAAGAGTTAATTCCTTTGGACTTTTCCCAAAGTAGGTTCTACTTGCTTTGTTTACTCCATAGATACCTTTGCCAAAGTAAACTTGATTCGCATAAGCCTCGAGTATTTCACTCTTACTGAACATAGATTCAATCTGAAAAGCCATCAAAAGCTCCTTTACTTTTCTCTCATAGCTTTTCTTAAAGCTAAAAAACAGGTTCTTTGCGAGTTGCTGGGTTAAGGTGCTTCCCCCCTGCATCGATTTCCCATTTTCAAGGTTAATCAGGAAGGCTCTGAGGACTGAGACATGATCGACTCCGTGATGCTCATAGAAAGTAGAGTCTTCCACTGCAACTATGGCTTTTTGAAAGTTTGGGGATATGAGATCCATTGTTATAAAACTGCGGTCACCAAGAATCTTTAGAACCTCTCCATCACTGGAATAGATTTCAGTAGGAGGTTGTTGGTTTAGGTATCGAAGATCTTCAGGAATCATTGGTAGTTGGTCTTTCAGGTGATAGTAGGCAATCCCTAAGCCGGCTATCGCCACAACAATGATAACCACAATCAAATTTGATAAGTTTTTTGTTATAAAATTCAACATACACGCAACACCCTCTATCACTCGATTAAGCTAGGGAATTCGGCATATACATGCCAAGGGTAAATACCTAAAACAAACATTGTTGCCAAACTGTGACAGTTCCGCCATACACTATTGAAATCTAATCTCCATAATATAAGGAAGACAACTGAAACCAACTCACTCACTTTTATTTGAGGAAACGATGAACCAAGGTCCTTTCGTTGCATTTTTGGAAAACAGCAAATACCTCCAGGAAGAATGTATTTTCAACGCTGCCTATGGCAGGTTCATGAAAGATATCCGTAAGACTCTTGATGATTCCAGCAAGCTTGCCCAATCTATGGACCGGCATGATGCTCCTGATGTAATGTTTAAAATCGCTGTAGAGTAAGATCAACTAGAGATTGCCGAAATTATTCTTATCAATAAAACTAGAAAACAACCTACTCATCAGTCATAGCTCGGCTCACTTTACCGAATAGAAGTTTTCTCTCCTTTAAAAGTTTCATATTTTCAAATACCCACTTACTGATAAACCTCACGGACTCCTGCTCGCCATCACTAAGATCAGCATTTGCAGCAAGTGCTTCCTGCACTGTCTTAAAATCTATCTGCGCTAAAGAAAACCCCTCGCCTGTGGTGGGGTGATCCCAGTTATCAACCACTTCAGTTTGAAGAAGCATGGTAACGGCGGTGTCATTTATAGCCGTCTGCAGCTTCTCTTCACTGATCCAACCTGGCTCACTAGAACGTTTAACAGACTGGTGGTATTTGATTAATCCCTCATTAAAATCTCCCAGTATCTGGGCCAAGTTATTTCTGGCGTCATCGTCTGCTATCAATTGAATTTGCTCTGCCGGCTCCATAGGTTTCGTCTTTCCAACACCAAAAAATGCCTCACTACCCCCTTTATTATCTGGCTGAAACACTCCACTACCGATAAACACCCAGGCCGGAACATTTATTTCATTCGCTTCGGCAGACAAGGTTAGCTTTGAAGCTACTATATCGGGCCGACTTATAATATCCGTGTTAATGGTAGAGCAGCCAAACATAAGCGTTGTCCCTGCAGCTAATAAAATGGTCTTTTTCATAAGCACTCTCGTTTAAAAAGTTTGATGAACTGACAAGCCAGCCAAATTTTGTCAAGAGAAGGAGGGACACTCAGACAAAATCAGAGGAGATAACCTGAATCTCTAAGTGGCTGGGCCCTACACCGGTTCTGTTCAGGCAAGCCGGCTTATCAGTTCAGTTCAATTTATTGTTTACAGAGGCCTGTATTCCTAACTTTCTCTCCAAGTAAAATGGAAACCATTTACCACCTGGAGGTGCTGACCAGATCCCGCGCATATTGCCATCACTTAAAATTCTTCCCTCAAATGTTCCTGTCATTTTGTTTCCATTGAATTCATGAATGAGAAATGTTTTATCCTCACTGATTGTTCCCTTTAATGTCCGTAAATTATTTCCTGTATTCACTACGCTGCCTGTAACATCCTCTCCCTTACGATCAAAGGACATATTCATCTTGTATTTCCCTCCAATACTTCCCTCAAAAAAAAGCTTCTGGGTGATTGGAGACGGTTCGGAAATTGACTCCGCTTCCTCATTAAACTGAGCCCATGCAACAATTGAAATAACGAGGGCCACAAATCCCACAATCAGTTTTATTCCAGAATCCACAAAGTCAATCTCCCACCCTAGGTTATTTATTATTTGTTTTGGTATTCAAACAACCAGTCACCAACAAACGGCTCATCCTGCTTTTTCTTTGGTTCTTTTTTTGCTATATGCTTGGATTGCTCTATTGAGTCACTTGCAGACTCGGTGCCTATGGACGAAACGGGTTCTGATCTTTGGGAAATTGAAGACACGACCCCCCTATTACCCAGAAAGTCCCCTCCAGAAGTTTTTACTTTTAGAATCTTTACTTCTGGCTCATGTTCATCAATGGTTTCTTTAATTATTGAAGCTGTCTCAGGCTGGACCTTCTTTTTAACTTCCATGATTTTGGCCACGTGGCCTGAAACCGGGGTTTCCGACATATGATGGCCGTATACTGGACCACTGCTTACGATTGGACTTTCAACAGATTGAATGACATTTTTCGATGAAGTGCTTTCATCGGCAAGACTCATGTCGTCAGAATCAACACTTTCATCCCAGTTGGTATTTTTAAAATCACTTGATTGTGAAGAATCATGAGTTTCAGGTTCTTCGTAAATACTTAGTGCAAGAGCATTTTCAGGATATTCTGGCTCTATCGATGTTGTTTGGGTTTCATTATTAGAGCGTACGTAAGTTTTCTCCATGTGCGTAATAAGTTCGCCAAGGTACTGCTCTCTAGAGTCATTTTTTCTTTGCTTATAAAGTTCACGTGCCTTGGCTAAGTAGAAAATGGATGTATTAAGGTCATTTCTGTCCCGATAAGAAAGTCCAATATTATAATTGGCAGCCACGTTGTTCTCATCGATGGCTAATGCCAACTCAAACTGCTCCATCGCCTTATCTTTTTGACCAAGGTCTTCATACACAAGACCAAGACCATTGTAGGCCTGGGCATACTCAGGGTTTATTTTGAGCGCCTCTTCATATTCCCTTTTCGCTATTTCTGGATTATTCTGAGCCAACCAGACAGTCCCAAGGTTGTGATGAGCTCTGGCGTATTCTTCGTTTTGCGCGATTACCTTCTTAAAATCCTCAATTTTGCTTTGATATCGTTCAGCATCCGTACGAACATCCCCAAACAAAAAAATATAAGGTCCAATTGAATAAACAGGATCAGTTTCAAGGGCAGATTTAAATTCCTTTTCAGCCTCCTTAATATTTCCCAGCTTTAAGTAGACCTCGCCAAGGTCGTTGTGAGCTTTTGTGTTATTCCAATCTTCATCTATCAGAGATTTCGCCATCTCTATAGCCGCTTCATTCGGGTTTTCTGTTGCATTTGCATCCGCATTGAGACTTCCCCAACTAAGAATTAATGCTGCCAGGTAATATCTTGCTTTCATGGTTTCACCTTCTTTTAGTGTTATTAAATTGAATGACTGATTCTCCGATTTCAGTCACCGCAACAATTATCTTGATCGTATTTATCAGGTGGTACTTTTTAGCCCTCGCATATCCAGCTGGAGACATTAATTGCATCATTTCCGCAAAACCTTCTTCAAAGTAAAGATTGCCTTTTGAGTTGGTCGTACCTAAAAGAAACACTTCATCGTCATTGGTCACGGAAAATATTCTCGACCCAACAATGGGGTGCCCTGTTGATGTGTAAAAAACATTTACTGCCAGACTTCCCTTAAAAAGAGGGAGAGCTGAAACACTGATATCTTGATTTTGTTTATGAACAAGTACTACCTTTTGATAAGCCGTATACCCTTCTTCATTAAGAGTAGTGGCGCCTGAATAGGAAGGAATAGCTGCCGCAAGCACCAGCAAGACTGCTACAATCATTAAAATGAATTGCTTCTTCATTAATTTCTCCAAATACATATAAGTTGGTTTAATTCTGCCTTCTTAACTTAATAGTTCGAGAAATCGAATCTGAAGGTGACATACGTGAACATTTATTGTGGAAGTGTGGAAAGCCCCATTTTTAGTGGTTTTTGGAGAGGCTTGTTTTGCCGAGTATTTGTTCGAGAATATTTCTCCTCGAACAGTCGAAGAAAACTAAAGTCCCATGAATGATTAACTCGAGGAATAATTTTAGGCCCTCTGGAACCTGGCCAGGCCGCAAGAGTAGAGTAACTGACGTCATGATCTAGGAAAACCGTGACTTTCTTTCCTCCAGCATCCTTCTCAATTTTTACGATGCTAAATGTTTCATCAGCCACAGAATATTCCACCGCTAAAACAGAAACCGATAAAAAGCTGAAAAGCGCTATTAGAGCTAATTTAATTTTCATTTTTTCTGGCCTCTCCTGCCACGTCCATGTAAATACTCAATACCATCATCCCTTCTTCTCAATTCCTCAATCAGACAGTCCGCATGCTCGACTGCACGTCTTGCTGCGTGCTTGGGGCTTGGATGAAAGGCCTCTCTCTTGCAAATAATTGCCTGAATCATCATTACTGCTATCTGTTCCCGCTTTTTTAGAACTGGCTTCATCTTTCCTCTTTATTTTTAATTTGTATAAATTTCATTGGTTGAAAAGGATGCGCTGTATGGACTGTATTTATTTCTTATATAGCAACCTAGAGCGCCTGCCTCACGACTGGAACATGGAGCGGTTCTAAGCTCTATATTTTCAAATAGCGAAGACAACTTGACGAGCTCGAGCACTTCTTTAACTTTCCGATTGACTCCAATCACATGAAATTCCGTCTCAGAGTCCGATGCCATCCGAACACACTCCACAATGGTCGCGATTCCAGCACTATCAATTGCAGTCACAGCCTCAAGATTCATCATGACCCCTTTTCTTGTTCCAGCGAACAAAGGAGCTATTTCTTCGAGAACACCTGGAGCTATATCCAGGTTAAAATTGCCATATACAGTGAACATGACATGATCGCTTCCTTCTGACTCCGAGTCGGATGATGATGGACAAGGGTTATTATTCACTTTTGCCTCCACGCTTGAATTTTCTCGTGATTTAATTACTTCCTGTTTTCTTTCTCTAAAATTACACATACTGGATCCTTTCCTGTCATCTTGATTGCGAAGAGATCACATATTAGAAATGCAATTACGGCAGCCCCGCAGCCTGAGACCCCACTGATTATTAGCCACATTATGTTTTGACTCATTTTTTGCCTGTCTATTTATTAATTATTCATTCACATAGTCCGAGAACTCGAAATACTTGTTCGAGAAAATGGTCCTTTGGGTTTAAACACCCTGTTTGCCAGGAGATACTCAGGTCTTATCAAAAGTCCAGCATTCTTGGGTGGGAGATATTTCTCGAACAAACTCGCACAAAAGCAAAAAACCCCTGCCGGCATGAAGCCGACAGGGGTAAGGATTGATAAATGCGTGAGGTTAGCCGGTAACCATTGCCCTCATATGATTATCTGACCATCCATACTTTTTTTGTCCAGTTTTAATTGCGAGAACCAACCTGCTTGAAGCTTCACCCCCACATTCTGGATTTATGGAAAATTCGTTATTAAGCCCATTTATCTCTGAGATAAGAGCAATCTCATCAAGCTCTGAAAAATCCGCTTCTGCTTCTTTATTGATATTTGAGAAATATGGGCTAACAACTTTAAATTTAAACTTGCGGTCTCCCTCTGAACCTGTAGTAACTTTCTCATACAGCTTATAACCTTTGGGGAATACCCAACCAAATTCCTTTTCGAAGAAACTAAGCAATCTTTTGGATGCTTCATCGCATAGTTTCCACTGGGCATCATAATGTTTAACCTTGATCCTTTTTAAACGATCACCTTCAGGATACTCGTAGGCAGGGCCAAAATTAAAACTACCACCATCGTTGGAAAGAATATCAATAAAATACCTCCAAGCTTTGGCCCTACTATCTCTAAATCCAAGGTGCCTGCAATCATAAGGAACCGATTGCTTACCTGGAAGCTTTACAGAAACACTTGAATCGTTTTCATAGCTGATTTCAAGACTTCTAACTTCCTGGTCTACATTTATCATTGGCTCTGATTTTTGTATCTCGCCAACACTTAATACATTTTTTTGCAATATAAAATCAACAAACTGATTAAATAGCGCTTGATGCTGCATAATTGGGTTCATAACGTAATTCCTTTTAAAAAAATAAGGCAATTAGGACGAAACCGAGTATAGAAATACCCTTATTTAGCCCTCTTATTTAAACTTTAAAGAAATTACGCTTGTTTGGGTGGTGGACTTAACGAATCAGGGAGGTATGAATCAAAGAAGGTATTGCTTAAGAATATAGACAAGCCGCTGCCCGAAGTGCTCTTCAGCCCTTGGGCTGAAGACATCATAAAAGGCGCGGATGGAGATGGATCAACGTTATGAGTGCTAGATGCTTTAGTGGGCTTAGAGTGGCTTAATTCACCTGATAACCACTCTACAAACTCCAGGAATGATTGAAACACTCTTGATGTTCCAGCTCTAGCTTGAGGTTCTGTTGCTAATGTTTCCTTTTCTTCATAATAAACGACAGGATTCGCTGGAGCAAATATGTCGTTTTTGTCTGGATAAGTTATATGTTCAATGATTTCTTTGTAACTTCCCATGGGGAAACTTTTAGGCTCCTGAGCAGCCGGTCCAGGAGTTACACGTATAGACATATCTTCACGAATTTCGATCACCAGCCTATCGCCAGGAAAGATGAGATCAGGGTTGTCAAGGTTATTGAGAGACGACACCTTGGAGAAATCTAAATTAAAATACTGGGCGATAGACCATAGGCTTTCGTTCTTTTGGACAGTGTGCGTTACTTTTTTTGAGAAGGCGTAATGAGAATTAGCCAACGCCGCACTGGGCATAACGAACACAGCCCAAAGCAGTGATAAAAATAAAATGTATGATTTATTTGGCATCATTCGATCTCATCAATTCTTGACTACTCTCAGCAGACTATTAAATTGCACCTTTAGTTGTCAACAAGTTTATCAGCCAAGGCGACCCACCACACCTAAAAATTACACCCAGACAGACAAACATCTACAACAGTATTTTTTAACTTTCGTAGGTCAGATAAGGGAATTATCTCCTGTATTTATCCAATGTCATATGATGCATTTTCATATTCTTTTTTTAGATCCAGCCTGCGCTAATTATAGGGGTACACTGGATTTACGAAACATTACGATTCCCTTGGCTTACTTAGGCCTCATCCAATATCTCAGTCGGTACCTTTGCACCTAAAACCATTTTAAATTTGTTTTAGGTCCAATTTACTTTGCCAAAACTTTCCTCGCAATATCGACATTTCCATTTAGGAGAATTGTCATCTACGCAACATCCACCTGTTTCAATTTCACCATCTTTAATTTGTTGCATGACCTGAGGTGAATCATCTATATAACCATCTACTGTGGGAAGTCCGTCGGAATTTTTACATTTTGCCAACCTTCACCCTCTAAACTTCTAAGCATCTCCACTAAATCTTTTATCTCTGACTGAGTGAGATTTAGCGGTATTACCTGATTATCCAAAAATGGGTTTTTCACACCTCCTTTATTGTAGTGTTCAATAACCTGCTCCAAGGTTGCGAATCTTCCATCATGCATGTAGGGAGCGGTTCTTGAAATTTCTCGAACAGTCGGAGTTTTGAATGCCCCTATATCTTTGACGTTCTTGGTAACATTGTATCTACCCAAATCCAATGCGTTTCCATCCCAACCAATTCCGATGTTATGAAATTTTTCATCAGAAAAGTTGGTTCCCATATGACAAAGATTGCAGCGTGCCTTGTCAAAAAATAATTTCTTTCCCCTCTTAGCAGATTCAGAGATAGCAGTTTGATCTCCGCCGTAGTCAAAGCGATCAAAAGGGCTGTTTCCCGAGATGAGGGTTCTTTGGAATGAGGCAATGGCTTTGCCTACATGTTCTTTGGTGAGGATATCTGTCCCAAATACTTGCCTGAATAATTTTTTATAACCTTGGTACTGGTTGATCTTGGCAACTAATTCATCGTGATTAGAAAAACCATGTTCAACTGGGCT
>PVBE012674867.1_pt1 | contig 11048 bp, 28 predicted proteins | sample 1631181 | NCBI WGS metagenome assembly PVBE01 (sample SAMN08397723, study PRJNA350692) | Marine metagenome, whole genome shotgun sequencing project. | isolation source: water | place: Pacific Ocean | collected 2012-04 | reverse complement strand
TACAAGGATTGAAAGAGAAGGATCTCATTGGTATTCCATGGATGTTAGCATTTGCATTACGTGCTGATGGATGGTATCTTAGACAGGATATAATATGGCATAAACCTAATCCAATGCCTGAGAGTGTACGTGATCGATGTACTAAGTCACATGAGTACATATTTTTATTGAGTAAGTCTCGCAAGTATTATTATAACAATGAAGCTATTAAAGAACCTGCTAAAGATTGGGGTACGAGAAATAGGACAAACGGTAAGTATCACAATAAAGGGACAGGGTTGCAGCCACACTCTGGTCTTTCAAAATCTTATCCCACAAAGAATAAGCGTAGTGTGTGGTCGGTGACCAATAAACCTTATAAAGGTGCTCACTTCGCAGTGTATCCACCTGATCTCATTGAACCATGCATTCTAGCAGGTTCGGAGGAGGGTGATATAGTACTAGATCCATTCATGGGGTCAGGCACTACTGCTATGGTTGCCAAGAAACTAAGTAGAGCATATATTGGGTGTGAATTGCATGAGGACTATGCCAGTTTACAAACTGACCGTATTTCCACCATTCCAACCAAACTTCCATTATACTAAGTACATCAATCAAACAGGTCTATGTCCTCAATGGATTTTCTATCCGAGTGGTACACCAATTGGTTAACAGAACAGGGTCTGCCACTTGACAGTGCTGATGATCTGCTGTATAGTAATGCAGTGTTAACCGATTCACAAACTCATTTCCTACGTAACTTCATTGAGTTATGGGACACAGTTCAAAACGCATAATGAAACTTTCTTTACCAGTCTACTTCACTAGAGAGGAGTATGATCTGATCGTTAATTCTATCTCTAACTCAGACTATCATGAATCTGAAGTCGAATTCAAGATAGCAACAACTGTTATCGACAAACTAACAACCCTATCGGAGTCTTACAATGGTTGATCAATTAATTGCAGACCTCAAGTTTTGTATTGAGGAACTGGGATGCAATGATGATCAAATTGCTGAACTAATCACAGTTAGTGATGACATGGGCATCTCAGTAGAGTATTTTTGGGAAGAGTTTATCGTAACAGAAAGTACTAGTGTACATCAAGATGAGTACCTTAGTATTGAAGAATTTGAAGAACTATGCACAGAGGAGGTGGAAGAATGAAGGTTAATAGGTATACTAGAGCACCCAAAGAGGGTAGGTATATTATCTGTCCACACTGTGAAGGTGCTCTAAGGGTGTATAACTTTGCATGGAGTAGTCTGCACTGTTTATACTGTAAAAGACCATCAGAGAAGCATACATGGGAGGTATGGGCATCATGAACGTATTAGATTGGTTATACCGAGCAATCATGAATATTGGTGTCGGTACACATAAAGGTGATGACATTGATTTGGGTGTGTATAAACGTACTGCTAATCCAAATGCAACCAATAGTGAACTAGATGCTAAGGTTATCATACACCATAGTGAGGATAACAATGGCAATTTATAATAATATACAGATCACAATTGATCTCAATGAACTAGTACAGACTAGAGGTGAATTCTTATTCAAGGACTCTGAAGATTCAGGCATGAGTGAGAATCAAATACAATACATTGCTGAACGATTACGTACTACATTAACATGGGATTCAATATATCACATGGTTGATACTAGTATCCTTGAGTTCTATGACTGCCATGAGCATCCTGAGATATGGGATCCTCATTATGGTGAGATTCAACCTGAACCAGGTAGGGAGGCAGAATTGGTAGCACAAGAGAAGGCACGTAAGCAGTTCAAGAAAGAATTTAAAATGGTTACCATTGAGAATAGTGCATGGTCATTGGATGTGCCAGTAAGAAGGGACAGATTACAAAGTGGCACAGAGGATGATGCAGAGGATGAGAAAAATGGTATTATATAGGAGTGGAGGCAAGGGTGACGTTCACTAATCGTCTTTAAATCGAACCTCTCCACACTTCATTCATTAATCAACAGGCAAATGACTCTTTCTGAACTCGTGGACGAAACAAATGATGAACAGTCAGTAGCGTCCTATGTCCAAGACCTTAGAAAAGCACTTAGAACCAATTTCTATCGCAAGTATCCATCATCTGATCGTTCATTTGATTTCCGAGCAATAGAAGGTCGTAAGTTCATCAAATTAGTACAGACCGAAGAAGGTAGAGACAGTAGTGTTCATGCTTTCATTGATAAGAAGACTGGAGAAGTATACAAACCAGCATCATGGAAGTCACCAGCAAAGCACGTAAGATATAATTTATTAGATGAACGCTCAAGAGTTGATTGCTTGCATTCAGCAGATTGGGCAGGTGGTTATCTCTACATGAGATAATCACTGGGCATCAGATATTAAGGGGAATCTAGACCGACTTAGAAGCGGTCACATGATCGATTCCTTAATATTACTACCTTAACTGTGTAAGTCCCATGCTACAGCTCCATTGTACACTTTAACTTACTTTATTATCATGGCTTTTAATTCATCAGTTGCACTATTCAATCTACTTGAAGATGCACAGACCGCAGAAGAACTTCTTGCTGTTATCGATTCATGGATTCAGGAGAGTTGACAGTATAGCACATTGATGCTATGATTGAGTATGTGGAGTGCCATGTTTCCACCGTCGTTGGCACTCCACGCTGTTGGGAGGATATAATTAGTATTACAAGTAAACTTTACTATCTCTCATTACAATGAAGAAGAACCTCTTCCACGAGTACATTCAGGAATTTATTGATTTCCGCTTTGAAAATGTTACAGGAGACACAGTGCTCCGTCCCATACCCAAAGAGACACTCGATGATGAGGGTGTAAAGAAGTTTTGGAGACTATTTTCTAGATATCCCAATGACTTTGCAGCATCCGTAGTCAAGAGTTTACCACCTGATGTGGAGTTTATTTCATACAATCACCTGAGTAATACCCTTGAATTGAAAGCAAAATGAGTGGAAAAGAAGACCATAGCGATGTACAAGTCCGTATGTCCGCGCAACGTGATGAGATCTATGACCACGTGGTAAACCGCATGGTCACTCTGTTTGCGGAGGAAAAGTATGATTCTGCCCTTGCAATAGGGGATGAATTCTTTGAATGGTTGGATGAAACTCTTATAGATAACGAGCAGACATTCTTCTACGACGAGGATGAACTCAAAGAATTATACAAGTCCGTCAGGTACGAATGACATGAGGGACGATCTAAAAAACTTAATACTGGACTACATCGCAGCAAAGAACAAGGGTGAAGAACCAAAGGCAGAGCAACTACTAGCAGAGATCAATTTACTTAGAATGAGACAGGAGAAGTGATGCCACGAACTCAAAAGAGTTTGGATGCGAATTTAAAAAAACTAAATACTCCATCTAAACGGAGAATCAAACCATTTGAGTTGGATGCAACTAATCCTGCAATCATCTCAACCCATCCTGATGCTCCTAAATGTCCTGCATCACGTAAGAAGGAGTTATTCCCTTGTGAATCATTCCCAATACGATTTCAGGACATACGTAAGAAACCACAATTGAATCTGGCATGGTTTAAAGATTACTATGATGCAGTCAAGTGGATTCAACGCAACAATCTTAAACCCCAACATTATAGACTCTTAAGGAGGAGTGACAAGTGATTCATGTGATACTGGTTGCAGCAGTTGTAACAGTCATAGTATTATTATACCAAATGTTAAAGTACAATCCACATTAGCATGAAAAAACCCCTCTTGCGAGGGGCATGTGACACTTACTAGTTTGGATTCATAATAGAATCTCCTTACATATTCGTTTTTCTGGTTTATCTCGTGCAGAGATCATACAAGCATAATAGTCATTGAGTTTGATGTTTTCATCTGTCTTTGATTGTGAATGATTCCATTCTGCCAATTGATTCTGTGATACGAGATTGTGCATGTTTCTTGCCTTAGAATTGAACAACATAACAAAGGATATCTGTTACATAAACTAATTTAATTCTACCACTATTTATGGTTAAATACACACAATAGAGGAAGAATATTCATCTATTTTAACTATGCATTTATACCCATGACTAACAAGAACACGCAACAAGCACAAAGAGAATGTAATGATGAATTCTTTGAGTGCCAGTCCGAATGTGATATAAATGATCAAGAATGCAATGATGAATGTGTGACTGATCTTACTAACTGTGACCTAGACCCTGATGGTGGTATATTTGATGATACAGATTACCAATCAAGGCATCAATCAACACCAGACTTCGAGGAGAGTGCTAGAGAGGTAGTAGAAAAGAATGCACCAACCAAGGTCCAAGATGTAACCAATCAACCAGAAGAATGGGATAAGTTCTGGAATGAATCTAAGTTAGATCAAAAGGATATTATCAGTGAGATAACATCACTAGCACAACTGATTGACAACGCCCAAGTAACACAGTACGAAACGTTAGATCATTCAGGACGCACAAGTAAAAAACTAACAATAGAATATGAGATTAACCATAAAGGATCATCTTAAATATCTAAAGCAATTAAAGTATGATCTTAAACATGATCGTAAAACACCATTAAGAAAGAAGGATAGATTAAATGATATTCCTAATAGGATACGTGATAATGGTTCTAAATGAAGGATTTGTTATGTTACGCCATGTATCCCCAATAGCAAAACAAACAAGAGATAAGTTAATAGAACGATTAGGTGATAATTGGAAGAGAATCCATTCAGTATTAGATTATACATGGATAGTACTAATAGGAATAGGATTGATAAGAGATGTAGGACATAGAGCAATAGATGTGTGGTTACTTAGTATATTTTGGGGTGCTGCACTGTGTCTAATCTATGTCCCTAAGTGGTTATCAGAGAGGTACTCGGAATAGTTGAGAATACTTCTCAGGATACTATCCTTGAGTAACCTTCCGTCCCTTGCAATAACAGGAGTTTTCCACAAGTTATTGAGAACCTGTGGATAACTTTAGAAATGGTTAATTAAATATAGGTAAGGTGCTCTGATGATGTTGTCTTAGGCTACCAGTTAACGAACTGTCTGTCAAGCACCTGAAACACTCTGTAACACGTGCAGACACATGAATAAGTGTCACAAGCACTCCCAAATGCCTTCGAGTCATGCTATAATAAAGGCAAGATCACAGAAAACGCAGAAAAACGCTTTTCTTAGTTTTTCAAAAGATTAAAAAAGTTGTTTTTTTGTCTTTTTGAGTTTTTTGGGGTTTTAAATAACGTACTTTATCACAAAATGGTGAAAATCACAGGATTATTTGACGAATTAAACTCAAGTGCGTGTAAAAGCGTACAATTAGCTGATAATAGTGTTATAATCACTTACAACAGCAATAAAAGTAAAGAATATGAGTTTAAAGCAACAGATATAGATGAATTTACAGATTTGTTTGTTAAATGTATAGCAAACCAAGAATCAATAGGTAAACTACTACATTCACAGATTAAATCTGCAAATCTAGTTGAAAATAAATAACCATACGTCCTTTACTCAAACCAATGACACGTCCTACTAAGTTCGACACTAGTAAGTACAATGAAATCGATGAAGACTTTGAAGACTATGGGTATAACATTAAAAATGTGAAAAGATCACATAAAAAGAAGATAACACGGTTTAAGGACGAAAAGTTGTACGAGTATGACAGTTAAATAAGTGGACCTTTTTGTTAACACGTGTAACAAAGGGACATACAGAGGACTGCGAAGGATTATAATAAGAGAGGTCGCGCATCAGTGGCAAGGGATTTTGAAACCAGTTGAGAAACTGTCCACTATTCTCCCCACTGATGCCGATCTCATCCTATACTAACAGAGTACTCAAGGAAATCCTTCCCATGACAGTTACCCTCACCCTGACCATCGAAGAAGCGACAGCATACGTTGAAGCACTCGACAGGGCAACCGACAATCCTTTTATCCAAGACGATGATGATTGTGCTCCTCTCTACACCTTGCTAGGCAAGTTGGAAGCAGTAGCAAACCCTCTAGAGATAGAGGGTTAATCTTTCTCCACAACCCTGTGGAAAACTACAAACAATCATTTATTATCATGAGAAAAATCGAACGTCAAATGCAGTCTGCTATTCGTAACAGACAAAACTGGTCCAAAGCAAACACCTCAGTTGAGGTTGACACTGTGGGCGACACAACTGTTAGATTACATGGTAACAGGATCGCGACAATCTACAATAATGGTGATATACAATTGTCATCATGTGGTTGGGAGACTGTTACAACCAAATCAAGATTGAATGCTATTCTTGATACATTCCTTTCCGGGATTGGCATTTATCAAAAAGATTTTGTTTGGTACATTGGCAAAGATACATTCTTTGACGGTTATGTAATTCACAGGTAATTAAGTTTTTTAAGAAACTCACTTTTTCATTAAAGTGAGTTTTTTTGTTTTTAAGATTAATTTAACTATTATAACCGTACATGTGTTATAATTAATAATAACAATTTGGAGATTAACTCTTATGACCACTTCAAACAGTAATCTAAATGAGTTCTTTAATAGAGAATTAGAAGATCAAAAGAAAGAGTTAATTAACCAATATGGAGAGAAGATAGGTAGTCAACATTGGAATGGAGAGGATTACTATGATGGTGAATATGCTAATCCACCATCCCACCGTTAAGGTGATTTAGTGTACACTTTGCAAACTGTCCACTTTTCCACAACCCTGTGGATAAATGGAGTATAATTACAAAATGAAATACAAATTCACTTGCACGTTTGACGTACCCGACTGTGACGATCTTCAACTGTCACACATACCAGAGGAGATCCTTGCTTACTTAGACAGTTATGAAAATGGCATAACCATTGACTACAACTGGCAAGACGTAGTTATCCACAACCCTGTGGAAAACTCCTATTCATTAGAGGTCGGCGAAACTTTGAGTTTTCCAGTACATAAGAAATCCGGCTGACCCGTTGTGCCAATTGGCAGACTGTCCACTTTTCCATACGTGTGGGCAGGTCATGCCCTATAATGAATTCATGTTCAACAAAAGTTCTATGTACGAAATCCAATGTCCTTACGCACCCGAAGAAAACGAGGTCACAATGGACATTGATCGAGCGATGGGCATCTGTTTTGACCTCGCCGAAGAATTTGGTTACGCTTGCGTCCGTGACGCATTTGGAAACCTTTACGGGGATTATGGCAATGTGATCCAAGCGGTTGAGGATGGAGTCATTTGACTCTATCCTTTTTTTATGGAATCCGGCTGACCCCGTGTGCCAGTTGACAAACTGAACTTTTTTACAACAAACTCGTTACATTTGATATCTTGTCAACCCCTTGCCATGTATAATTAAGGAGTCAACACGTTTTTCACGTATGCCAACCGCAACCGTTTCCAAATCACCTGCCCCTAAAGCACGTAAGACAAGGACTCGTAAAGCACCTGTCAAGACCACAGTTCAAAAGGTCACCCCAGTTAAGGTTGAAGTCAAGGCAGTTGCCAAGACCACACCGATCAGGACACTCAAAAGCGTTAAGCGTCCTAGCACTGGTAAACTCATTTCACCACAACGCTATTGGTCAGACATCCAGACCAGGTGGGCAATTCACAACTACGAGATCACAATGCTCGTATCTGACTTGAAAAAAGGATTCAACTTGGTTACACCCTACCACACCGAGATCGTGAAAAGGGTTAAGGCAGTCAATCTCTAAACTGTCACACAACCGCCCTTCGAGGCGGTTTTTTTGTGTATAATGAAAGAGTACCAAAGCAATGCATTCAATGAACGGTTGGAAAAATTGGGAGACTTGGAACGTTGCCCTTTGGATCAATAATGATCAATCCCTTTACAACCTTGCCCTTGAGTGTTGTGGTTTCACTGAGTTCAAGAACGTAATCAAGAACGATTGCGGATTTCTTACAACCAATGATGGCGCAGCATGGGACGACGCTGACTACAGCGAAATCCAAAGCATGATGAACGAAATGAAAGCAGGAACCGATCTCAGGTATTGGGGCATGTTTTAAACCAATCATCAAACTGGCACACGAGCACCCCACAGGGTGCTTTTTTCATGTATATTAGAAGGGTAGAGAAGATCTCGCAAGCGTTCATTCGCTAAACGCCAATTCATCTCTACACTCAAACATTGAATTGATTTTATGAGTTGCCTTGCTAACGAGTCCATCCTTGAAACACTATATGACGAGGTAATGGATGAACTGCTAGGACGTTTCACAAATCTAAGTGAGGACGAACTGGCAGACAAAGCGGCGAAGATTGCACACAAGCGATTTGCCGAAATGTACTAAGAGAGGTCACCCTCTCTTTTTTTTGTCCACTTGCACAACTGTCACATGAACATGATCATGCTCGCCGCCTTCGTGGTATTATTAGTAGGTACACAAGTTTTTTCTATGATCCGCCTTGAACTCACAATGGGACGTGACATCCCAAACGAGGGACACGTTACCGATTTTATGATGGATGATTTCATTCGTTTAAACATCATGCCCCTTTTCGAGTATGGCACATTCATTGACGGGTTTGGCATTTGGAAAGGTGTTCGTGAAGAATGCAAGATTTTTTATCTTGACTGCATGGACAGCGAGGTTGATGAAATGCTTTTGAATATGAATTGCTGTGCAGCGGCATACAAAAAAGCATTTCGTCAAGAGAGCGTGATGGTCTCCCAAGTTCAAACCGAAACTGCCTTTACATGACATCCTACACCATGCCATACCTTCCTAAGTTGGAGAGTATGGCAGTGTACAAACTGGCACTATCATTATTGAAACGTGCCGCCCATGCCCTATACTTAAATCAGTTCACACCCAAGCATGAAAAACTCAACCGTGATTCGCTACTGGATGCCAACCGAACAAAACCATCCTAGGAAGGTTTCATTCGCAACATTCTCTCAGGCAAATGAGATGCTAGCATTTTATCGGGAAGCGGGGTTCAGATGCGAATTGCTCGCCCCATCCTGCATTTGATTCATGAGATTAATTCTTGCCAGCATCATCATTTTGTTCGGGGTCAACGTTGGAATGAAATCCATTGAAAAGGTTGACCGCATTCAGGAAGCAAAGATGGCAGAGATTTGCAAGGTTGACCCCACCCTATGCCAATCGACAAACTGACACAGGCAACCCCCGTAAGGGGGTTTTTTATGTGTATAATAAAAGCATGAACAAAACAAACGACTCCATGTTCAATTCTGACCTTCGCCCAATGTTTGACGGTTGCGTTCTAATGAATGAGGCAGCGACCAAAGACAAAGCGGTGATGGCAGCATTGACAAAATTGGCAGAGGACGATTTCATTTTCAGATCGCACCCTACCGACACTTGGAACATTTCGGATCGCCATTAAGGCGACCCGATTTTTTTTGTTCAGTTCATAAAGCATTTTTCTCATGACACACGCAACCCCAACTCCTTACTTCCAAGATCTTCAATCTGCTGATTGGGATTTTGGCACGACCTGCAAACCTGCCCGTCCTCAACCTTCGCATGTAGGGGCAAATTCTGAAGGTGGAATTTATTTTCTATCCAGTCGTTCGGATGTGGTGACGGCAGATGATTCACAATACGTCGCTGTCAAGATTGGATTATTCAACGGCGGCGAACAGGAAGCAACCGATACGATCAATAAGCAATCCACCCCAAACTCAGGGGATATGTTTTGGTTGCACCTGCTACCCGTATCTAAGAATTATGGCGTGGGCAGAGTCGAGGCATTTTTCCATGATACGCTAAGGAAGGCAGGATATTCAACCTTAGCATATGTCGATCCTGATACGGGTCTTGCCTGGAATCGGAATGTCCCTGAGAGATACAGAGGATATTATTCCAAGATGATGGGCGGCAAAGAATGGTTTATCATCACACGCAACATGCTACGCAAATATTATGTTGCTGCCATGAAGCGATTCCCATTCAAGGGGGCAATCCAATCAGACGAATCATATACCTGGTTGGGCAAGTCATCTTGCTATGATGCATTGAAATTCAAGTTCAATTCAGATGGAATGCCCATTGCAGAGATGAATGGTCGTAAGAAGAAATTCCAAGCACAAAAACTATTATTGTCTTGGGCATATCGCACTTTGACGGGACATGCTCCTAGCGGATGCTGTTCTTTAGATGTACACGTCAAAGGCAGACACATATTATAGCACGGGACAGTGAAAAGGGGTTAATGCCCCCGCCCCCGTCGCGCCAAGCGAAAATCCAAAAGAGCTAACCTACAAAAGTATCCCAACGACAGATAAATAAATTTGAAAAGAAAATTTCAAAACCCTCAAATCGAAAAAAAATTCCGCGGTAAAAAATGACTGAAAAACCCGACCTAAACTATAATGACATTCTGAATGACTTTGATAGCTTCTGTGATGCTTTTGAGAGTCGCGCCGCAAACGCCTTCTTACGTGGAGATCAAAATAATGGAAGAGTTACAAACAAATCAGAAGAAATTGGAACACGCCCTCCTGATGCTGTCAGAGAGATTGCAGAGCCTGGACCATCGAATATCCCAGCTCGAGCAGCCATCGTTAATGTACCGACGACCCACGTCGAATGATTACGAATCACTCTCAGATACTTTAGATTACTTGCATAATAATGTCGAGGGATTGAAAACAGACTTAGTAAAATTCGGACAAAGGATAAGATAACATGGGATTACATATAGTACATGCTGGTTGCGTAGACAGTCCAACACAGGATCCGAATTGCTTTTGGAATTCTATGCCACTCGGAGGAACTCCTGCGCCAAATCCTGTCGAGGGTAAGGCAATATACATGGAGAAGGAATTGGTACTAGGATATAACAGTACTGCTCAGATTGCACCAGTTCCTGGTGTCATGAGAAATATTGTTCCATGTACCCCGACATCTCGCACAATGGTTGATGCTGAACTGAGGTGTCAGAAGGTAAAGTTTCATGGGAAACCCTTAGCACAACCTGGAGATTATTCTTATTGTGGTAACACTACCCAACAAAGGACTATTGCAGGACCAGGAAAGTATGCTACAATACACATAGGTACTATTAGACCAGG
>PVBE012581053.1_pt1 | contig 11048 bp, 9 predicted proteins | sample 1631181 | NCBI WGS metagenome assembly PVBE01 (sample SAMN08397723, study PRJNA350692) | Marine metagenome, whole genome shotgun sequencing project. | isolation source: water | place: Pacific Ocean | collected 2012-04 | reverse complement strand
TGCAGACCTTCTTCCCTGGAGCGTCCATTGGCGGCGGAACTGGCAATCTATCGAGCGTTTGGAGAGGCACTTGCCATTGGCATGTTGGTCGGGATCGAGCGGTACAAGTCCCGTGCTGAAGGGGAGCGGAAGTCGGCAGGTGTGCGCACGTTCACCGTGATCTCTCTGCTCGGCATCACTACCGCCGTCCTGGGCAACCCCCTCCTCACCGCACTGAGCTTTGGCAGCCTCGTGGTCTTCCTTGGCCTGGGCTACTGGCGCGAGTCTGAGGTGAGCCTGGGGCTGACGACGGAGACTGCAGCCCTCCTGACGTTCTGGCTTGGGTACCTGACGATGACGCAGGAGGTCCTCGCGGTTGGAACAGCTATTGTCCTGGTCGCGGTGCTTGCGCACAAGGAGACCCTGCATGGCTTCGTCAAGGGACAGCTCAGCGAGGTGGAGTTCTACGACACGCTGAAGTTCCTGTTGGTCGTCTTTGTGGTGTATCCGCTGCTGCCCAGCGACTACCTGACCTCGTATGAGTTGATTCGGCCCTCTCAGCTCTGGCTGCTGGTCATCATCCTCTCGACCATCAGCTGGTCTGGCTATGTGCTCATGCGCCTCCTTGGCAGCAAGCGAGGGCTGCAGATCAATGCGCTGATGGGCGGATTGGTATCGACCACCGCCATCACGGTCTCGCTGGCCCAGCGAGCCTCACGTGCACCAGAGGCCGCGCGCTTCTTTGGCGTGACGGCGGTGATGGCCAACGCGGTGCAGGCGCCGCGCCTCTTGTTCCTGATGTGGGTGGTGGACCAAAAGCTCGCAGCCATGATGGCGGTGCCCATGCTCGCGATGCTGGCCGCTGGCATGGTCGGCGGCTTGATCGTCGGCCACCTGCGGAAGGTCTGGCAGGATCAGCCAGATCTGGAGGTCCTGCTGGACAACCCGTACCGCTTCTGGCCGGCCCTGAAGTTTGCGGTCCTCTTGATGGGTGTGATTGCCATGAGCAAGTTCGCGCAGCATGTGCTGGGCGATACGGCCATCTATGGTGTGAGCGCAGTGGCAGGACTCGCGGATGTGAGCGCCATCGCCATCTCCATGGCGGACATGAGTGCGGTGGGCTTGTTGCCAGTGGAAATGGGCGCCATCGCGGTGGTGATTGCACTCGCTGCCAATGCGGTGATGAAGGTCAGCCTTGCGTGGGTCTCCGGCTCTCGTGCGGTGGCGTTCTGGCTGGCTGGAGGGCTGGCGACGATGGTGTTGGCAGCGGCGGGCAGCCTGTGGTTGCTTCACCCCAACCTCTTTCAGTGAGGCTTGGCTTTCAGCTGGCTCTGGGGCTGGCTGCAATCCTGGTGGCCTGCAGCGAGCCGTCTGTACCGGTTGTGGTTCCTGATGAGGTGGAGGAAAAGTCGGAAGCTGAGCCGCCTCCAGCGCCCGCGCCCCGAGTCCCAACCATGGCAGCGAGGATCGATCCAAAGTCGGGGGCGCTGCGGATAGAGGACCCTGCTGGAGCCCTGCTGCTGGGGATTCGAGCGGCCGTGCAGAGCGCGACCGGAGCAACGGTCAGTGCGGCTCTGAGGCGCACGCCGCAGACTCAGTCTGTCCATGAATGGCGGGTCTCACCCGGTGTGGGTGGTGGCTGGACTGCCTCCACAGATGTCTCCACCTCACGAAGCAGCTGGCGACTTCGGCTTCGGCATCTCCCCAGTGAGGGCACGGTGGATATTGCGGCCAGCATTATCTACCGGCAGGACTGCTATGTGGGCCAGGAGTCTCTGGTGCTGCGCTTCAGTGGGGCAAGCGATGCCACGGTCATCGACCGAGCCTTCCGGCGTGTGCGGGCGGCCCATGGTCCGCTTGTGGACGCGTGGAGTCCGCAGCAGGTGCAGCTTCGCCTTGGGGATAGAGAGGTCACCCTGGAAGCCCACGCACAGGCACTTCGAATCGAGGGCGAGCCGGGGACGGTGCTGCAGGTGGTTCTGGAGGCAGATCACTACGCCAACCATCCGCTTCGGCTCCTCCGGGACTGTGTAGCTGAATACGACCGGGAAGAGCGGGTGGAGCACTCGACCCGCTCGGCGTGGCCTCGGAAGGCTGGCGATGCCACGGAGCTGGAGGCCCGGCTCCACCTCGGCGCAGGCCCCGGCATCTTGCCCCTTCGCTACCCGGATGGGCGGCGATCAGCGCTGGTCTTCACGGATCATGCAGACCAGTCCGATGCGAATCGGCTCCGGACCTTGATGTATGGCAGGAGTGATGCTGGACCGGGCGCCCCCGGAGGCTTTGTCGGTCACGGTCTGGGTATGACCAAGACAGTGTTCCACCGAAGTCGGTACCGCCAGCCCCTACAGCTCTCGGACCCCGAGTATGCAGCGGAGGTATCAAGGCTGGTCCAGGCGGGAATCGAGGTTGGACCTCACAGTGTGGGTGATGGGCCCGAGAAGCGAGAGAAGACTGCAGAGTCTCTGCCTGCCTATGAAGCGATCGGGGGCGCACCCGTGTGGATCGATCACCAGCCGAGCACAAACTGCGAGGCGCTCTCCAACCGAGGCGCTCTTCCTTCGGACCGGCACTATGTCGTCGACCTCCTCAAGGGCGCTGGGTATCGCTATGCCTGGGCAGGAACGGATGTCCGTGAGCCGGCAGATGGCATCAATCTCTTTGAGCCGGACAGGCCAGAGAGCCGGACCCCGGTGCTCTACACCCACAAGGTCGTCGATCCAGACAGCCGCACACCGCTACGTCTCTTTTCCGCTGTGTGGCGGCTGTACCCACCAGACGAGTTCCTCGCTCGCTACTCCAAAGCCCGGCTCGACAAGCTCGAGGCAGACAGGGGGCTGCACATCGCGCATAGCTACCTCGATGCACACTCGGGAGCAGGTCGGCTTGCGGGCAAGACTCTGATGCATCGGGATGGCGATGTCCTCGTGTTGCTTCCCGAGGTGGAGGCGTGGCTGGGGAGGCTGGAGACGCGCCAAGCACAGGGGCGGCTGTGGGTGGCAGGAGTGGTGGCTGTGGCTGACCACCTCGTGGCGATGTCTCGGGTGAGAGTCGCTGGTGTCGCAGGCCGGGTTCGGCTGGAGAGTCCCCAGGCGGTCAAGGGCGCGAGCTTCCTGATCCCCGGTGGGGTGGTTGGGATTGAGCTGGATGGAGAGGCGGTGCCAGAATCGAAGCTCCGTGTGGAGGCTGAGGGTACCGTCGTCTGGTTGGACCTTGCCGCCAGGCATCGGCGCGAACTGACCTGGTCTGCGGGCGGCGGGGCTCTTTCGAAATAGGGGATGGGCCTGATGTCTCGAACTTCCCTCCAGTACATTCCACTCGCTCTCCTCCTCGCCTGTACCAGCAGCGAGCCGGCCCCGGTGGTGACTGAGGTAGAGTCCTCTCCCGTGGAGGTTTCCGAGGAGGTCGTGGAAGCCAAGCCGCCGCCAAAGCTGGACTGCGCCAAGACCGACCCGGATGATCGCTGGGTCAAGGCGCTGCTCAAGCGTGCCTTGCCCAAAAACGAGGTCGTGGCCCATCCGGACTTCTACAGGCTCCAGGTCGTGGTCGGTGAGATCGTCTCGTCCGGGACCTCACGGTGCATCACCTGGCATCCATATCGACTCGGTGCCGAGTACTACTACCCAGCCAGCGCAATCAAGCCGATTGCAGCTGTTGGAGCACTCCACACCTTCCGGACCCGGAAGGCAGAGGATCCCAGGCTTGCCCATGTGGACCTGAACACTCCGGTACGCGTGGAGGGAGCGGACCCTGGGCCGGATGGACTGCCTGTTTGGACCACCGTGACCAAGGAGATCCGTGCAGCCCTGGAGGTCTCCAGCAACCCCGCCTACAATTTCACGGTGGATCTCGCAGGCTACGGGCAGATGCATGAGCTGATGTGGGCCACTGGGCTGAAGAGTGTGCGGCTTCGGCACCGCCTGAGCGTATGGGGGCTCGGCCGAGCAGCACAGCGGACCACGTCCCGTATTCTCGCAAAGCCGGACAATGCCGAGGTGGAGCTCGTCGCCCGTCGGGTGTCCAAGACACAGGTGAAGCCGCATGGGCAGCCCGGCTGGGAGGTGGGTGCTTTTCATCGGGAGCGGGGAAATGCACTCCCGGTAGCAGGGCCAATGGACTTCTCTCAGAAGAATGCGGTCTCCCTCATGGATCTCACCCGTCTGACGGCCTGGATCGCGGACCCGGCATTGGCACCCAGGCTTGCGTTTCCAGCACTGCATCCCGAGGACCGCCTCCTCATTCGGGACGCAATGTCACAGGTGCCGGACAATTGGACCCTGTGGAAGCCGCTGAGGGCGGGCGTGGTGGAGGTGATTCCCGGGGAGGATCTCTTCTACATGCACAAGAGCGGCATGGCCTACGGGTTCTTTCTGGATGTGGGCTATGTGGAGCAGAAGTCTACGGGCCGAGCGTTCCTGCTTGGGCTCTCGGCTCACCTCAACTCCAATGGCATCGTGAACGACGGAACGTATGACTACGAGCGACTGGGCCAGCCCATGCTGAGGCGACTCGGGCAGCGCCTGGCCCACGAGCTGCTCGCAGTGGAGGGCACCCCGTGATTCTTGGTGTGCTCGCCGCACTTCTGATGGGCTCAACGAGTCTGCTGGCCGCACCCCGGACGCCGCCTGCGCCCAGGGTGATGACCCTTGCGCTGCACGGGACCGAGGGCGAGCAGGCCGATCCCCTCGGGCTGCCGCCTGACCCGGTGTTGACCCAGGATCTCGAGGCCATCATCAAGGACTCGGACCTCCTCTCGAGAATCCATCGTCACGGCAAGCTCTCCATGGTGCTGGTGGACATCACCGATCCGGCCAACATGAAGACCGCCATGATCCAGCCTGACTGGGAGACGTTTACTGCGAGCCTCTCGAAGATCGTGGTCCTCCTCGGGACGGTCAAGAAGGTGAATCAGAATCCGCACGACTGGGGCAAGGTGGAGGAGCGGGCCGAGGACATGATCAAGGGATCGTCGAATAAGGCTGCCATCTCGCTGTTTGAGTGGACGGGCCACAAGACCATCAAGGAAGTGACCTACGCCCACGGCCTGTACGACGATGCCCTGGGTGGCATCTGGTGGGTACCCAGGACCAGCTTTCCCCAGAGTCCCAAGAAGGGACTGAAGATCTGCGCCACAGCCAGGCAGGTGGCCCGGTACTTCGTGCTGATGGAGCAGGGGCGGCTGAACAACCCAGAGGACAGCAAGACCATCAAGGGCGTGCTGCACAATTCAAAGCTGGCACTGCTGCACGGTGGCGTGGTCCGAGAGGAGCCTGCGACCCGGTACTATGGGAAGCCCGGTGTGCTCCATGATGCCGTCTCGGAGGGGATGCTCATCGAGGGAGACCGGGTCCGGTACGTGGTGAGCGTCATCACCATTGGGACGGACTACAAGGATGAGCGCTGGCAGGACTTCGGGCAGGAGCTCCACAAGCTGATCCTCAAGCACCATCCCACCAAGGTGGAAGGTGACAAGCTGTGACGCTTGCGGTGCGAGCGATGGTGCTGGGGGATGTGCCGGCCTGTGCCGAGGTCATTGATGGTCTGGGCTTCTTCCAGGACTACGGCCTGAGCGGTGGGGCCGTGGCCGCTCTGCTCACGGATGCGCTCACTACACCCGGGCGGGTCCTCCGGGTCGCAGAGGCCGAGGGTGCCATCCAGGGCTTTGCCTGGGTGGTCCATAAGGGGGCGTTTGATAGAAGTGCCTACCTTCGGCTGATCGCTGTCCTCGACGATGCACGGGGGGCCGGGGTGGGGCGCGCGCTGATGGAGGCCCTGGAGGCGAACCTGCTCGGTGAGACCGGGCTTGTTGTCCTGGTGACGGAGACCAACGGGGCGGCTCGTGGCTTCTATGAGCGACTCGGGTACCGGCTGGTCGGAGCGCTGCCCGATTACGTCAAGCCGGGTGTATGTGAGTGCATCTACTTCAAGTCTTCAAGAAGTGACTGATAGAGTCCCCTGAACTGCGAGGAACCTGTGAATCGTGCCCTGCTGATGATTGGCCTCCTTGTTTGGGTGCTTGCATCCCCGCGGACCGCCCTGGCTGGCGTGAGTGTGACCCTCGATCAGACGTCACGCTTCATGGCTGGGCTTCCGCAGCTAGACCCGAAGAGTCCGTACATTGAGCGGCAGAAGTCGGAGAAGTGGCAGAAGCACAGCCGGTCGATCGCTGCGCACTGGGACCGCCTCGTAGATCTGCGCCTGGGCAAGATGGAGGCATGGTCGAAGGAGACGCTGCAGAGCGCCTATGACCCGAGCTTGACCATGCTCTACCCATTCTCGGGGCCCGACTTTGTCAGCGCGCATGCGTTCTACCCGGGAGCTCCCAGGTATGTCTTCTTCGCACTGGAGGAGATCATCGCCCTTCCGCCGCTTCAGGATCAGAGCGATCGGGAGGCGTACCGGACGCTCCGGTCCGTGGATGTGGGGCTTCGCGACATCTACAACAAGGGCTACTTCATCACCACGCACATGCAGCAGGACCTCGAGACGGAGGATGAGGAGGAGAAGGACGAGGCGATTGGTGTGGTGCCGGTCTTCCTCGTGTTCATGGCCCGGACGGGCCACGAGGTCCTCGAGGTGCAGAGAGTCACAGTGACGCCGGAAGGGGTGCTCAGGTCATTGGAAGACGGGGAGCGTACCAAGGTGAATGGTGTCCGCTTCCGCTTCCGAGACCGGGGATCGGAGACTGTGCAAGAGCTCATCTACTTCTCGGTGAACCAGCACGATGATGGGCTCGCCAGGCGACCTGGCTATGTGAAATTCCTCAAGACCCTGGGGCCGACGAACACCTTTATGAAGGCCGCCTCGTACCTGTTGTTTGGGCGGACAGGAGAGGGCTTTGTCACCACCCGTGAGGTCATCCTGGAGAACAGCCAGACCCTTTTTCAGGACGACACAGGTGTGCCGGTCAAGTACCTCAAGACGGACCGCTGGTCACTGCAGCTCTACGGCAAGTACACTCGGCCCATCGCGGACTTTGGGCGCTCCTGCTACCAGGAGGATCTCGAGAAGCTCTACGACGACACGCCCAGAGCTGACATCAAGCGGCTGCCCTTTGCCATGGGGTACCACATCGTCGGGGACAAGGTGCAGAACCACATGCTCGCGACCAAGAAGGCCCGTTCGCCCGTCGACAAGTAGGCGCTCAGGTGCGGGTGCCTTCCGTCAGCCCCTTGATGTGCTTGAGGACCCGGCTGTGGATGCGGTGGACCACGGCATCCGACCACAGGTGCCAGTAAGGGCTCGGTGAGAGGTCCAGGGTGTACCAGGTGGTGCCCCTCAGGATGGTGCCGCCACCGTCGGCCGGGATGAGCTGGAACTCTCCCCGCTGGCTCATCATGGTGTCATGGAGGTGGGGGGCGTAGACGTCCTCATATGGGCTCCACTCCTGCATGGGCTCGGGCTGGGAGGTGACATCGAAGGCCAGTCGATGAGGCGGCTCCCAGGCTGTGATGGGCTCGACGAACGCGCCAGTGGTGAACACGCAGTAGCGGACAGCGCCCACACCTTCGCCCTCGATGCGCGCGTGCTGGGGAGTCGCAATGCCGGTCTTGAGCACCCAGTCCGAGGGCGGGGGGAGCTCTGCGAAGCCGATGACATTGGGCCAGACCTGCTCGGGTGTAGCGTCGATGTGGATCTCGGTGACCACTGGATAGACCGGAAGCGGCGGGGGTGCAGCGGTCTCGCCGGCGCCGATGATGGGGACCATCAGGGCCATGGCTGAGACGGGTCCTGCGCCACCTTCGGTGCTGTGTGCAAGAGCGGTACCCAGGACGGCACCCATCAAGGCCAGGGCGAGGACCATCGGCGCCACCATGGCCAGGCAGACCACCCCCTCCATGGCGAAGATGATGAGCATTCCTCCACACAGGATGCAGCTGACCAAACCCACGAGGAGGCCAGCTTTGTACCCGCGGTAGTGGGCGTGGTTGATGTGCCAACCTCCGATCGCACCGATCACTACTGGGCCTGCCACGAAGAGGGCCCAGCCATAGTCGCCAAGCAAGAAGACCGAGATGGCGGTGATGACGACCCCAAAGACCGATGAGAGGCCCACTGCTGCCATTGCACTCCGGAACACCCCCATGCTCGAGAGGCTGGTAGGCCGCGATACGGTAGATGGTGCCTTGGAGGGAAGCGCGCAGAAGACGGCGATTGCCAGGAAATTGAGGACGGGCAGGAAGAAGGCGAGGCCCCACCACGGGGAGAGCCCTGCGTCGCGCGCGCGGCGAACGCTCATGCTGACGCCTACCCAGGCGAACGGAAGCGCCCAGGCTGCCATGATGCCGAGCACAAGCTGGGCGGATGTCCCCTGGGTGTCCATCATCTGGAGCACGCCGCCCTTGGTGAACAGCGTGGGGGCCACGTAGAGCAGCGGGTGCCACTGGCTGACAGCGCTCTGGCCCGCGATGGCAAACACGATCAGGCTGTCACCGGCACATCTCAGGGCCATCAGGCCCAGTCCAGTCAGAAGGTAGAGCTTTCGACCGACAGGGGCGCTCAGTCCGAACCAGATTCTCAGCCAGTGCATGGTGGCTCCAATTCGGCGGGGTCAGTCCCCCACGACGGTCTTGTCAAACCCGATGACCTTGCCGCCTTGGAACCGGAACGTGCCCATTGGGTAGGTTTTACCGTGTATCCGCTTGGTGCGGTGGGTCTCTGCACCGGTCAGTGCGCCCTGTGGGTTGAAGTCGACCATCGTGCCCTTGTCGAAGCGAATGCCATGCAGCGTGACTGCGGTAGCGAGGCGGCACCTGGAGAGTCCAGCTGTGGGATGCCGGTGTGCCTCAAAGCAGGAGTAGGGTCAGGCCTGGATTGCAGCAGTACGGTTGATGTAGAAAGACTGCACCAGCGTGCCCAGGAAGAAATCGGCCCTGACGCCATCGGCGATTGGTCCCGTCCACGCCTGGTTGACGCCATTGCTTGTGCAGCCCCAGCTGCGATCGTTGATCCTGAGCGTGTCCTTACAGGAAAAACCCATCACCTTCACGGGACGAGCCAGCTTGATCTGCATGTTGCCCGGTGGGTACTCCTCGGAGCTGCTCACGGCGCCTTTTGGTAGTGCCTGGAGTACAGCCTTGCGGCTGGAAGGGAAGGCGTCTGGGGCAGCGAGGCTGGCACAAGGCAGCTCAAAGCCCAGGGGTGCGTAGTACGCGGTGGGCTTTCCGGCAGAAGCAAGGTGGATGGCGAGGCCGTATGCGAGATCCGGATCGGTGGGCTGACACAGAGGCCAGGGGAGGTCTCCTTCCACGCGACCATCGCCCTTTGCCCAGGTCATCTGCATGCCGGTGATCTTGTGGGTGGAGGGGATCCGCTCCCTTGCCTGAAGTGTGGGCCAGGCATCAGCAAAGGGCCTGGGCTTCTTTTCCTTCTTATGGATCATCATCAGCTCCACCCTGGAGACCGGCTGGTTGGTGGTGTCGATGGAGATGTGACGCTGCCAGATCTTCAGGGGGACTACAGGGCTCCCGATGGAGGTCGTGAGGTGCCCATGCACTGCCTGTGCGGGGAGCTTTACCCCTGCCTGGATGCCTCGAAAGAACGCGGCGCGGGAGTCGTGGGGAAACTCATGGCCGAGTGCGAGGACCTCTGCCCTGGTGCCTCCCTGGAGTGCCTCCCTGTAGGCGGCATCAATCCGGAGTGCCTCGGCCTCACCTCGTCGCGGGTGACGGGGCCATTGGGCCAGGAAGGCCTCCCAGCTCTTTCGGGTATTGATCTTCAGGGCATCCCGGTAGATCACAGCGTGCCAGCGGGCCTGTCCTTCTTTGGCGCGGGGGTGGGCCGGGTAGAACTCTACGAATTCCTTCCAGCCAGCCTGGGAGTCGAGTTTCTCGCCGAGCGCGAACGCGAGCTTGTGCTCGAGGGCTCGAGCCTGAGCAACCTCAGGGGCAGCAGGCCAGTGTCGCGGGAAGAGCCGGACCTCCTCGAGATCGCCGCGCGACTCAATCATCTTCCAGATCCGTGTGATGACTCGGGCCTGGGCCGGCGTGTTCTTCCAGAAGCGGGCGAACTCGACGAGTCGTTCTTCCCCAGGAGAGAAGGTATCGAGCTTTATAAGCATCAGATCGGCGCACAGACGCATCGCAGCAGGGTCTGCCTGGACCGTGTCCGCATCGACGTGCTTTTGGCAGACCTGTGTGGCCTTCTCCGAATTGTCCTTGTCGAGGAGACGCTGGATCCGCTGGCTAAGCGGGGCTGCACGAGCGGTGATGGGCAGCGCGAGGAGCAGCAAAACGAGTGTGCGCAAGACGTCTCCTGCATCTGAGGTGGGAAGAGTGTGCCATAGAAGGAGCTTGGGTCGCCCCATGAAGGGGTAGACTTCCTCAGGCCCTTCACTCCTGGCCACCATCACTCCCTTCACTACTCGGAGACACCATGGCTTCCTCGCGCTTTCAAGCTGTACTCACTGCCGGCCTTGCCCTTGCTCTAGGGCTCAGCATCCGCATGCCACTGGCATCCGGATACCCCGGGGGTTCGAGTGTCTCTTTAGGGTCCAACCCGGTCTTTTCCCAAGGTGGTGCCGTCTCCAAGGGTGGGTCGGAGACAGTGCTGACTGCACCCTCCGATATGGACATGGTGGTCACGGATGTCTCTTTGGGGATGTTTGCCCCCTCGGACTACTACTGCAAGCAGGTGCTCAGCGTGCAGCTTCGGCGCGACGACGGAACTGTACTCGGGCAATACCCTGTGCTGATGGACATCTACCGCCACGGCATCTCGTCCAACCAGACCGTCAACATGCAGTCGGGTCTTCGGGTGCCAGCCGGAGAGAGTCTCACGCTCGCGGTGGAGGAAGGCGCTCATGAGACCTGCTCCTCAGGCCGAGTCGACTACGCGCTATCCGGGTACTACGCCCAGCCCTAGGGCAGCCAGCCAGGAGTGACGGCAGATGTGGTCATTGGTCGGGAGTGGTGGAGTCCCGGGCTATGATCGGCGCATGCGAATCGGAGTCCTGTGTTGTCTTTTTGGGCTGGCCTGCGGGACTGCTGGGGACCCGAAGGCGAAAGGGGAGCCTGTGGACCTGAGCCATGGGGATTCCGGGAGGGAGGCGGACGCGGACACGGATACGG
>PVBE010371708.1_pt1 | contig 11048 bp, 9 predicted proteins | sample 1631181 | NCBI WGS metagenome assembly PVBE01 (sample SAMN08397723, study PRJNA350692) | Marine metagenome, whole genome shotgun sequencing project. | isolation source: water | place: Pacific Ocean | collected 2012-04 | reverse complement strand
GTTGAGCAAGAGTTCGTGCCATTACGACTGATAGCCGTGTTCCTGTAAAACCTCCTGGACCAATTGCAACTGAAATACGATTTAGTTGATTCCAAGAAGAAGCTGGCAAAATTTCTTCTACACAATTCACTATGTTGTTTGAAAGGCTTCGGCCAATTGGAAAAGTATTAGTACTTAGACTGTTTTCTGGAGTTCGTGAGTCGAGTATTGCTACGCCAAGAGTTGTTGAGCAGCTATGCAAGGCCAGTATTAAGTCTCTCTTGCTATCAATCTTTTTTATATCATTTGTCTTTCGTAAATCTACAAAAGTAGTATCTATGCCAAATCTGGGAAGGGTGTACTCTAAGAGATTGTGACTTCCTCCATATAAGCTCTTAGAGGCTATTAAATGAGATCCTTTTTCTAGAATAGTAGTAATAGCTAGAACAAGAGCAGCTTGACCGCTTGCAGTTGTAATAGCTCCTATACCGCCCTCTAGAGCACTAATCCTTTCTTCTAGAACCGCATTGGTAGGGTTGGTTATTCTTGAATAGACGTGACCTGCACGTTCAACGTTAAATATTCCAGCAGCAGTTTCAGTGTCAGGAAAAACAAATGAAGAAGATTGATAAATAGGCGTTGCTCTAGCGCCAAAATCTGAATCGGGTCGTTGCCCAGCATGCAGCGAAAGAGTACTAGGCTTTAAGTCTTTAGGTTTCTTCATGCGCTTATTGTATTAATTCTCGGTAAATAGATATAGCCATTAATGGATAAATTAACATTAAGGGAAGGGAGGTTATTAAGATAATGTCTAAAGCCACACTATGATCTGAGTATATAACTAAAGCAGCAGGAAGGATTCCTAAGATTATTGCCCAAAATAAACGTAATTTCTTATCAGGTTCTTTGTTTTCATTTGAAGTTTTCATGACATGGTACGAAATAACGTAGGACATTGAATCATAAGAAGTTGTAACAAATATGATCGTAATTAAACAAAATATAAAAACCATAAGTATTTCAAAGGATAAATTCTTTACTACAGCAATTGCAGTATCTGCATGGCCAAATGAATTCATGCTTTGTATAACTGAAAACTCACCTGACAGTTCAAGATTCATAGCAAATCCGCCTAAAATCATATAGAAAAGCCAAGTTCCTAGAGTTCCAAAGAATAACATGCCTAGAATGACTTGTCTTAAGGTTCTCCCTTTAGAAATCCTAGCAATAAACAAACCTACAAGAGGACCAAATGCAACCCACCAAGCCCAATAAAATATAGTCCATTCTTCCGCAAATTGAGATTTTTTAGAGATTCCCAGCGTGCTCATGTCCCAAAAATGAGTTATTGAAAAAAATAACCCTGAAGCAGACGTTTCAATTAAGCCAATAATATCTGTTGAAAAGATAATGATTAATAAAAAGACTAAAGCAAGAATAAGATTAAAATTGCTTAAATTTTTAATGCCTTTATCCAGTCCCTTGTAAACGCTATAACCAAACAATCCCACACATAGACAGATTACTAGAATATCTAAATATAACCCTTTGTTTAAATTGAATATTTCTGAAAATCCTGAAGAAAGCATAGGGATATAGGAACCTATTGTCCCCCCAGCTGCACCAACCGTAGCTAAGATAAAAATTAAATCTATGAAACGGCCTAAAAAGGAACTTTCTATGTTGGAAATACCCAATCCGCTTAAACTAGAGCTCAATCTTAGTGAGTTAAGATTATATTTGTAAAAGGCTATAGAAAGAGCAATAGCAGGGATACCATATATAGACCAAGCACTAATTCCCCAATGAAATAAACCATAGGCAGTTGCAAGAGAGAATGATTCACTAGAATAGGGGTCAATACCAAAAGGAGGGTTTCCTACGTAATAAGACCATTCGACGCCTGACCAGTAAATAATTCCTCCTCCTATACCTGAACAAAACAGCATACCAATCCAGCTAATGTAAGAAAATTCTGCCGATGCTTCATTTCCGCCAAACTTATAATTACCAAACTTCGAAAAGCACAAGAAAAGTAAGAAGAAAAAACAAAATAGAGTGAGTACCAGATAAGTTGGCCCAAATACATTTACAATGGATTTATAAGATAAATCGATTGTTCTCTTTGCAAATTCTGCGTCATAAAGGATGAAAGTAGCAATGAATAGAACTGAGAATAGACTAATTGATAGAGTTATTTTATCTACTCCTAGCTTGTCTAGCTGTCTGTTTATTACTTCCATAGATGAAGCATAACCTTGACTAAGCTAGAATGTAAGTGTGAAAGAAGAATCAGATAATCAAGTGAGTCTAGAAACGGCCTATAGAAATGCAGCTGATTTATTAAAGAAAAATGAATTTAACTTAGCTGAACAGCAACTATCTGAAATTCTCAAAAAATTTCCTGATGACCCTAACGCCCTAAGATTAAGTGGCGTATCTAGTTTAGAGCAAGAAAAACCTGAAGTTGCACTAATACCCTTACAAAAAGCAATCAGAGTAGCGCCAGAATTTCTTCAAGCGCATGAAAACTTAGCTCAAGCTTGGACACAGCTTGGAGATTTAAAGAAAGCAGAGACTTGTTTCAAAAAATGTTTAGAAATAGATCCTTCTAATTTTACTAACTGGAAATCCTTAGGAGATGTCCTTTCAGATCAAAGAAAAGATGAGGAAGCCGATAAGGCTTATAAGAATGCAATATCTACTGATAAAAAGTATCTTGATCTTCAAAAAGCCATGAGCCAAGTTCAAAAGGGTAATCTTGGCGAAGCTGAAAGAATATATAGAGAAATACTTTCCGATGATCCAAACAACGTTGATGCATTAAGGTTATTAGCCTTGCTAGCGTCTAGGACTGGAGCAGTTGATCAAGCTATAAACATGCTAGAAAACTGTACAAAGATAGCACCAGACTATGCTTTAGCTTGGGAAAATCTAGCTAAAATGTATAGACAGAAAGATGACCCAGATAGTTTGCAGAAAGCTGCTTTTTGTTTTAGTAAAGCAACGGAATTGAGGCCAGATTGGGCAGAAGGATGGGCAGGGTTAGGTACCATGCAGACGCGTAGTTCACAACATAATGAAGGAATTGAATCTTATAAAAAGTCTATTGAACTTAAAGCTAATCAGCCTAGAGTCCATTTAAGTCTTGGGCACGTTTATAAGACCACTGGCAATCAAGAAGAGTGTATAAATTCTTACAATGAAGCAATAAGTTTTGATAATAATTTTGGTGAGGCTTATTGGAGTTTAGCAAACTTAAAAACTTATAAATTTAGTGGTGAAGAAATTTTAAGCATGGAAAAAAGGGTAGATTTAAATGAAGTTCCTGAAAGAGAGAAAGTGCATTTTTTATTTTCTCTCGGAAAGGCTTTTGAAGATATGGGTAGCTATGATGAGTCCTTTGAATATTACAAAAGAGGCAATGATCTTAATAGAGGAAGAACTACATACGATCCTAAAGCTATAGAAGCTTTATCTGAAAGATTAAAGTTATTTTTTACAGAAGATAGGTTTAATAAATATAAAGGTTCTGGCGATAATTCAAATTCTCCTATATTCATAGTGGGGCTACCTAGATCCGGCTCTACTCTTATAGAGCAAATTCTTGCTTCACATAGCAAAATAGAAGGAACTATGGAGCTACCCAATATAATGAATATTGCAAGAAAGCTAGGGAATAGCACAAAAGATAGAACAGCTTATCCTGAAGTTATTGATACCTTACAGGAAATAGATCTTACTAATCTAGGAAAATCATTTATAAACGAAACAAAATTTCTTAGGACTGGAAAACAGCATTTTATTGATAAGATGCCTAATAACTTTAGCCATATAGGGTTGATAAAGTTAATTCTTCCTAATGCCAAGATTATTGATGCTAGAAGAAATCCCATGGATACATGCTTTAGTTGTTTTAAACAACTGTTTGCAAGAGGGCAGGCATTTACTTATGACCTTTCAGAAATTGCTCGATACTACGTAAATTACGTAAATTTAATGGATCATTGGGATAAAGTTTTACCTGGTTACGTATACAGAGTCCAGCATGAAGATCTTTTAAATGATCAGGAAGCAGTCACTAGAGACTTAATCGATTTTTGTGAAGTAGATTTTGAATCGTCCACTCTAGAATTCTATAAAACTAAAAGAGCTGTTAAAACTGCAAGTTCTGAACAAGTAAGAGAACCTATAAATACAAAAGGCCTAAACCAGTGGAAAAATTACGAAATACACTTAAAAGACTTAAAATTTCATCTTGAATCTATAATTGCCACTTCTTAAGACAAACTAGTTTTTTTAAAAAGTATGTATACAATACGCGCCTCTTATGAGTACTAAGCAAATTAAGAAGATTGTACTGGCTTATTCAGGCGGTCTCGACACTACTGTGATCCTGCATTGGTTAAAAGAAACCTATAATGCAGAAGTTATAACTTTTACTGCCGATATAGGTCAGGACCATAATCCTGATTTAGTTAAGGAAAGGGCTAATGCAATTGGAGCAAGTAAAGTAATCCTTGAAGATTTAAAAGAAGAATTTGTTAAAGATTATGTCTTTCCAATGTTTAGGGCCAATACAGTTTATGAAGGTGAATATTTACTAGGTACATCAATTGCTCGACCTCTAATAAGTAAGCGAATGATAGAAATAGCTGAAGAAGAGGGCGCTGATGCTATAGCACATGGAGCGACTGGAAAAGGAAACGATCAAATTAGGTTTGAGATTGGAGCTTATTCATTAAACCCTTCAATAGAAGTTATAGCTCCTTGGAGGGCATGGGATTTTGTTTCTAGAGCTGATTTGATTGATTACTGTAAAAAAAACCAAATTAACATAGATGCTGACCCTGATGAACCTATGTATTCAACTGATGAGAATATTCTACACACCTCCTATGAAGGAGAGATTCTAGAAGATCCATCTATTCCTGCGCCTGAATCAATTTGGCAGAGAACTTCATCATTAAAGGAAGCTCCAGATAAAGAACAAGAAATTACCATAAATTTTGAGAATGGGGATCCTATTGGTCTGGATGGTAAAGATTTAGATTCGTCGCAGATTCTAGATACATTAAATAATATTGCAGGAAAAAATGGCATAGGAAGACTAGATCTCGTAGAAAATAGATTTACAGGCATGAAATCAAGAGGGTGTTATGAGACTCCAGGAGGTACTATTCTAATTAAAGCGCATAGGGCAATAGAATCTTTATCGTTAGATGCTCAAACAGGTCATTTAAAAGATGAACTAATGCCTAAATATGCCCAGTTAATATATGACGGGTTTTGGTGGAGCCCTGAAAGAGAAGCATTGCAAGCTTTTATAGATCAATCTCAAGAGTTTGTAGCGGGCTCTGTAAAGCTAGGATTGTATAAAGGAAACATAATAGTTAAAGAAAGAACCTCTCCTCATAGTCTCTACGATTCAAAGATCGTCACTTTTGAGGATGATGAGAATGCTTATAATCAAGCAGATGCTACAGGCTTTATTAAAATTAACTCTTTAAGATTAAAAGCAAACGCAAAAAGAAAGAAATAATTCTACTAAGCATCTAGTTTCTTTTGTAATTTAGTATTCGAGGTTGTGTAAGCGAAAGGAACCTTTTCACCAGGGTTACTTCTTCTGTAAGCCTCTTGAACAGCTAATGTAGTTTCATGAAATCCACAAAGAATTAAATCTAATTTTCCGGGATAATCATTTATGTCTCCAATGGCAAAAATTCCCTCAGCGCTAGTTTGAAATTTTTCAGTATCAACGGAGATCTTCTTATTAGAAAGTTCTAAGTTCCAATCAACAATTGGTCCAAGTTTTTTATTTAAACCAAATAAAAATAAGACTTCATCGCACTCCAGATCTTCTATTTCTTTGGTTTCAAAGTTTTTAACTGAAACACCTTTAATTTCTTTATCGAAGATTAATTTTTCTATAACGAATGGAGTCTTAAGGTCAACTTGACCTGTTTCCACTAATTCTCTCATTTGAGCTTCTGTATTAGGAACTCCTCTGAAAGAGTCTCTTCGATGCACTAATTTTAATGATTTAGTGATATCTGCTAGCTCTACAGTCCAATCTAAAGCACTATCTCCACCACCAAAGATAATTAAATTCTTATCCTTGTATTTCTCTTTATCTTTTACGGCATAGGCAACGCCTTTCTCTAAGAATTGATCAGGATCTTCTATATTGGGAGGTCTTCTTGGCTCAAAAGAGCCAGCACCAGCAGCAATGAAAAGGCTTTTGGCTTGAAAGTTACTGCCTTCAGATGTTGTTACTTTCCAAGAAGAAATATCTTCATCAGAAAGTTCTTCTATCGAATTTACTCTCTCATTTAGATGTATTTCGTAATTGAATGGTTTAATCTGCTCTAATAGAGCATCAACGTGTTCTTGAGCAGTTTGGTAAGGTACGCCCGGGATGTCATAAATAGGCTTTCCTGGATAAAGTTCTGAGCATTGTCCACCAACTTTATCTAAGTTGTCTATTAATACGCATTCTAAACCCAGTAGGCCAGCTTCAAAGACCGTAAATAGAGCCACTGGGCCAGCTCCAACTATAATTATATCTGTTTTAGTTTCCATACTATCTAACTTGCATTCCTGGTTCAGCACCTTGATCTGGAGAAAGTATAAAAATACCAATGTCATCATCTCCTGCAGCTAATATCATTCCTTCTGAAGTACCAAATCTCATTTTTCTTTCTTTTAAATTATTTACACAAACTACCATTTTGTTAATTAAGCTTTCAGGTTCGTAAGTTTGCTTCATGCCCGCAAATACGGTTTTATTACCTAGAGGGCCTAAATCTAATTCTAATTTAAGCAACTTATCAGCTTCTTCTACTGACTCAGCGTTTTCTATTCTTGCGATTCTTAAATCCAATTTCATAAAATCTTCTATTGTTATCTCAGACATTTTTTAATTCCATTAATTGATTAATTTGATCATCTTCAATTCTAGTTAATAAAGGCTCAAAAGAATTTATTTTATGATCCAACAAGGATTTTTTAATATCATCCCAACAAGGTTCTTCATTTAAGAAATTAAATGATTTTTTGGATAACTTGGGCGTAACTGGTTCAATCATAATTGTTAGGATTCTGAATAGGTTCAATGCAGTACTACACACTTTATGAACTAATTCTAAATTCTTTTCATCTTTAATAAGAACCCATGGTTCCATTTTATCAACATATTGATTAGCTTTATCTGCAAGAGTCATAATTTCCTTCATCGCCTTATTAAGCTCTAAATTTTCATAATGATTAGATACTTCATTAGATGTATTTATAAAATCTTCAATAAGACCATTGTTATCAATTTCTTTTGATAATTCATTGTTGAAATGTTTATTTATAAAATTAGCTGATCTACTAGCAATATTAACTAATTTGTTTACTAAATCTGAATTAACTTTTTGCTTTAAGTCTTCTAGATTTAAATCAATATCATCAACGCCCGTGCTTAATTTAGAGGCAAAGTAATATCTTAAATATTCAGGATCTAAAGTCTTAACGAAATCATCAGCAGAAATAAAGTTACCTCTTGATTTAGACATTTTTTCTCCATCTAGCGTTAGAAAGCCATGAGCAAACACCCCTGAAGGTTGTTTAAAATTAGCGTTTGATAACATTACTGGAAAGAATAACGTATGGAAATACATTATATCTTTCCCGATAAAGTGATAAATTTCAGAATTAGATTCCGGATTCCAGAACTTTTCAAATTCATTAGAATTTTGTTTATCTAAAAAGTTAATATGACTTGCCAAGTATCCTATAGGGGCATCCAGCCAAACATAAAAGAATTTATCCTTGTAACCAGGAATCTCAAAACCAAAGTAGGGGGAGTCTCTGCTTATATCCCAATCTTTTAAATCTTCATCAAGCCATTCGGAAAGTTTATTTAGTACAGGTTTTTGAACTTTGGAGTTTTTTAACCATTCAACGATTTCCTTTTTTAGTTCACTTAATTTAAAAAATAAGTGTTCAGACTCTTTTATAATCGGTGGAGTATTACTAAGGACAGAAACAGGATTAATCAATTCTATCGCATCGTAGGTAGCACTACAGACTTCACAATTATCGCCATATTGATCTTCTTCTGAACATTTCGGGCAAGATCCTTTAACGTAACGATCAGCAAGAAACATATCTCTTGAAGTGTCATATAACTGCTCAATCGTTTTAACTTCTATTAAGCCTTTTTCATTCAAAGCATTAAAAATTCTTTTGGAGAGAATTCTATTTTCTTCACTATGAGTGGTATGAAAATTATCATGACTAATACCGTATAGATGGAAAGTATTTACATGATTTGAATAGATTTCTTCTATTAGATCTTCAGGTTCTTTATTTAACTCTTCTGCTTTTAACATAATAGGCGTACCGTGCGCGTCATCAGCACATACGTAAGTACAATTATTCCCAATTAATTTCTGATATCTAACCCATATGTCCGTTTGTGTGTGTTCTAAAATATGTCCAAGATGAAGCGGTGCATTCGCATAAGGCAAAGCACTTGTCACTAAAATATTTCTTTTTTCAGTATTATTCGACATCTTGGAGTTAAAATATTAGATCTATAAAAATATATAGTAATTATAACTTAGTTAATTTAGATTTCTTTTTTATAAATGAATCAAGTAGTTAATAACAAATTAAGAATTCCTGAGACTCTCAGGAAAGTAAAGAATATCGTTGGCATTTTTTCTGCAAAGGGCGGAGTGGGTAAGTCAGCTATTGCATTACAATTGGCGATTTCTCTTAAAGATAAAGGGTACAAAGTAGGGCTTGTCGACGCAGATATATATGGCCCGAGCCAGGCGGTTCTGCTTAATTCTGAACCCGGCGAATTAAAGATAACAGATAATAAAATTATAGAACCGTTAAACAAAGAAGGGATTTCTTTTATTTCCATGGGATTAATCTCTAATGAGAAGATGCCAGTAATATGGAGAGGTCCTATGGTTAGCGGCGCCGTGATGCAATTACTTTCTCAAACTAATTGGGGTGAATTAGATTATTTAATAATAGATACACCACCAGGAACTGGCGATGTCCAATTAACATTACTACAAAAAATCCCTTTAACAGGAACGGTTATTGTCACCACCCCTCAGAATGTCTCTATTTCTGATTGTAGAAAAGGTATAGAAATGATTAAAAAACTTTCGATCCCTATTATAGGATTAGTTGAAAATATGAGTTGGTTTCAACCAGAAGGCTCAAATAAGAAATATTTCTTATTTGGAAAAGATGGAGGTAAAGATTTAGCGGCAGAGTATAAGATAAACCTTTTAGCGCAATTGCCATTAATAGAAAAGAAGGACAAAAAAGAATTACATGACTTAGATCAGATAAAAACTTCTTTCGAAACTCTAACTGATAAAATAATTGAATTAATAAAATCAGTAAGGTCTAAGAAGATGGATTCTATTCCTCAAATGAACGTTACAAAATAATGAGTAAAGCTCTCATAGTTTTTCTTTCTTTAACTTATCTCTCCGTTGCATTTTCGGAAGTTGATCCTTTTCAAGATTTAAATGAGAAGACGCATAAACTTAATCAAAGCCTTGATGAGTCTATTGCAACTCCCATAGCCAAAGCCTACAGAAACGTAACACCTGATTTTATAGAGGTTGGTGTGACAAATTTTACTGATAACATTGAAGACGTAAATATTGCACTTAATAATTTATTGCAAGGGAAGATAAAAGAAGGGTTTTCGGATATTTTTAGATTCACATTAAATTCAACTATAGGAGTATTAGGTCTCTTTGATGTGGCCTCTACAATTGGTCTTGAAAAACATTCGGAGGACTTTGGTCAAACTTTAGCTGTCTGGGGGGTTAGTGATGGTCCATATATTGTTCTTCCGGTCCTTGGGCCTAGTTCTTTAAGAGATACGCTAGCTAGAATTCCCGAAGCTTTTATGACTCCTCTTCTGCTTATTGATCATGATAGAACTGGTTACGAATTAACTGCTATTGATTTACTAGATAAAAGAGCAAGATATCTTGGTTTAGAAAGTATTGTTATAGGTGATGATTATTTATTCTACAGAGATGCTTATTTTCAAAGTAGGGAATTTGATATCAATGATGGTCTTATAGAAGATGAATTTGACGATTTCGATTTTGAAGATTAACTAATTCTATTTTCTAGTTTAATCTTTATAAAATCAGAATGACTGATATGAATTAGATCAGATATCTTTCTTATTAAATGGTCTTCATATTTATCAAGATTTCCGTCTGCAAAAGCAAGTCTCCAAATCCTAGAAAGCAGTTCAAGCTTATCCGAGTATTCAAATTCATCGTTAACTACTCTCGTGTATTCATACAAGGAGGTTGATTCATCCACAGTTTTCTTTGCATCAGAGATTAATTCATCAATAATTATGTCATCAATATTGTAAGTTTCTTTCAATGATTCCTTCAGAGAAATGATTTCAGATTCATCAAAAATCTTATCTGCATAGGCAACTTCGATTAGTAGAGCGGAACAAGCTTTATCTAATGAAGAAATTTTTTCGTCTTCGATATCTTCTTCCTGGTTAGAAAAGTTGCTTAATAAATCTTTTATTCTTTTAATCATTCACTAAATCCTAAGGCTAATTGTTTGTATTGTTCAATTGGGTTCTCAATTGAGTCTATTTTAGTCAGAAATCTTCTTATTTCTTTTGCTCCTTGTAGTCCTTTAAAGAGACCCATTAAATGTTTCGTTGCATGCACCAGTTTTATTCCTTGATTATGTTCTGATTCTAAATAAGGGAGATAATTTATAAGAATTTCTTTTCTAGATTTTATCTTTGTCTTTTTTTTAAAAATAGCAGTATCAATATCTTTTAACAAATAGGGATTATCATAAGCCTCTCTTCCCATCATAACGCCATCTACATGTTTAAGATGGGATAAACTTTGTTCTATAGAAGATATTTCTCCATTTATAACAATATTTAAATCAGAAAAATCTTCTTTAAGTTTATAGACGCGTGAATAGTTTACAGGAGGAATCTCTCTATTTTCTTTTGGACTGAGACCTTTTAACCAAGCTTTTCTTGCATG
>PVBE012025105.1_pt1 | contig 11049 bp, 8 predicted proteins | sample 1631181 | NCBI WGS metagenome assembly PVBE01 (sample SAMN08397723, study PRJNA350692) | Marine metagenome, whole genome shotgun sequencing project. | isolation source: water | place: Pacific Ocean | collected 2012-04 | reverse complement strand
TTCGCGGGAACGCCAATCCATCCCCAAGGAACGGTGGGTGAAACGATGAACGAATGGGTACGGACAATCGGGTTGGGCGTCATTGCCGGAATCCTGGTCCTCGTCGGCGTGTTTACGGCCCCAAAGACGGTCAATCCGGATATGTTCTCCGCCGAGGGGGAAATGTTCTATCCCGAATTCACCGACCCTTCCACCGTAAAATCGCTGGAAGTCTCCACCTTCTATTCAAAAAAGGGAACGCCCAGGACCTTCAAGGTTTCCTTCGAAAACGGGAAATGGGTCATCCCTTCCCACGACAACTACCCGGCCGATGCAGAGGATCGCATCAGAACGACGGCCTTCGCACTGGTCGATCTCAAAAAAGACCTCCTCTATTCCGACCGGAAGGAAGACCACGAAAAATTCAACGTGCTCGACCCTCTCGATCCCGAACCCGGGCTCGACCACGGATACGGCAAACGGGTAACGCTCTACCATGAATCCGGGAATGTTCTTGCCGATTACATCCTTGGAACGGCCGTTCCGAAAAAGGGAAAAAAGTCTATTCCAGGAAAGGTACTCGAAAGAAATCCCCAGACCGGGAGAATGGAGGAGAAGGATCAATCCCTCGAACTCACCCTCCGGTACGTACGGGTGCCTGGAAAAAAGCAGACCTACGGAGCATGGACCTCGGCCGATGTTTCCAGCCGCTTCTCGGATTGGATCGAATCAGGACTTCTTCAACTGGAAAAGGACCACGTGAGCAGACTGACCCTGAACCCCTACAGGATCAAGGAACAGCCGTTCACCATCGATATGTCAACGGGAAGGCTTTTCGAAAGGTCAAAAATCATCGAGTGGAACCCATTCATCCTCGGGAAGGATTCGGAAGGAAAATGGGCCCTCGGGGATACCGGTATCGAACAGGATCCCGTGAACACCCTGCTTTCCACCCTGAAAGACCTCGTCATCGTGGGCGTTCGCCGGAAACCACCCAGCCTGACCCGCGACCTGGAAATTGCCAAGGGGATCCGGCTGGACCAGGAGACCGTCAGCAGCCTGCGAAGCAAGGGGTTCTATATTCTCCCGAAGGATAATGGAAAGGGCGAAATCCTCGCTTCCAACGAGGGGGAACTCGATGTCGCCACGGAGGATGGCGTGGTCTATTCCCTTCGATTCGGGGATATCCTCTTCGGAGAAGGGGAAGCAATCACGGCCGGCAGCGGAAAGGCCGGGAAGGATTCCGGGGATGAGGGAAAGGAACACCGCTACATCTTCATCATGGCTGGATTTGATGCTTCGCTTCTTCCCCTGCCCGCCCCGACTGAAAAACCGGCCATGGAAGGCCCCCTCGAAAACGACCCGAGACTCGACTTCGACGCACGCCGTGCACTCCTCGAAGAGCATGCCCAAAACCTTCATGAATGGCAGGAGAAAAATGATGCCGACATGAAGGAGAAAAAGAAAGCCTGGGAAGAGAAGGTGGCCAGGGGAAAGAAAAAGGCGAAAGAACTGAACGACCGGTTCGCCTCCTGGTACTACGTGATCTCGGGAGAGGATTTTAAAAAGATCCACCTGACCCGGAAGGATCTGCTCAAGAAGTAGCTCCCCGGCTTCGTACCGCCTCCGCAAGAACGATCGCAGCCGCATGTCCCGAGGTGAGGGAGGGCGCACCCGCCCGCGTGGGAATCTTCAGGAACTGGTCACACTGTTCCCTCGTCGCACCCGACAGCCCCCGTTTCTCCCCCCCGATCGCAATCATGGTGGGACGATCCCACTCCCCCTCGTAGATGGTCCTCCGGACATTCGCAATACACCCCACGACCTTGATCCCTTCTTTCCGGACACGTCCAATCACATCCGTCCCTTCGAAACGGTGAAAGGGAAGATGTTCGTACGATCCGGATGAGGCCCGCGACAGGTCCCCGGAATCGAAATCCCATTTGTGTTTGCGCACCAGGATCCCCGTCACACCGAGTGCATCCGCACTCCGCAGGATCTGTCCCAGGGTCCGTACATCCTCGATCCCCTCAAGGTAGAGAAGCAGGTGGGAGGAAGTCCCCCGGAGGATCTCCTCCAGCGGGGTGGGGGAGCGGTCGGTGCAGGTCATCACAACCCCCCCGTGCGTCTTTCCATGGGTCATCTTTTCCAGGGCCAGGGGAGGAACCCTGCGGACGAGGACCCGGCACTCCCCGGCAAGGCGGATGACTTCCGCAACCTTCTCTTCCCCGACGGCCTCGCTGATCAGAACAATTTCAAACTTGCGAAGTCGCGCCGAAAGTGCCGCTTCCACGCTTATTTTCCCCTCGAGGGTGATCAATCCGCCCATGCCCTCCATTCTGGGGTTCCTTTCCCCGATTGTCATGGATTTCATGGACGTCAAATCGAAGGCCGTTACAATGGCATCCATGCCGACACTTGTTCTCCCTCCGCGATACAGCGAAGACACCATTCGTATGGCCCAGGCGGCCACCCAGGCGGACTGGGAAGTGGACCGCCTTCTCGACTGGGTGCTCCCGGAAGAGAAATCCGTCAAGGACCCGGTCCTCTACGGCCCGTCCCCCTTCGCCGAAACAATGAGCCCCAAGTTGAACATGACCGTTCAGGCCCCGCCCCTGAATATTCTCTACTACATCCCCCGCCATTTTCTCAAACGGGAAGTGCAACCCTCCATTCTGAGCGAAGCACGGAAGTTGAAGGGAAAGTGGCATATCCGCCCGGCGGAGAAGAACGTTTTCCCGATGGGAATCTTCTACGATGGACGAAACCTTCCCGGACCGAAGCAACTCGGGGACCGGACTCCCGTCCTGATCAGCGAGATTATCGAGTGGGAATGGCAATACCGCTTCTTCATCGGGGGAGGGGAGGTTCTGACCTACTCTCCGATCGCAAAGGGCCGGCTGGCGGCCCACGACAAGGAAGGAAACTGGCTCTTCGACGAGGAACGGGACAAGATCGTCGGGGAACGGGCCACGGCACTCATCGAGGAGGCATCACATCTGCTTCCGCCCGCGTACGTTGCCGACTTCGGACTCTTCGACAGGAAATGGGCGGTCAGCGAAATCTCGTCTCCGTGCGACTCGCTCCTTTACGGGTGCACCGAGGCCCGCGTTCTCCCCGCACTCGATGCGGTCTGCTCAACAAACGAGGAGTGACCCGAACCTATCCGCGGACAACCTCGAGCCCGGGAGAATCCGTTGCGAACGCTTCCGCGACAATGCACGCATCAACCACGCCCCGGGATTGAAGTTCCTTCAACATCCCGTCCGCCTTGTCCGCACCCACGGCAATAAAGAGACCCCCGGATGTCTGGGGGTCGACGAAAAGGGTTTTTTCCGTCTCTTCAAACTCCCCGTCGTACCGGATCCCCTCTTCCACCAGTTCCCGGTTCGAAGCGGTGACCCCGGTCCGGACTCCCTTCCCGATCAGTTCCAGCGTATCGGGAAAACGGGGAAGGGCATCGAAATGAAACCGGATGCCGACTCCGCTCGCACGTGCCATGCTGAGGGTGTGCCCGCCCAATCCGAACCCGGTGATGTCGGTCGCACAACGACTTCCGAACTCCACCATGACCTCGGAGGCAACCTTGTTCAGCGTGGCCATGATTTCCACAACCGGTCTCATGATGTCCGCATCGATCAGACCCTTCTTGGATGCGGTGATATGAACACCGGTACCAAGGGGCTTTGTCAGGATGAATCGGTCACCTGCTTTTGCACCGGCATTGCTGGTCACCTGGTCCGGATGTACCAGCCCGTTTACCGAAAGACCATACTTCAACTCTTCGTCCCGGACGGTGTGTCCTCCCGCAAGGACCGCTCCCGCCTCGCGCGTCTTTTCCTCCCCCCCTTTCAGGATCTTCGCCAGGTCATCCAGCTCGATTCCTTCTCCCGGGAAATTGCAGAGATTGAGCGCCGTGATCGGCTTCCCTCCCATGGCGAAAACATCACTGATGGCGTTCGCGGCCGCCACGCGCCCAAACCAGAGAGGATCATCGATCACCGGCGTGATGTAATCGGCCGTCACCACGAGCGCCAGCTCGTCGCTCAGTTTGTAAACCCCCGCATCATCCATCGTGTCGATTCCGACAAGAAGACGGGGATCCGTCGCGGCATCCAGTTTTCCAAACAGCCCCTTCAAGTCCACCGGACTCAGTTTGGCCGCTCAGCCACCACTCTTGGCAAAGTTCCTCAGGTCACACGCCATCGAATTTCCTCCTTTGTTCGGGAATCATTATAGCGGATTGAATACCCGGGGTGACAAATGTTACCCTACCTCTTCATGATGGAATTCGGACCCAAAGAAATCATGCGGATCCTCGAGCTTACAGATGGAATGTCGCTCCATCGGGAAGCGGTCCGGATCCCCCTCTGGAACCAGGGGGAGGGCAGCGTCCGGCTCGTCTCCGGGGAGACCATCCTCGAGATCACCGCTCCCGGGGAAGGGGACTTCGATGAATGGCTCACGACCCTTCCCGGAATCCTCTCCGGACTGGATCTGTCCAAAGTAGCCCGCGCCCAGTAAACAGCCTCTGAAGGCCCGTTCTGGGCCGTTTTCGAAGAGGAGAAATTCCACAATAATCCCCCTGATCCATGCAACAAAACCCCGAATCGGGCAAAGAACCTTTTGAGAAGTAAAGGTTATGAGAATAAGGAGAATCACGATGAAAAAGACAACTGAATCCAACCTGCGTGAAATCGCCCGTTCCGAAATGATCTCCACCATGGGTGGATGTCCGGGAACCTGCCCGGAGCACGACGGGTGCAAGTGTTTGTGTCCCTTTGGGAATGAATATGGAACGAGGGGTTGTTCCGATGAAACGACTCCCCTCGCGATTCGAAGGAAACCAATCAAAAAAGGCTGATAATCCAAAACTGAAAACAACCTGGCCTCCCGTGGAGTCGATCCGCGGGAGGCTTTTTTATTTTTGCGCGCCCCGGCCGGAAATCCTAGTAGCCCTCCCGCCCCCGAACACGGTACTTTCGATACAGACGGGTATGGCGCGACTCCGTGGATACAGGCTTTCCATCCACCATAACGGCCGCGACCCGGGTGACAATTTCCAGCGGATCTCCCGTGGTCACAATCAGGTTCGCCCTCTTTCCCTTTTCAAGGCTTCCCAGTTCCCGCTCCCATCCCAGGATTTGGGCGGGAAAAAGGGTGATCGCCTTCAGGGCAGCATCCCGCGGAAGTCCATAGGCGGCCGCCATCGCGGCCTGGTAGGGGAGGTTGCGGACGTTGGAATGGGAGGAAGTACAGATCGCGAACGGAACCCCCGCCTTGTGTAATTTGGCCGCATTGAAGTAGGCGGAATCGTACGGATCGTGCTTCTTTGCGGGAAGATTCAGAACCGTAAGCAATACCGGAACCTTCTTTTTCGCGAGGAACTTCGCTATTTTCCATGCCTCCCGTCCCCCTGAAATCACCGGCTTCAAACGGTGCTTATCCGCAAACTTCAATGCCGCCCGGATTCCTCCGGTTGTATTTGCGTGCAGGATCACGGGCTTCTCCCCCCGGAGATAGGGAAGCATCGCATCCATCCGGGGATCCCGTTTGACGGGAAGCCCCTCTTCCAGGGATGCCCGGTACCGTGCCGCCTCTTCGAACCATTTCTCCACCGGGTTCCCGCTCTTCTTGCGATCCGCTGATTTCGGAAGCCGTACATGAAGAGCCACCCGCTCATCCAGGATCATTTCCGGATTCGTCCATCCGGTAAGCCGGATCAGGGAACTCTGTCCGGAAATCGAGCCCCCCTTGGGAATGACAAGTGCGGTCGTGATGCCGTTTGCACGGGCGACCGGAATCAGTTCGCTTTCTGCATGCACCGCCGTCCCCGCCTTCAGATCGGGCTGGATCGATCCGATCTCCCTCTCGTCAACGGTCCCCCGCACGGATCCAATTTCCCGAAGACCCAGGGACGTTTCGGAATCAATCAGGCCGGGATATACCCGGAGCCCTTTCAGATCGACGATCCGAAACTCCTTCGGAATTTCGATCTCCCGTCCCACCGCAACGATTTTCCCGTTCCGGATCAGGATCGTCCCCCGGTTGATTTTCCGGGAAGATACCGGATGGATTTCCGCATTCGTGAGTGCGAGTTCCGATACCCCCTTTGGGATCCGGACAGGACGGGTCTCGATCGGGGGGGCAAGGGCGACGGACAGGTCCGGATTCCCCCGGTCCTCGAAATAGAGTTCCCCTTCGATCATCGTGGAGACGCACCTGCTGGACGTGCTCAGGGGGTGCCCCTGGAAAAAGGCAAGATCCGCATCCTTTCCGATTTCGATGGAACCGACCCATTGATCGATCCCCAGCTGTTTCGCAGGGTTGATCGTCACCAGGCGGAGCGCCTCCTCCCGGGTGAGTCCTCCGTACTTGACCCCCTTCGCCGCCTCGAGGTTGAGCCGGCGAATGTGGTCGGAACTGTCCGAGTTGATCGAAACCAGGACACCCGCCCTCATCATGAGCGCGGCATTGTGGGGGATCGCATCATACGCCTCGATCTTGAAAGCCCACCAGTCCGCAAAGGTGGAAGCGCCCGTTCCTGCCGCCGCGATTTCGGGGGCAACCTTGTACCCCTCCAGGACATGCTGGAGAGTCGCCACACGGAACCCGAAGTCCTTCGCAACCCGGAGAAGCATCAGGATTTCATCGGCCCGGTAACAGTGACTGTGGACCAGGATCTTTCCACGAAGGATATCGGCGAGTGTTTCGAGACGGAGGTCACGGCGAGGCTTCGTTCCCTCGGGCCGCTTCTCCCACTGGTCCCACTTCTTCATGTAACTCTGCGCTTCGGTGAAGGCTCGCCGGAGAGTCGCTTCCACCCCCATCCGTGTGTTGGGAAACCTCTTTCCCCAGTTCTTGTAAAAGTTGGACTGCTTGACGTTCTCCCCCAGGGCGAATTTGATTCCCCGGGGGGCATTCCGGAAGAGAAGATCCCGTTTCCCGTACCGGAGCTTGATGACCGCATTCTGCCCGCCGATGGTGTTCGCACTGCCATGGAGAATATTCGCGGTCGTGGTTCCGCCAGCCAGCGCACGGTAGATGGCAATATCATCCGGGTTCAACGTATCGGAAACCCTGACTTCGGGCGTCACGGACTGCGACCCCTCGTTCAGCCCGCCCTGTGTCGCGATATGCGCGTGGCAGTCGATGATTCCAGGAAGGACGTGCAGCCCCCGGGCATCGATGCGGGTGATCTCTTCGGAAGCCTCCAGGCCGGTCCCGATCTTTTCGATCTTCCCGTTCCGGACGAGAATATCCCCCTGTACCGTTCCTGCCTTCCCCATGGTGATAATCGTGGCGTTCTGGATCAGGCAGGAGCCCCCGGTCTTTGTCTCCGGTACGCGGTCCGGCTTCAGTTCGACCTCCGGATCCTCCTGGAAAAATCCAACCAGGGCGAGAACGAGCAGTAATTTATTCACGATGATCCTCCGGCTTCCTTGCCTTGAATGCATTCTCCCCGTAGGGACTCGTCATGGTTCCGGACATCCGTCCGTCCTTGATCTTTCCATCAATGGTGATCTCCGCCCCCTCCATCGATCCGGAGATCAGGAACGTGGACCCATCGACACTCCCGGTCACCTTCATCTTTCCATACCGGGAATCGACCGTGCCCGTAACATCACTTCCGTCCTGTTTCAGGACCATGGTCCACTCGAAACTCCCGGTGGACGCCTTCCAGGTCCCGGTAACATTGACCGCCGGTTTTCCCTTTCCCTTCGCCTTGGCGGGAACTTCCAAAAGCCAGCCGTCACTGATCACGTAACGCACCCGGGCCTTCTTCGATCCCAACCGGCCCGAAAGAAGGGTGAGATGGGCCATCATTCCCGGACGTACTTTTCCCATTTCGGTCAATCCGAAAATCTTCGCGGGGGTAACCGTCAGGGCGCGCAACGCCGCATTGTGGGTGAGATTCAACTTTTGGATGGTCTTCAGCGTATCCCCGGGAGATGTCCCTGAACTTGAAAATGCGAAGGGGATCCCCGAAGCCTCAAGGCTCGCCGCACATCCGATCCGTTCCTTCCACTCTCTTTTCTCCTCTTCGACCAGCCGCTTCGGCTTGTTTTTGTCTTCCCCCGGTTCATCCGGAAGATCCAGTCGAAGAAGGACGGGAATCCCTTTCAGGCGGTCCACCACGCGATACGCCGAGCTTCCCCCGGCAATCATCAGTCGGAAACCGAGTTCTTCCGACAGGCGAAGCGCACGGAGGATCTCATTTTCGGAATCCGCCTGGAAAACAACGGGGACTTTTCTCTCCAGAACCCCCTGCATCGCTTCCAATGCGGGGTCCACCGGGGGACGTCGCTTGCCACGCGGCGCAGCGCGGTAGGCCCGCCATTGTTCCCCGTAGGCCCGGGCATCGAGGAAAAGTTGCCTCAGGTGTGCAAACATCCCCATGAGCGTTCCCGGATATCCCTCCCCTGAAGAGGAGAAGGAGCCAATCATGGGGCCGGCGGAAATCAGGAAGGATTCCCGGAGGGGAGCTCCCGAAAGGGAGAATAGAGAACTTCTCCCGGAAAGATATCCCTTCTCCATTCCGGTAAGGGCCGCCGTGTAACCGGCTTGCCTCCATGATTTCAACTTCTCCTTCGAGGGCTGAAGCAGGGTGGCCGAATAGATTTCGGGATGGAGCCCTTTCCGGTTGGAATCCTGCATTCCGAAAAGGGGCTGCCGGGTAAAATCCGGAGTCCGCCCTTCGGACCTCGTTGTCACCTTCTCTTTGGAACCTTGCTCATCCAATCCGAGAGTCGTGAAGGAATCCATGAATCCGGCGTAAACAACGAGCCCATTCCCATCGATAATCCGCGCATCCTTCGGGGATTCACCCTCTGTACCCACAGAATGAATCAGGCCGTTCCGGATCACAACCGTGGCATTTCGAATCTCGGTTCCGGGAGCAATCACCACCGTCGCATCCTGGATCACGACAGGCGGGGGAGGGTCCTGGAAAAGGAAGAGGGCGAAGAGGAGTGCCATCCAGTACATGCGTCCTCCAGATGAATGGAATTCAGGGAAAGGGAAATTTTAGGGGGGCGGGTGTTGATTTGCTATAAATTCCCTTCCGCAGAATTTGACGGGACAGGAGGCGAAGAGGTATCTTCTTCCGCACTTATGGATCTGGTCTCGATCAATCCCGCAACCGGAAAAGAAATCGGACGCGTTCCCGTATCCGATGCCGGGGAGGTCCATCGCAAAATCAGCGGCCTCCGTGAAAAACTGCCGGCAGCGGACCTCGATACCCGCCTGGGTTGGGTGCGTGATGCGGCAGCCGGAATCCGGGACCGGGTGGAGGATCTCGCCAGGCTCATGACGGAAGAGCAGGGAAAGCCTCTTGGTGAATCGAGGGGAGAGGTTGCGAACTCCGCGGTCCGCCTCGATTATTTCTGTGATACCGCACGCGCGGCCCTTGCCCCGGTAGAAGCCGACCTGGGAAACGCGAGAAGCGTCACCCGCTTCCAACCGATCGGAGTCATCGGCGCGATCAAGCCATGGAATTTCCCATTCACGATTCCCCTCTGGACCATTGGACCTGCACTGATTGCGGGCAATGCCATAATATTCAAACCTTCGGAACGAACCCCTCTCCTGGGGGAGGCCATTGCAGAACTTTTCCCGGATGCTCCCATGGAAACCATTCACGGTGCCGATGAAGTGGGGAAGGCCATCGTCGACAGCGATGTCGACATGATCTCCTTCGTGGGAAGCCAGGCCGTCGGCGCGGAGATCATGCGGAAATCCGCAGACCGGATACGGCCGCTCACTCTCGAACTGGGTGGGAAAGATCCCATGATTGTCTGCGGGGATGCCGACCTGGAAGCCGCCGTCGAAGGGGCGGTCACCGGGACCTACCGGAATTGCGGACAAGTCTGCTGCGGAATCGAACGTATCTACGTAGAAAAGAACCTCTACGATGCCTTCCTGGAGAAGGTGGTGGCACGCGCGCAGACGCTTAAAGTGGGAAATGGCATGGAACCCGGTGTGGAAATGGGACCGATGAACCGGGAAGAGCAGATAACCACCGTGGAAAGACACCTCGAAGATGCAAAATCCAAGGGGGCAAGAATACTTACGGGAGGATCCAGGATCGAAGGACTGTTCTTCCAGCCAACCGTGATCACGGGACTGAACAGCGACATGGTGATCACGCGGGAAGAGACCTTCGGACCCGTGATGAACGTGACCCCCGTGGAAAACGTGGATGAGGCTGTTTCACGAGCCAACGGGATCCCCTTCGGACTCACCGCAACCGTCTGGTCCCGCGATATCGAACGGGCAGACAGGGTCGGCCAACAACTGCAGGCGGGAACCATCGGAATCAATCAATTCGTCGGATCCCTCGCAGAATGCCCCTGGGGAGGGGTCAAATCGAGTGGAATCGGCCGTATGCTCGGTCCCGAGGCCGTCCGGGAATATACCGCCACGGTCAATTACCGCTTCCCAAAATAATAGTTCCATCGTCACCATCATTTCGCCATCATTCTGCGTATACTCTTCGGGCGGGAATACCCCGGAATCATAACTGTTTGGAGGAGACCCCATGCGTCACGCTCTGGTCACAATGAGTTTCTTTCTCTTTGCCGGCTCATTCGCTTCAGCCCAGGACAACCTGGAACAGAAACGGGAAGAACTGAAAAGACAGTTCGAAGAACAACGGGAACAACTCGAGAAACGGTTCCGGTCCGGAATGGAAGAACTGGAAAAAGGATTCCGTGGTTCAATGGAAAGAATCGAACGGGCTCTGCGGGAACGCCGAGGAGGAGACCGGAATGAACGTCGCGACCGCGACCGCGACCGCAACGAACGACGCGATAATGACCGAAACGAACGACGCGACCATGACCGGGACGAACGACGGGATCGCGGTGACCGGAATCGGAAGGATCACGATAAGAAAGACCGGGACCACAAGGACAAGAAAGACTGGGACCACAAAGACAAAAAAGGCTGGGACCACAAGGACAAGAAGGACCGGGACCACAAAGACAAAAAAGGCTGGGACCACAAGGACAAGAAGGACCGGGACCACAAGGACAAAAAAGGCTGGGACCACAAGGACAAAAAAGGCTG
>PVBE011602267.1_pt1 | contig 11049 bp, 11 predicted proteins | sample 1631181 | NCBI WGS metagenome assembly PVBE01 (sample SAMN08397723, study PRJNA350692) | Marine metagenome, whole genome shotgun sequencing project. | isolation source: water | place: Pacific Ocean | collected 2012-04 | reverse complement strand
CTCAATTTCTTATTATATGTTCATTTACCCACTGTTATGTTGTTGATAGTCAAGTTCTTTCCGCTCATCTTAATTACCATCTCAGCCAACCCGTTGATGGAGATCATTTCTTCAGACCCTATGTTTACAGGTCCCGTAAACTCTGACTCCATCAACCTTCTCACGGCTTCAACACATTCATTGATAAATAGGAACGAACGCGTTTGAATGCCATCACCCCAAACTTCAATTTGCCCACCATCTTCAGCTTCAGCAACTTTTCTGCACATGGCAGCTGGAGCTTTTTCTTTTCCACCGGTCCAAGTACCTTCAGGACCGAAGATGTTGTGGAATCGGGCAATTCTTACATCCAGATTGTAGTTTCTTGCAAAAGCCATAAACAGTCTTTCGCTGAACAGTTTTTCCCAACCGTATTCGCTATCAGGCTCGGCCGGATAGGCTGAATCTTCTGAGCATTTTGGGTTGTCAGGATCCATTTGGTTGTATTCTGGATAAATACAGGCCGATGACGAATAGAACACTTTAGAGACCTTATACTTCACGGCATAATGGGCAATGTTCAAATTGATCATGGCAGAATTGTGCATTACATCGGCATCATTATCACCGGTGAACAGGTAACCTGCTCCACCCATGTCTGCAGCCAACTGATATACTTCATCGATGGTTTCATCGATAACGATATCGCAAACTTTAGGATCTCTTAAATCGCCAATGATGAATTCATCAGCATGCGTTGGGCAGAACTCGTGCCACTTCAGATCAACTCCGCGTACCCAATAACCTTCTTCTTTAAGTCGTTTAACCAAATGGCCGGCAATAAATCCTCCTGCTCCGCAAACCACTGCTTTTTTTTGTCCTTTCATATTATCTTTTGATTTTGAAATTACTGTTGCGCCATTTCAGGCGTTATGTTTAACGGCTTTTTAAAACCGAATAATTCTTTAACAAAGAGCCATAGAAAGTTCGGAACCACCCTGGCAAACCTTGGACCCATACGTTTTGGATCGGTAAATACCCTGAACAACCATTCAAATCCGGAATAAAAAACCCAGGATGGAGCTAAAGGCTTGGTTCCTGACAAGAAATCAAAACCCGCACCAACACCCAACATGACAGGAACATTCAACAATGACCTGAATTCGTTCATGAAAGCTTCCTGCTTCGGACAGCCAACGCCAACCCAAACAATATCTGCCCCGGATGCATTGATCATGTCAACCACTTCACTTTTTTCTTCTGCGGTTAAAGGCCTGAAAGGCGGGCAATACGTGCCAACTGACTGGAAACCAGGATGCATCTTTTTCAATTCTTCAACTAGTTTATCGGCTACACCTTCAGCACCCCCATAGAAGAAATGTTTGTAGCCCCTTTCCACGCTCACATCGTATGTGCCAAACATGATGTTGGAGGCGCACACCTTTTCCAATTTCAATCCACGGCTGCGCCCGGTCCAAACTACGCTCATGCCATCGGGAGTTACCAAACCAGCCTTGTTATTGATGTCTTTCAACTTACCATCCGACTGCATTTCAACAACACCGTGAGCTCCCGTAAGAACGATATAATTTTTGTGGCGATGCTTGATCCAATCATCCATTAACTGAATGGTTTGAGCAAGCGTAACTGCATTGATTCTAACGCCACCAATACTGAAATAGGGATGAATCGGATTTTGATATGAATCCGACTGGGTTTGCGTTTGAGACTCCTGAGATTGCACCGTTTCCATGGACTTACTTTTCGTTAAAATTTACGATTTAAAACGTGTGATGTTAGCGCGAAAAAACGAGGTGCAAAAGTAAGAAATTAATCTTTAGAGGAAGCGGCTGAAAAAGAGCAAATCAGACCTCAGGAGGGTACCACCGTGTTCATCAAATTTAGTGAATTTCATCTAATTTCCAAGCACTTTTTTATAAAGCTGCCGATATTGTGCGCCCAACTCGTTCCATCCAAACTTTTCTCGGACTTTACGCATCACCGCGTTTTTAAGTTGAGCACTTTTAATCGCTGAGTTTGCCAACACCTCCGAAATCAGCAATGAAAGCTCATTGGCCGTTTGTTCATTTGGATTAAACCCAGTCACAAATGCGTTTTCCACTCCTGACAGACCCAGAACATTTCTGATCTCCTCAAGTACTGGTGCATAACCAATAACAGGCAAGCCGGCAGATAATGCTTCCAGATAGACCAAACCGAATGTTTCACTATAACTTGGAACTACAAGTACAGATGCTGCTTGCAACTGTCTAGCCAATTCATCTTTGCCCAGATATCCTGTAAGTTCAAACTTTCCGTCCACTGTCAATGGATGCTCCTGCAACCATTGACCGCATTGGCCTTTTCCTGTCCAATAACATTTGGCGAAATTATCCGGATTCAATTCCAATGCCCTGGCCAGTATCTTTACGCCTTTATTGTCTTTCAGATTGCCGATAAACACCACTATGCCAACCTCATTATCATTAGGTTCAACTTTAGCAAAGTCCAATCCATTGTAAATCACTGATCCTTCGAGGCTTTTCCCTATTCCTAGGTTCAGCGCCTGCTGTTTGTAGGTTTTTGAAACCCAGGTAATAGCGGTTGCAAACGACAATTGCTCGTTATTGTTGGCAACCATTTGTTGACGCTTAGTTTCCGAAACTTTCCAAAACTTGTCGTCCATTCCGTGCATAGTAACTATTATCGGTTGTGTGATTCCAACTAATCGTGCGGCAAGTGGGATTTGGTTTACGATATGATGCACATGAAGGCAGTCGAAGTCGCATGATCTTTTCAAAAGTAAAAGCCGATAAATTGCATATATCAGTTTCAATGAATTCTGAAATGGTCTGGATAGAACTATGTTTACGTTTCTCAGAACCAGGAAAATTGTATGGATCAATGCTGAAAAATTAAGCCGAAGTCCGAGTATTTCTATACCGTCAACATTCTTATTGGCTTCAAAATACTTTTCAAGAGCAAGGATTGCGAAGTTCTCATTTTGCTCTCGCAGCGTTTTGGCCAAATTCCAAACAACATTTGCAACACCACCATAATTCCTGCTGCCCAAATGAGATGGAACTGCACCCGCAATGACTATCCTGAAATGTGAGTTCCCAGCTGTTGACATTAGATTAGTTGAAATCAACCTTCCTGAGATCCAGTAGGTTTTGTGCATTGGGCTTCAATCCTTGCACATCCTTTCTCACAAACCTTAGAACCTCATCATAAAACAGCGGCACAATAACAGCTTCCTCCAAAATGACTTTATCCATCTGTTGATACAAACCATGCCTTTTCCCATCATCGTTTTCTACCAAAGCTAACCTGTATAATGAATCATAGGAGGAATGCTGAAACCTGGTATAGTTGGGAGGGGCAGTATGTTCCCCGAAGTACATGGCAAGGTAACTTTCGGCATCAGGATAATCGGCAATCCACGAACCACGGAAAAACATCGCTTTTGATTTTGACATCAACTCACGTTGAAAGGCTGACGGCACAATTTCCAGTTTAATCTTAATACCAATTTCAGTAAGTTGTTTTTGAATGAAAGTACACAGATCCTTGTACGATTCATTCGTGTATAGCTGTATTTCCCGAAGACCTGCGCCTCCAGGAAATCCTGCCTGATTCATCAACTCTTTCGATTTAGCAGGATCATATTTATAACCAGAAACTTTGGCACAATCGAAGGAGGGCAAACCATACGGAACAAACCCACATTCCGCAGGAATTCCGATTCCATTTCTGAGGTATTTTATCATTTCTTTCCTATCAAACCCATAATTTATCGCTTGCCTTATTTCCTTGATTGTCAATGGGTTATCCTTTTCATCCTCAGGTAAATCATTGGAAAGAATACCAAGATATTCAGTATTCAAATAAGGTGCTTTGTATAAAGTGATTTCATCTTCAAGTTCTGGTATTAGTTTTCCTTCGTTGGTTAGTAATTCACTTTTGTAACTCGCATCGAGACCAGAAATAAAGTCGATCTGCCCTTTCCTGAAATTTAGATATTCCGTTTTCTTGTTGTCGATGAACGTAATCTTTACACCATCAATAAAAGGAAGTTGACTGCCATTGATTGACTTGAAATAATTTTCATTTCGACTAAGAAAAACTGCGGTTCCCTCCTGCCATGTTTTTAGCTTGAATGGTCCTGTCCCAACAGGATTCACCCGAAAATCTTTTCCAAATCGTTCCACAGCTTCTTTGGGCACAACAAAAGTGTATTGCATGGTGAGAATGCCAAGGATCGGCCGAAATGGTGCTTTGAGATTCAGGATGAAAGTGTGATCATCTTTTGCAACAAAAGGATTCGTTTCAGATAACTTACCGCTGAAAATCCAACTGCCGGGTGACGCTGTTTCAGTATCTATTAATCGATTAAAAGTGTAAACGAAATCTTCGGCTACTACTTTCCTACCCTTTCCATTTGGAAAAACCTCATGGTCATGAAAGAAAACGTTGTCGGAAAGGATAAAAATAAACTGCCGACCATCTTCAGACATACTCCAGCTTTCAGCAATTCCAGGTACAATATTCAGTTCATCATCGAGATGCAGCAAACCATCATAAACCTGGTTTACGGCCCAAATATTGGCCTGATCTCTGGCAAATGCGGGATCGAGCGAAGAAACACCAGAAGCCTGGTTGTATCTAAATATCTTCTTACTATCGTTTTCAGATGATTGGCCGCAAGAGACAAACATAAATGCAAGGATGAAACAACATCCATTGAAATACTGCTTTTTCAGCGTTACAGTTCGTTTCAAAATTGTAATCAGGAGCTTCAAATACTCTTTTACTTCAATGTTAATAAGTGTCCTCAACTTGAATTAATAACGCAGAAATCAAATGATAGATTGGGTCAAAACAGCTTGAAAGCATGAATTTTAAAGCAAACAAATATACCTCTGCAACGCAAGTTATTCGGCCTCATTTTCAACACGGACCTTGTTCATAAAAAAGAAAGGTTAAATCGGTCGGAGGGTGCATTTGTCCTAACTTTGCACAGACACCCATTGCAGACCTAAATACCCACTAAACATGAAAATTACCTACTATGGTCATTCCTGTTTCGGGGTCGAAATAAAGGGTAAACACCTCTTGTTCGATCCGTTCATTTCGCCTAACGAATTGGCCAGTTCAATCGATGTCAATTCTGTTCCGGCAGATTATATATTAATCTCCCATGGTCACGAAGACCACATTGCTGATGCAGTTTCAATTGCAAAAAGAACGGGTGCAAAGGTCATAGGAGCGTATGAAATTGTAGTTTGGATGGGCAAGCAAGGTGTTGAAAATGGGCAACCGATGAATCATGGCGGAAAATGGGAATTCGATTTTGGAACGGTGAAGTTTGTAAATGCCATACACTCCAGTATGTTGCCCGATGGTTCATATGGTGGAAATCCTGGCGGGTTTGTAATTACTTCCGATGATGGCAATTTCTATTATGCAGGTGATACTGCTTTGACCGTAGATATGCAACTCATCGCAACCTATGCCAATCTGGATTTTGCCATGTTACCAATTGGCGATTGTTTCACAATGGGAATTGATGATGCGATAGTTGCATCAGACTTCGTGGATTGCGAGACCACAATAGGCATGCACTTCGATACGTTTGGATTTGTAAAAATTGATCGCGAAGAAGCCCTCAATAAATTCGAATCAGCAGATAAAGAACTGATTTTGATGGGAATCGGTGAAACCAGAGACATAAACAGTTAAACTCAAATAGATGGGAAAAATTATTAGCCTTGCGAATCAGAAAGGTGGAGTTGGTAAAACAACCTCAGCCATAAACCTTGCCGCCAGCCTTGCTGTTTTGGAATATAAAACCTTGTTGGTAGATGCCGATCCGCAAGCCAATTCAACTTCAGGCGTAGGCGTTGATCCTAAAACCATAGAATCGAATATCTATGATTGTCTGATCAACTCTACTCCTGTGACGGAGGCCATTGTAGAAACAGAGACTCCGAACCTGTTTTTACTGCCCTCGCATCTCGACCTGGTAGGCGCAGAGATTGAATTAATCAATCATCCAAATCGTGAAAAGATTTTGAAGCAAGCGCTCGAGGGTGTCAAAGAAGTGTACGACTTTATCATCATTGATTGCAGTCCTTCTCTTGGTTTGATCACTGTTAATGCGCTTTCTGCTTCAGATTCAGTCATGATTCCGGTTCAAACCGAGTATTTCGCCCTTGAAGGATTGGGCAAATTGTTGAACACCATCAACATCATTCAGAAAAGGTTAAATCAAGAACTGGTTAATGAAGGCATCCTGCTTACGATGTTCGATTCGCGATTAAGATTGGCCAATTATGTTGTTGCTGAAGTAAAACGCCATTTCCAGGATTTGGTGTTTGATACCATCATACATAGAAATACCCGTTTGGGGGAAGCTCCTAATTTTGGAAAGCCTGTGGTGATGTACGATGCAGACTGCACCGGAGCTGTGAATTACATGAATCTTGCCCGTGAGTTACTACAAAAGAATAATTTTACACAAATAACCGAGGAAGAGAGAATTCTAACTTTAGAGCATGAGTAATGACAAAACGGGTTTGGGACAGGGAATAAGGGCTTTGCTCGAAAATATGGATGAACCCCAAACCACCAACACTGCCGACCAGGATAGTTCTTCTCCCCGCAGCATTGCAAGCCATGTTCCGCTTACAAGCATTGAAGTAAATCCGTTTCAACCCAGGGCCGATTTTAACGAGGAGAGCTTGAGGGAACTTGCAGATTCCATCAAGGTGCATGGAATAATCCAACCGTTAACCGTAAAATTCATCAGTGCCAATCGTTATCAACTCATTTCGGGTGAGCGCAGATTACGAGCATCCAAAATGGCTGGTATTACCGAAGTTCCGGCTTATGTAAGAGAGGCGAATGACCAGGAAATGCTTGAGATAGCCTTAATCGAGAACATTCAGCGGGAAAATCTGAATTCCATTGAAATTTCCATCAATTACAGGCGACTGATGGACGAATGCGGCTTAACCCAGGAACAACTTGCGCAGCGTTTGGGCAAAAACCGATCTTCAGTTACGAACTTTCTTCGGCTTCTTAAATTACCTCCAGATATTCAACAGGCCATCAAGCTCAAAAGGATCTCGATGGGCCATGCAAGAGCACTAATCACCGTTCCTGGTGTTGAACAGCAACTTATGCTGGCCAAAGAAATCATTGAAAAAGAATGGTCGGTAAGAAAGGTTGAAGAAAAGGTTCGTGAATTGAATTCGGGTGAGAAAAAGAAAAAACCTACAACACCAACCAACAATTTACCGTTAGCATATAAGCGCATTCAAGATGATCTTTCCTCTAAATTCAGCACCCGTGTTAAGATTAAGCTGGGGAAAAATAAATCAGGTGAAATCACCATCTCCTACTTTTCGGATGATGACTTTAACAGAATCCTGGAAATTCTGGACGAAGATTAGGTTCAGTTTACTTATCAAACATCTTGTTTCCCTACTTTTTTTAGTCGTTCTCACATCATCCGCAGGAATGGCACAAGATACGCTTCAAGTTTCTGCTGATTCCACAAAAGTTGAACTACGGGCTGAACACTCTCCTATGATAGCGGCACTACTTTCCACCGCATTGCCCGGAGGCGGACAGGTCTACAATAAAAAATATTGGAAGTTACCAATCGTCTATGCTGCGATTGGTGGTTTATCGGTAGCGGTAGGAATCAACGCGCGTAGATATAAATCTTATCGACAAGCAGTTGAAACTCGCGATGATGGGGACAGCACAACAGTTGATGAATTCGATGGAACTTATACACTTGAAAATCTTAAAACTCTAAAGGACTATTATCGAAGGAATTTGGATATTTCGGCCATCTTTCTCTTTGTAATTCATGCTTTGAATATCGTAGATGCAACAGTTGACGCACATTTATTTAGTTATGATATCAGCGATGACTTATCCTTGTATTTTGAGCCCAGAATTCAACCGGGATTTCACCATAAAGAAACCTACGGAATAGCTTTAAAATTGACTTGGTGAAACTCGCTTTAATCGGATATGGCAAAATGGGAAAAACCATTCATGAAATGGTGGAATCTGATTATCCTGAACTCTCTATTTCTGCTACAATTTCGATTGAATATTCTGAACAGGAAAGGCACACAGCATTAATCGATGCAGATGTCGCCATAGATTTTTCGGATCCAGAATCTGTTGTTACGAACATACGAGAATGCTTCCAATTAAATGTTCCTATCGTTGTTGGCACAACCGGTTGGAATCAGGAAATTGCAGGAATTCGTAAACTTGCAAATCAAGAAGAGAAGGCCATCTTTTTCGCACCTAATTTCAGTCTGGGAGTTAACTTGTTTTTCGAAATGAACCGGCATCTTTCAAAATTGATGAACCCCTATCCTGATTATAACGTAAAGGTTGGGGAGGCGCATCATATTGAGAAAAAAGACGCACCCAGTGGCACAGCAAAAAGAATCCTGGACGACATCATAGAAACCAATTCCAATTTGAACGACTGGAAAATTGGTGAGGATGATGAAACTGGAACAATTCCGGTTGATGTTGAAAGGAAAGAGGATGTGAAAGGAATTCATCGAGTCACTTATTTTTCAGATGATGATCAAATTGTTTTGAAACACCAGGCTTATTCAAGAAAAGGATTTGCACGCGGGGCCATTCTGGCAGCAAAATGGCTGGTTGGAAGAAAAGGGTTTTTCGAAATGAAAGATATGCTGAATTTGAGTTAAAAGAAACACACATAAATAAAATACGCTTATCATGTTATTAGCTTTCATGCTTTTTTTCCCAATCATCTTCTTAAGTCTGATGGGAATGCTATCGGCCAACCTATATGAAAAAGCCGATCATTATGATGTTAAGAAGAAGGATGCTTTTATTCCGGTTTTCAATGTCCATCAATGGTTGTTGATCACCGGTCGGCCAAGATGGTGGATGGCATTGCTGTTCCTGCCGATCTTCAACTTCTTCACCATTTTCATTATGGTGCTCGATTTACTAAAGTCGTTTGAAAAACGGAGTGTGGTTGATTACCTGGGTGGCATTTTTGTTCCGTTTATCTATTTGCCGATCGTAAATGCAGACAGCGCCATCTATTATTCAGGGCCGGCAGCAGAACTTGAAAGACAACAGAATTCGGAGAAATCAACCACTCGTGAATGGATCGATGCTCTAATCTTTGCGGTGATCGCAGCCACCATCATCAGAACTTTTATTGTTGAAGCCTACACCATACCAACCAGTTCGATGGAAAGAACATTGTTGGTTGGAGATTTTCTTTTCGTGAGCAAATTTCACTACGGAGCACGGGTGCCAAACACACCGATTGCATTTCCATTTGCACATCATACCATGCCTTTAATTGGCACAAAAGCCTATTCGGAATTGATTAAACTCCCCTACTATCGCCTACCTGGATTGCAAGAGATAGAACGAGATGATATTGTGGTTTTCAACTATCCCATGGAATACAGACAGCGACCGGTGGACAAGCGCGAAAACTATATCAAGCGTTGCGTGGCTGTTCCCGGAGATGAAATGGAACTCATAGATGGTGAAATGTTTGTGAATGGAGATATGGCTTTTCAACCTGAAAAAATGCAGCACATTTACCAGGTAAAATCTAAAGGAGGAATATTGCCCAAAAAGACAAAACTTAGTCTTGAAATAAAGGAAGATGCCCGAATTCCAAACTCACCTGACCAGGGTGTACATACCAGCAGGGGAACGGCTGAAAAATTGGAGGAAATGGATCGTGTCGTTTCAGTGGATCGAGTCATTATTCCTAAAGGGAGCAAAATGGGAGGCCAGGATGTTTTCCCGGCAAATTCGAAATATCATCCCTGGAATATTGATCAATTCGGCCCTTTAACCGTTCCCAGCAAAGGTGAAACGGTGACGCTTACCAAAGAAAACATTCAACTCTACAAACTCATCATAACTGTTTACGAAGGCAACAAGATTGAATTGCGAAACGGGAAATTCATCATCAATGGTCAAGAAACCAGGGAATACACCTTCAAGATGAACTACTATTTTATGATGGGTGACAATCGCCACAACTCATTGGATTCTCGATATTGGGGCTTTGTTCCAGAAGATCACATCGTTGGAAAGGCATGGGTCATCTGGTTTTCATTAAACGATATCAATGAAGGATTAATGGACAAAGTACGTTGGTCCCGACTCTTCACTTCCATTCCCGGCATGGATTAAATCAACTGACATTAATCCTGATTGATCACGATTTCCTTTTTCACTAAAATCGTAGCAAAAAGGAAAAATAAAATGTAGATCAGGTTGGAATATCCAGCTGCAATGTATCCACCTATGGGCGCTGGAAGCGTTTGAGGTAAGGCATTTCCAGCAAACAAAAGCGCTATTGGTGTAAGATAGATTATCGAACTGGGGTAATGTGTCTTGTGAATCAGAACCGTGTAAAAAAGCAATGCGGTGGCAATTTGGGCAAACAAATTCCCGAAGAAATAAAGGTAGTAGGTATGATCCCAACAGAGAGATTCCATCATTTGAAGGGCATCAGCATTTTCCCCACCAAGTGCATTTCCCAATTTCCCCAGGTAGCCGATATAACCCATCCCAAAATGGTAACTACCAATCAAAATAGAGGAAAAGGCAAAAAACAGAAACGTTAACAACGCCCATCCCCTTCCAGCAGGCCTCAGCGCGTAGTAGATCTGCACAAAACCAATGAGGAAAAAGAAAACCGCAAACGGACCTAACAAACTACCAAGACGAATTGTTGGAGCATAAACAGCCCCAAGGTTCTGATAATAATCAGCCATAAATTCTGCTCCGGAAGTGCTGGCAAAAGATCCGAAAAGGAGCATATCTCCAGTGAACATAATGCATGCACCAAGGCAGCCAAAAGCGCCAAACCATTTCAAATATCGGTTCTCAGAAATCATATTCGAATTACTTTATAAAAGCACTAAGAAAAACAGGTGTTTGTTCGGGGGCAGAAAAACGGGAAGCATTTTTCTTGTCGCCCAAGTGAGCTGATTCTTCAAGATTAAGCATTTTCGGCCG
>PVBE011441128.1_pt1 | contig 11049 bp, 10 predicted proteins | sample 1631181 | NCBI WGS metagenome assembly PVBE01 (sample SAMN08397723, study PRJNA350692) | Marine metagenome, whole genome shotgun sequencing project. | isolation source: water | place: Pacific Ocean | collected 2012-04 | reverse complement strand
CTCGGCGCGTTTGTCTATCCCCTTTTCTGGTATATAACGGCCTACAACGCTGCGGCCATGGGAAAGCATGCCGCGAAAGAATCGTTGGCCTTGATGGCCCAGTTTGGGGCTGGAAATCAATGAATTCATTTCGAGTCAGACTCTAAGTGCACGCGTCACCGGCGAAACGATCCCGCCAAAACATGGTTGCGAGTCAAGCAAAGTTCACTTACAACCATTACAAGGGCTTGCGTCGGAGCAAGCCGGTTAGAAGGCGGCGCGTCCCTTGACCTTGAGATGATGACGCGAGCAAGGAGGCACGACACATGCGAAGCCTTTTGAGGAATTTGTCCTCGTGGTGTGCCATCGCGGCCATCTTGGCGGTGACGGCCACCAGTGTGATCGCGGCCCCCGTCGACAAGGCTTGGCCGGTCGAACTGGCTCAGGCGAGCGGAGCGGAGGAAGATGTCAACGACCCTCTCGAGGGACTGAACCGTTTGATCTTCGAATTCAACGAATTTTTTCAGGCCATGTTTTTACGTCCGGCCAGTGAATTCTACACGGCCTTCGTGCCGCCTCCCATGCGCGAAGCGGCGGGAAATGTGCTGGACAATTTGAGGACGCCGGTGATCTTGGTCAACGATTTGCTGCAAGGCGAGGGGGAGCGTGCCTGGCAGACTACCCAGAGGTTTGTGATTAATTCGACCTGGGGCGTCGCCGGCATTGTTGACCGCGCCGAGGAAATGGGAATTCCCAAACACAATGAGGATTTTGGACAAACCTTAGCGGTTTGGGGCGTGGGCGAGGGGTTCTATCTGGTCCTTCCCTTATTTGGTCCGTCGAACCCCAGGGATGGTATCGGCAAACACCTTGTTGACGGCTATTTTGACCCCATTGATCCATGGCTCGAAAACACGGACCACGATGAAGGGGTCTGGGCACGCACCGCGGTGGGGGGCGTAAAAACCTACTCGGGCGTGGCAGAAGAATTGGCCCAGATTAAGAAGACCTCCATCGACTACTATGCCGCTATCCGCAGCATGTATCGCCAAAAGCGGAGTGCCGATATTCGCAATGGTGAGGACAGCGAGATGCCGCCCATACCTGACATCAACTACGAGCTGTCGACGACACCCTCTCAATAAGTAAAATGGATGCGTCGTTGGTGGGGCCTGGAGAACCGATTTATCGCCCCTCGATAAGCGCATTTATTTGTTAAGATAGTCCTGCAAGTTATTGAAATTGTGGGGCTAATGTCTATGCACCTTGACTTTGCATGAAACTTACTTAATAATAGATGTTGATCGGTGCCCCTATGGGGCCGATTAGTTAGTGACCCGGCCCAATGGCGGGTCGGGTGGCATATCGCTTCAACAGGAGGATATGATCGATGCACGGACAACGTTCATCTCCCGAATAGGTGCGGATGATTCGTTGGCGGAGAGTAAGACAAGCCGCTGACATGATCGTCCGGCCATAGATTAGCCATCATTCGAACTTAAGACAGGTCTTGCCCGCGTTTTCCACTGCGGCTTTTGCAGTCGGGCGGCTGGACTGGAGCAGAGAGGGAGATCACACTCCATGACGACATTGGCATTGCCGACCGTTCCGGTGGAAGGTGGCTTGGCGCAATATTTCCGCGAGGCCTGGCGCTTTCCGATTCTTGGAGCGGAAGAAGAATACATGCTGGCCAAGCGGTGGCGCGAGCACGACGACGTAGAGGCCGCCCATGCCCTGGTCACCAGCCATCTGCGCCTGGTCGCCAAGATCGCAATGAAGTACCGCGGCTACGGTCTTCCCGTCGCCGACCTGGTCTCCGAGGGTAACATCGGCCTGATGAAAGCGGTGCGCAAATTTGAACCCGACCTCGGTTTTCGCCTTTCCACCTATGCCATCTGGTGGATCAAGGCGGCAATCACTGAATACGTCCTGCGTTCTTGGTCGTTGGTGAAGATGGGAACCGTTGCGGCACAGAAGAAGCTCTTCTTCAGCTTGCGCCGCATCAAGGGCCAAATGAAAATTCTGGATAATGGGGAGCTGGACTCCGAGCAAGCGACGCGACTGGCCGAGGCGCTCAATGTTTCCGAACGCGAGGTCGTCGCCATGAACGCCCGTATGTCGTCGCGCGACCTGTCGCTCAACGCGCCGGTCACCAAGGACGGGGACATGACAGAGTTCCTCGACACCTTGGTCGACGAACATCCTTCGCCCGAGGCTATCGTCGCCGAGGAAGAGGAGCTGACACAGCGCCGGAGCCTGCTTGAGCAGGCCTTGACGACACTGCCCGAGCGTGAGCGCCACATCCTTGTCGAGCGCCGGCTCAAGGACGACCCCAGCACCCTGGAGGTTCTAGGTCAGGTCTATGGCATCAGCCGTGAACGAGTGCGTCAACTTGAAGTCCGGGCATTTGAAAAGTTGAAGCGCGAGATGGAAGCTGCGGGTGGAGAGGCGTAAAGGACCAAAAATCGAAGTCGGTGCAGATTTATTGATTCTCGTGGCCTCGGTCGTCGGGGTCTTGACAAGAACATGATCCTGAACAAAATCCTCGGCGTAATATTGCGAACCTAAAGCCCAAACGATGGAAAGCCATCGTGAAGGGCAGGGGTTTCGTATTGACGAGAACGTGATAAGACGGCGCGGGGCGGGGTGGCTATAAAGTGTGAAATCGGCCATTTCAACAGCAATTCGGGTTAGAAATGTCGGAGTGCATGAGAAGCGATGGAAGCTGACACCATGGATGAGATGATTTCCCTGTCTGGTCTGACCAAGCGGTTCGGTCCGGTGACCGCTGTTGACGATATCTCCCTTTCGATAAAGCGAGGAGAAGTGCTCGGCTTCCTTGGCCCCAACGGGGCGGGAAAATCGACGACCATGCGCATGGTGACCGGTTTCGTGGCGCCGAGCGAAGGAACGATAACGGTTTGCGGATTCGATGTAAGTCGGAACCCCCTGGAAGCGCAAAAGCGGATCGGCTATATGCCCGAGGGGGCGCCGCTCTACGGCGACATAACGCCGCTTGCTTTTCTCCGCTTTATTGCCGGCATCCGAGGATTTCGAGGCCAGGAACGCGATCGCCGCGTCGATGCCGCGATCGACAAACTGGAACTGAAAGAAGTCCTTCATCGCCCCATTGAGACCTTGTCCAAGGGGTACAAGCGACGCACGGGTCTTGCCCAGTCTCTTCTTCATGATCCCGACATCTTGATCCTTGATGAACCGACGGACGGTTTGGATCCCAACCAAAAGCACCAAGTGCGGGAACTCATTCGCAACATGAGCGAGGACAAGGCCATCGTCATCTCCACCCACATCCTGGAAGAGGTAGGGGCCGTCTGCACTCGTGCCGTCGTTATCGCCAAAGGCCGGGTCGTCTTCGACGGAACGCCGGTCGAGTTGCAGCAGCGCTCGTCGCGCCACAATGCCGTTGCCATCACGCTCAAGGGTGACCAAGTGGCCAAGGCGCAGTCGAAGATCGGGGGCTTGGCGAATGTCTCGCGGGTCGAGGTGAGCGACGGCCCGAACGGTAGTTCCCGTCTCATAGCCATTCCCGAAGAGGGCCGACCCATTCTTCAAGCGGTCGGCGATACAGTTCGTCAAAGTGGTTTCACCGTCGACTCCCTTCACGTGATCGAGGGACAGCTCGACGAGGTATTCCGCAATCTCACCGCGGCCTGAGACGGAGGAAGTAAATTTAATGAGAAACGTATCCGTAATTTTCCGACGCGAGTTTGCAGGCTACTTCTCCACGCCCTTGGCGTACGTCTTTATTGTTATTTTTCTGAGCCTCAATGGGGCGCTGACCTTTTACATGGGACGCTTCTTCGAACGCGGACAGGCCGACCTGGCCTCATTCTTCACCTTCCACCCGTGGCTCTATTTGTTCCTTATTCCTGCTGTCGCCATGCGAATGTGGGCGGAAGAAAGAAAGAGCGGCACCATCGAGCTCCTGATGACGCTGCCGGTGTCCACCTTCCAGGTCGTTCTGGGCAAGTATCTGGCGGCATGGACCTTCATTTTCGTCGCACTGATCCTGACATTCCCCATGTGGTTGACGGTCAACTACCTGGGCAATCCGGACAACGGGATCATCTTTGCCAGCTACATCGGAAGCCTGGTCATGGCCGGAGCGTTCCTGGCCATTGGTGCCTGCATCTCGGCCTTGTCCAAAAATCAAATCATCGCCTTCATCGTCGCGGCCGTGGTTTCATTTATCTTTTTGTCCAGCGGTCTGGATATGGTTCTTGCGTTCTTCCGCGGCTGGGCGCCAGAGTTTGTCGTGGATGCGATCGGTTCACTAAGCTTCCTCACCCATTTCGTCGCCATCACGGGTGGCGTGATCGACCTCAGAGACTTTATCTTTTTCACCTCGGTCATCGCGCTCAGCCTATTCATCAACACCGCCCTCGTAGATATCAAGAAAGCGGCCTGAGGTCATGTCATGGAACGCCTAAACGCCATTGATCGTCGTAAACTCTCAACGGCCGGGATCGTCGTCGCCCTGGTCCTGTTCGTGGCGCTCAATCTTTACTCGTCAATCACCCTTCAGCAGGCGCGGGTCGATTTTACCGAGGGCAAGTTGTTTACGCTTTCCGATGGCACCCGCCAGGTAATCCGTGAAATTGAAGAGCCGATCATGTTGCGCTTTTACTTCTCGCGCACGATTAGCGATCAGGTGCCGGCCTTTGGCAACTACGCCAAGCGGGTACGTGAGCTCCTGGAGAATTATGTCAATTTGTCGGGGGGTAAGCTCAAACTCAAGGTTTACGATCCCAAGCCTTACTCGGAGGAGGAGGACGAAGCTGTCACCTTCGGCCTGCAAGGTATTCCGGTGGATCGTTCCGGCGAACTGGCCTACTTCGGTCTCGCGGCGTCGAACAGCACCGACGACAAAAAATCCATTGCCTACTTCAACTCGAGTCGCGAGCCCTTTTTGGAATACGATCTGACGCGGCTGGTCTATGACCTGGCCCACCCAGAAAAAAAGAAGATAGGGGTCATGACGGACTTGCAAATCTGGGGAGATCCGAGCCGTAATATACCGGGGTGGTCGATCACCGATCTTCTGAACCAGTTCTTCATCGTCCGCATTTTGACGACTGAAGAGACCACAATCGACGACGAGATCGATCTCTTGTTCCTCATTCCTCCGAAGAAGCTGAGCGACCAAACTTTATACGCTATCGATCAATTCGTTCTGCGTGGTGGTCGGATGATGGTTTTTGTCGATCCCGTTTCGGAAATGACGGCTGCCCCGGGTGCGGGCGGGAGGCCACCGTCCATGCCTACAACGGCGCGGCTTGACAAGCTGCTCGACGCCTGGGGCGTCGCCTTCGATCCCGACACCATCGCTGCCGATCAAGCCAATGCCGTCCAGGTAAGTATGGGATCGACGCGGGGCGGAGGCGCGAGCGTCATTGATTATTTGTCCTGGCTGAACCTGGGTCCGGCCAACTTCTCTCATGACGATGTCGTGACGAGCGAGTTGCGGAGGATCGCGATGGCCAGCTCCGGAATTCTCAGTCCGAAGGAGGGTGCCACCACCGAATTCCAACCCCTCATCGAGACCGGTCGGCGAAGCATGCGCATGGAGGCAAAGCAAGTCCGGTTCATGCCCAACCCCCAGGCATTACTGGAGAAATTCAAGGCGCAGAACAAGCCCCTGATCCTGGCGGCGCGCATCAAGGGCAATGTAAAAAGTATCTTTCCCGACGGGCCGCCCCCGGAAGTCAAGAAAGATGACAAATCGCCAACAAAGGACGGCGATGAGAAGAAGCCAGCCCGTCCGCATCTTGCCGAGTCGGCTGAACCGATTAACGTGGTGGTAGTGGCGGATACAGATTTGTTGACCGACCAGATGTGGGTCCAACAGCAAAATGTTTTTGGTCAGCGGGTTATCACGCCGACCTCCAACAACGCCGACTTTACCATCAACGTGCTTGATAACATGAGCGGCAGCAACGCCCTCGTCGGGCTCAGGGGGCGCGGCTTCTCGCTCAGGCCCTTTGATCGTATCAATGCCCTCCAGCGGTCCGCCGAACTGCGTTATCGCAGTACCGAGCGCAAGCTGCGCGAGAAGCTAAATGATACCCAGAGGAAGCTGGGTGAATTGGAGACGGAGAGCGGCCAGGGCGGCACCGGCGGCAGTGTCATCCTATCCGAAAAGCAAAGGCAGACGTTGGCCGATTTTCGCTCCGAAATGGTCTCGGTACGCCGGCAGTTGCGAGAAGTCCAGCACGCGTTGCGACAAGAAATCGAGGATCTCAACACGCGGCTCAAGGTCATCAATATATGGGCTGTGCCGGTCGTCATCAGCATTTTTGCCCTGGTGATGACGATTGTCCGCCGTTGGCGCTTTCGGCGCCAAGAAACCTTGGTGTGACGAACGGAAGATAAGGAGGCCCAAGAGCCATGAACCCTAAAGCCTTCATCGGATTGACCACTGTCACGTTGATCGTCAGCGTGGCCGCGGCGTTTAGCATCGCTGACCACTATGGCGCCGTGCAAACCGTCGGAGCCGAACAACGCGTATTCCCGAAATTGATCGACAGGCTGAATGACGTCGCCGAGATCGAGGTTGAGATTTTTGGCGATTCATTCCTCATGAAGCGCCAAGACGACAAGTGGATGATGACGAACCGCAACAACCACCCCGTCCGCCAAGAAAAGGTGAGCAAGGCCCTTATCCAGTTATCCCAGCTCAACCTCTACGAACCCAAGACGAAGACGGAGAAGTGGTATTCCCGCATCGATGTCGAAGATGTCGCATCCAAGGATTCAGAGTCCAGGCATCTTCGTCTGGCCGATACGTCGGGCGAGACGATTGCCGAGGTGATTTTAGGGAAGGACCAGTATTTCATGTCGGGTGCGGCGAAGCGTGGTGTCTATCTGCGCAAGCCCGGCGATGACCAAGCTTGGCTGGCGAGCGGTATGCTGGAGGTGGGCAGGTTTTCGCGCGACTGGGTCGAGCGCGACATCATGGATGTGAATTCCAAGCGTGTTCGCAGCGTCGAAACCATCGCTAACGACGACGCGCGTCTGGTTGTCTCACGCGAAAAGCCCGGCGACCGGAATTTCAAGATTGAGGATATGCCCGAGGGCGCGAAGCTCGTATCTCGGGCCTTCGGAGATATGCGGGACATGGCCTCGGGGCTTGCGGTCATCGATCTGAACGACGTCCTGCCCGCCGAACGGATGGAGTTCTCTGGGGACAAGGCATCCAAGGCCGTGGTCAGGACATTCGATGGCTTGGTGGTCGAGATTTTGCTGTGGCAAAAGGGTGAGGACTACTGGGCGCAATTCAAGGCGTCGGTTGATCCCTCATCCTTCGTTGCGCCCGGCGATTCGGGCGCAAAAGAAACCAAAAGCGCCGATAAAACCGGAAAACCGGACAAGGGCAAGTTGCGAGGCGCCGACGAAGTGAAGAACGAAGCGCAGGCGATCAACGCCATTGTCGAAGGCTGGGCCTATGAGGTGCCTTATTACAAGGGGAAACCGTTGCGCACACGCCTTGACGACCTCTTGACCAAAAAGACGGACGATAAATCGTCATAATCGGCGACGCAGCCATTGCCGGTTGAGTTGCGCATCCACCGACAGTCGCCGAGTTAGATGTCTGTGCCATGATCGTACTCTTCACCGATTTCGGACTAGCGGGTCCCTACACCGGCCAGGTGAAGGCGGTCCTAAGGCGTTTGGCGCCGGCCATCGATGTCATTGATCTCTTCGCCGACGCACCGGCTCACAATGCCCAGGCGTCGGCATACCTTTTGCCCGCATACGCGAACGAATTTCCCGCCGGAACGACTTTCTTCTGCGTCGTTGATCCAGGGGTCGGTGGTCCTCGTGTTCCGGGTGTGCTGTGGGCTGATGGTCGGTGGTACGTGGGGCCGATGACTGGTCTGTTCGAATTGATCGTTCGGCGTGCCGTTGAAAAAACCCGATGGTGGGAGATCACATGGCGCCCGGACCGCCTGTCGGCGACATTCCATGGCCGCGATCTGTTCGCGCCGGTGGTCGCGCGCCTTGCTCTCGGGCATTCGCCGGATGGCATCGAAAGGCCCATGAACGATATCCGCCAGCAAGACTGGCCAGACGATCTTTCCCAAGTGATCTATATTGATGGATTCGGCAACGCGATGACCGGTCTTAGGGCCAGTAAAATCCCGCAACGTACCCGCTTCGTAGTGAAGGACACGGAGGTTGATTACGCGCGTACGTTTTCGGACGTTTCAATGGGGCAGGCGTTCTGGTATCAAAACGCGAATGGTTTGATTGGATTTGCCGTAAACCAAGGGAATGCGGCGGATATCCTGGGATTGACGGTGGGAACCGAAGTGATAGCGACTTATAGTGTGACAGATGTCACTGCGACAACGCATCGGCAAGGTAGATAAATATGGTATCTACCCTATAAATAAGATGTAAATACGGTGGGACGGCAGGGAACCGCGACGAGAGGCCCGCTGAGGAGATTAGTGAATGGGTTTTGATGTCAAGTTTTGGGGTGTCCGCGGCAGTATCGCGTGTGCCGGCCCGAACCACGTCAAGTATGGCGGTAACACGAGCTGTATCGAGATGAGGGTAGGCGATCACCGGATCATCCTGGATGCGGGCACGGGGCTGCGCAATGCCGGCCAAACATTCCTCAAGGAAAAATCGGGCGAGCTATTTCTTCTGTTAACCCATACCCATTGGGACCATATCAATGGCTTCCCGTTCTTCATTCCTGCCTATAACCCCGACTGGAAAATTCACGTCAAGGCCGGCCACCTCAAGGACAAGGGGGGCATTCAGGCCGTTCTGTCGGCACAAATGGACAATCCAATGTTTCCTGTGCCTCTAGAGGCCATGCAGGCAAAAATCACCTACGAAGATTTTCGAGCCGGCGAATCATTGGACCTTTACGATGATATCACCGTACGCACGGCGCTTCTCAACCACCCCAATGACGCCACGGCCTACCGAATTGATTACAACGGCCACTCGGCGGTCTATGTCACTGATACCGAACATGTCCCTGGCGAACCTGACCAGAATATCCTCGAAATTATCGAAGGGGCCGATCTGGTCATCTACGACTCCACCTATACCGAGGAAGAGTGGCCTGCCAAGGTGGGATGGGGACACTCGACTTGGAACGAGGGCATGCGCCTGTGTCAAGCGGCCAACGTTAAACGGCTGGCTATCTTTCATCACGACCCCGATCATAGCGACGACTTCATGGACAAGCTGGCCGAGGAGGCCGAGAAGGCGTGGGATGCTAGTTTTGTCGTTCGTGAGGGGACGGTCTTTTCACTGGAATAAGTGTCGGGCGCGCCCTTTCTACTGGGTGCGCTGATCGGTGGTGCCGCCCTCGGTTTGTGCGTCGGGGGATTCTTTTTCTTCTGAGATCAGTTGCTCTATTTCGATTCTTTCCAGCCTCTCCTTGCGTTTGTCGAGCGACATGGGATAGACGCGAATGAGGACGCGGCGGTTGATCGCCTGATTCTCACGGACCGGAGCGCCGCTAGCGTCGCGGTTGGGAACCTTTGGGCGTGTCTCGGCGAAGCCCGACGCCTTCAACCTGGCTGTGTCCATACCTTGTTCGATGAAGAGCCGCACAACACCAGTTGCGCGGCTCGCCGAAAGTTCCCAGTTGGAAGGATAGCGAGCCGTGTGAATGAGGTCGTCGTCGGTATGCCCCTCGACCTCGACGACATAGGTCTTGTAGCGTGGAGACTCTAGCGTCTGGCCCATTTTTTGGAGGACCGGGAGGGCTTCCGGGCGAATGTCCGCCGACCCAGGTTTGTAAAACGCCGAGCTGGCCAGTTCGATCACTATGCCCTGGTCATCGGTATCGACATTGACCACCTCGTCCGCCTGCATGGAATAGACCACGTCTTGGACGTCGATCTTCATCATCTGGGTCGGCGTGACCTGGGGTTCGCCCGTTCCGATCTCGTCCTTAATTCCGGCGGCGACCTCTTCGAACATGGGGATATTGATCTTGGAAAAATTCAACAGCATGACGAAAAACGCCATCAAGAGCGTGATCGCGTCCGCGTAGGTGGTAAGCCAGTCTTCGTTTGGCGCTTCCGGTTCTTTGGTCGACATCGCCATGGAGAGGTCCCTTGCTCAGTGGGCGGGCGTCATCGCTTCATCTTATCGATATTAAAGTGGATGGCGGGGTCGAGAAAGCTGTTCATCTTGTCCTGGATGAAACGCGGGCTCTTGCGGTCAGCAAGCAGAGCCAAGCCTTCAGCCACGAGAAAATTACGGAACCGTACGATCTGCTCGCGCTGCATGATCTTGGTTGCGGCGGGCATGAAAACCAAACGCGCGAAGATTACACCGTAAAGGGTGGTCAACAGCGCCACGGCCAAGCCGGCGCCCAACTGCGTCGGGTCGCCGCCCATGCCGTCGAGCATGATTATCAGGCCGACCAATGTTCCGATCATGCCGAACGCCGGAGACGCGGCCGCCATGGCATTGAGGATGTTCACCTGGACCGTGTTTACGCCCGTACGTGGTCTCGATGGTGTTGGTTAGGATCTCGCGAACCTCGTCGCCGGTGTAACCGCTGACCACCATTTCGACCCCGAACTGCAGGAACTTGTCGCCCTTGACGGCCTTTTTGGACTCTGATTCGAGGGCTGGAATGCCGCTCTTTTGCACCGTATAAGCCCAGCGGATAACGCGCCCCACCTCGGACTTCAGGATGTTGCGCCCAACCTTGGTCGAAAACACAATTCTTCCGATCAATTTCAGCGCCATCAACACGTAGCGGGGTTCATAAGAAATAAAAGCGGCCGCCAGGGATCCTCCGACGACCATGACAAAGCTCGCCCCGCTGACGAAGATGATGTAGTGATCGGTGCTTGAAACAATGGACCCAAAAAAAGGCCGAACGCACCCACCAGAGCGAGAACCGTCGTGAGATCCATACGTCACCTTACCCCTGAATATTCATCGTCCGAGCGGTGCCGAGCGCGGCTCCGCAACCAACTAGAATCCGAGACGTTTGATTGATTTTATACAGAAACAGAGATGGGGCTGTCCCAGATAACTAGCCCAAATGCTTCCTAACCCATT
>PVBE010841276.1_pt1 | contig 11049 bp, 9 predicted proteins | sample 1631181 | NCBI WGS metagenome assembly PVBE01 (sample SAMN08397723, study PRJNA350692) | Marine metagenome, whole genome shotgun sequencing project. | isolation source: water | place: Pacific Ocean | collected 2012-04 | reverse complement strand
CGGTTACAAACCGCCAGCTCCTGCAGCGCTGCTGTCCAGACCGGAGTGGTTCACCCTTCTAACCTCAACGGGCAGTAGGCCGGGCCTGGCCGTCTCGGGACTAACATAGCGAGTGGTACAACTCTTGGGAGCAGGTCACGGGCACCATCTTGCAGGAAGTGCAAGTTGACGAATCGAAGGCGGTCACCGTCGAACTTGCAGCCGGAGAGTGTAGCTGGCACCACTCGCAAACGCTGCATAACACCAAACCCAACACGACTTCGAGTCCCCGACCCGCCTACGCGATCATTTACATGGGAGCTGACGTAAGGGATTCAGACGGCAACCCGCTACGCGGTTGCCCGCTCGTTAGAGGCTCGGCGACTCCCTAGAAGCGGATCGAGTTCGGGATGGATGCTGGCGGATTTCCATTCAAGGCGTTTTGTCGTCCTCCCACCGTCTGGTCAACCCAGCAACCACGCGACGGCCACCAGCTCCGTACCCACGGTCACCGAAACCGCCGCGGCCAACGCAAGCATTCTGATCCATGGATTCCTCTTCGATGCGGGCAACCGCAATATCAAGGCAATCACCGTGAAAAACCAGGCCATTCCCGCAAATGCAAGCGCGACTGCGGAATCAGGAGCGCCCCGCGCCGCCTGGGTCAGCATCCTGAGCGCAGCGTTGAGACCGCCGGCCCCTTCGACACGCATCTGAATCGCCTGCGCCGGGTACATGGTTCCGTTGACATCGAGTCCCCCATTGGTGATCGGCCCCCATCCGATCCGCCGGTGATTGGTCGCGTCCAGATGCAGGTATTCATTTTCCGAATTCACGACGGATAGCCGAACCCCGTAGCGTCTTCCGGTCACGAGAGGAGTAGGCGGAAAATCGATTCGGACCCAGCCCTCGCCGTCGACTTGATCGACTGACGTTTGAGACGCGGCGAGTGTCCGCTCTTCGTCATCGATCAAGCGAGCACGAAACCGAAGATCGTGAGGTGCTGTCTTGGCGGCCGGTCGGATCGAAACAGATTCAAGAGTTTCGCCGCCAGCTACGATCCACTGCGTGATCGCGCCGGTTCCATGAATCGGCCCCGCGGCAAAATCACGTCGTGTGCCCACTTCGTACACAGCCGGGGGATTCGCGATGCTCTCGATCGCGAGGATACTGGCGACAAAACCGGCAACTACAATTGTCACCAAGACAACGACTTGTCCCAACGCGGCGAACCGCGCCGTAGTCTCCGGAGCCATCTGATTGATTCGGCTAACCATCGATAAGAGATTTCATGCGCGTCAGCTAGCCATCGCCTTGCTCGTCGTTCTTGCCCTGGTCCACGTCGGCCTGAGCTTAGGCACGTCTCTGAAAACTCGCAACGGACCGGCCGGTTCCCTTGGATTTCCCCCACAACCGCTGGCCCTCACGCCCGAGCAGCGACGGCTGGGGTTCATGCGCGATCCGTACGTATTCATCCAAGCGATCAAATCGTCTACAAGCGAGGACTCGATAATCGCCGTGCCGAACATTTACGAGGGTGAGTTCGTGGAAATCGTGGGGCGCTACTACCTCTACCCACGGCGCCTCATGAGGATGCCACCCGAGGAGGCCATTCGAGCCGGAGCCACGCACGTTATTTCGTCCAGCGGCGTCGAAATTGATGGCGCGCGTCCTCTAACGACCGTAAGCGGCGAGTTTGCCCTGTACGAATTGCCGAGCCGCTGATTGCTGGCATTGGCTCTCTCGGTCGTCTCGTCGTCGTTCGCAGGCGCTGTCCTGGCAGATCGGATCCATCCCGGTCTTTCCAAAATCGAAAAGGCCGGCCTTGGATTCCTTTTGGCCTTTGGTACCCAGGCCTGGATACTCCAGATTCTGCACGCCATCGGATTCCCACCCGGGGCGACGGCTCACGTCGCAATTTCAATTCTCGCCGGTACCGCAGCCCTGGCACCGTATTTGAGACGAGCCTACCGCTCTTCGCAATACCGACTTCGCCTCGCTTCCGATATCCGCCGAATATCGAGTACGCTGCCACCGGCGCGTATCGGAATTCTGGTCACACTAGCGGCCATTTCGTCGGCGGGAGCGATGTGTTCGCCGGTGCTGCAATGGGATGCGCAGGGCATCTGGGTTGGGAAGGCCCTCGGATTCATCGTCGCCGACTCCCTCAGTGGAATCGTAGTTGGCGAGCACCTGCACTATCCCATCGGCCTCCCAATACTGATGGCCGGTGCGCTGGATTTGGGTGGCGAGCCGGGAGTGAAGGTAATTGGTCCGCTTTTTGCGGCGGCTCTCGCGGCTGTCGTCTTAGGGTCGATCGATAGGCGGGGGACCGGATGGGTGGGAACGCTTACGTCGGCAGCCATCGTCGTTGCTCCATTTGCGCTCAGCTACACCTTCGTTGCGTACGCCGAGCTGCCGATGACCGCGGTTTACGTTGTCAGCTCGATTTACCTGATCGAATATGTCCGGAGCAGCAATCGAGGAGCACTTTGGCTTTCAGCTCTACTGCTCGGCGTGACGAGTCTGATCCGACTGGAGGCGCCGTTTCTATTTGCGGTCAACTTTGCCGTACTTCTTTTTTATGGTCGCGTCGGGCGCGCGCGTAACGCGGTCACTTATCTGGCCGTCTTTGCGCTCGCGTGGGGTCCGTGGCAGATCATTTCGCGGGTTGTGCTCGGAGTTGATAGCGGTTTCACGGGCCTGGTGCTCGCGCCGTTCGAAGATATTGTCCGTGGCGAATTCGACTGGCCCCGAGTCGGCGCTATCGCAAAATACTTCCTGGAACGAGCCGTCTTTTGGGAGTGGTGGGGATTGACGTTCCCGCTAGCTGCGTCGGGTTTGATCGTCCTGTTTTTTCGCGACCGTCAAGCAGGCATACTGCTCGCATCTCTGATCGCTGGCAACTTGCTCGTTCAACTATACGAGTACTATTCGTCGGTATATCTGGATGTCGAGATTTTCGGGGACAAGCTGCACTATTTTCTGGAGAGCGGCTTCGATCGAATGACTTTGCACTGGGCGCCGCTAGGAATCTATGGAGCCGGACTTGCAATTAGCACACTTCGCGACCGCGCCGGCGCAGCGGCGAGTACTGCATCTATGCGTCCCGCATAGATGCGCGGACACCGACCTGATTTTGGCTAGGCACCTGGCATATTCGCGCGCGCCACTAGAATGGTCCCGGATTTGGACGAGGACTCCACGGGAGTTGCGCGCTTATCCAGTCTCCGCATGACGCGGCGCGGCGCCGATTTTGAATGACGACGCGCCGAGGGGCGAATCGTTATTGGGCGCTGCCGCCAAAACCGCGATCGGCGGTCAAACCAAACCGTTCGACCTCAGCCGGATCGATGTTGACTCGCTGAGCGATGACATGCGATTCCTCATTCGCATGTCTAAGGCCCATCGCTACCTGGATTGGATCTATAGCCTGATGCAGCCATATCTCGGCGACCAAGTCCTCGAGATCGGCCCGGGAATCGGACTCGTAACCTCTCGAATGGTCGCCGACCGACACGTGAGCGCCCTGGAAGTCGATCCGGGTGCCGTAAACGTGCTGTCACAACGCTTCGGCGCAATCTCGAATTTTGACCTGATCAATAGCAACGTCGAAAACGAAGAATGGATTGATGAAGATGCGACGGGACGCTACGACACGGTGGTTTGCGTCAACGTGCTGGAACACGTTGCTGAAGACGTCGTCGCCCTTGAGAATATGCACAAGTCATTGCGGTCCGGGGGGTACCTGTTTCTGTTTGTCCCGGCCTTGATGGCGATATTTGGAACGCTGGATAGCGCGGTTGGCCACAAAAGGCGCTATTCCCTGGACGAGGTGAGCACAAAGGTCCGGTCCGCTGGATTCGAGATTCACGAAATCAGCTACGGAAACTTGCTTGGGGTTCCCGCATGGTTTTGGTCTTCCCGAATCACACGACGCTCGATGCCCAATACGGCGATTCTGAATCTCTTCGACCGCACAGTCCCCATTTGGACGTGGATCGAGTCGAAGATTCGGGTCCCCCTTGGGATGACGGTTATCTGCATCGCCCGAAAGGTCTAAGCGCTAAAACCTCGCGATATCTACAGCGGCGACCTGCTCGCGATCGGCTATCGCCGTCGCATTCAGCGATTTCCGCTTTTCGGCAGTTCGACTAGAAGTTCCACCGCTTTCGGGATTGGGGATGCCGCCGCGCTCGACCTGCAACGAACCCCCATCCGTAAATGGCCAGCGTCAACCAACATGACGGCGCATGGAGCAGCCAGGCCAAATCACGCGAACGCCGGTATCCAGTCCAAGTGTCTCGAAGCAGCGGCGCCACAGTCAGGCACGCGATAACAAATCGTAAGATTCCTCTGCGCTGCCTCGCATCCCACGGGTACATTCGCTCACCGATCTCGCGGAAATACAGATAGTCACGAACTCTGCGAATCTGCTTTGACGAAAACTGGCGCAGTCCACTCGCGTAGAGGTGGACGATCCCGATCTTGACCTTGGCAAATCTCCGGTGATCGCTTCCTGCCAGGTCCCCGAGCACGTCTATATCAAAGAGATAGTCCCGATGCGTCCAAGCCACCAGAGCGTCTCGCCGCCAGATAGTTCCGTTCGCACCGATCGTCGGCAGCAATCCGACTTCAAGCTTGATGGTCATGAATTCTTCGCCATCCGTCACGTTGACGGGCAGCGAGGTCCACGTTTCAGTCAGCATGTTCATCCGGTCGTAATTGCCGATGAAATGGCAAATCGGATCGTTCATCCCCAACATTGCGCAATACCGAGTAATCGGCGGATCGCCGTCTCTTCGCGTAAATTCCCAGGGCTCGGAACCTACTATCTGTTCGTCCTCGGCGAACGGGGCGACCATTTTCTTGAGCCAATCGCGTTGCGGAAGAATGTTGTCGCTGTCAACCATCGCAACGAGGTCATGTCTTGCGCAGCGCAAGGCGGCTGCCTTTCCCGCCTCTCCCGTTCCTAGACGATTCTCGATGACCTTCGCTCCATAGCCTCTCGCCAGTTGCGGCGTTCGATCACGGGATCCTCCGTCCGCGACGATGATTTCTACGCGCTCCTGGGGATAGTCTTGCTCAATAATTGAAGCCAGGCACCAGTCGAGCGTTCGGGCTGAATTCAGGGTCGGAATCAACACCGACACGGTCGGGAGTCTCACCGGCCAGCCCTCGGTTGATCCGGTTGTACGGGGACGATGACTATCCGACCACCGACCACGGTCCTACCTTGGAGATTCGGATATCCCGAACACCGATTTCCGGATCGATCGCCTCATTTAAGGCCAAACGCGGCTGGCCCCGGCTGCGCTACGCAAGATCCCGAACATACAAAACCTCGAAAGCCTGATTCGGGAAAAAGTAGGTGACGATCTGACTGATTGCCGAAACGCCGAGCCAAAATGCGCGAGGTTTCCAGCGAATCGTTCGACAAACGGAGTCCTCGTCTCCGGAAGCGTCGTCGCCTTCGGATCGGATACGCTTCCAACCCGCCATTCCGAATGCCCGATAGCGCCGACTCTTCAGATCGGCCACAGTCCATCCGGAGCGGTGCATTTGAAACGGATTATCCCCCAGCGCTCCTTGTCTAAAGAAGCCGTTCGGGCTTTTGACGATGACCCTCTTTTCCGCCCATGTCTCCGCCTTTGCCAGAAGACTCTCACCGTCGGCCCTATCGAGATGTTCAAGAACGTCCACCAGCAGCACGGCATCAAACGATTTCGGTCGAACCGAAACCCGGGCCATATCGGCCAGGACGTACTCGTTATGGACACCTCTATCTCGGGAGGCGCAGACTGACGGAAGGTGAGCGTCTAAGCCAACTGACCATGAAACGTTACAGAACCTCAATGGGGACGACGATCCGCAACCGAGGTCCAGCACCGTCGAACATCCCCGCAGCTCCCGTCTCAGGCAATGCACCAGCGTATGCGTCACGGCTGCGGCGAGCCGATTTTGGTATGCCGCATTGAACATGCCGCTTAACGAGGTCAACGCGCGCTTTCCGATATGTCATCGGAGATCGATCCTAATCCGGGTGCCAGAACACGGCGCTTGAAGGCGTCAACAAGTTTGATGAGCAACGGCCTCGGCGTTGCCAGGCATAGCAGCGAAATCAGCCAGAATCGCGCAGACAACGCGTTCAAGGGCCGGTGGCGCAACAAAACTGACATTTCTCGCACCAAAACTGTCAATCCCGCATAGTTTCGTAACTGAAACAAACCTTCGTAGTTCTGCGCGAGCAACAGCTCTTTACCAAACCTTTTGGCGTCGTCGAATTCGGGCTCGTCGTACACGGTGTCGAACATTTCCATCCAGGTCGCGGTAGGCGAGACGTCGTAAATGTCGGATCGATGCCGCGTCATGCTCGATTCCATGCGCACCGCCACCGTGTAGTCCTTCAGATAGACGCCGACTCCACGTTTCATGACGTCGGCGAGTGGATAGACGTGGGCGGGAAATATGTGGTGGTGAAATCCCATCCGTAATTCGGATCGCCTGTAGGCCAGACCCGATAGTTGACCCGCGGATCTGAACAGCGCTTGCACCTGAGCGCGGCCTCCTTGTAGCGATATCTTCGCGTCTCGGCCAGGATCGAGCGGCGTTACGGCCCGAACCGGATCGCGAATGTCGCCGACGAACCAGTAGTACGGTCGCGTGACGAGGACCACCGAACCGTCCGCAACGAACGGTTCGTACGTCCGTCGAAGTGCCCCTGGCAGAAGGATGTCGTCATGTCCGAGAAGAAACAGTACGTCGCCAGTTGCGCGAACTGAGTTAGCTTGAAGATTCCTGCCATATCCCAGGTTGTATGAATTCTTGTGATACGAAACCCGGCCATCCCGGACATTCCGCACTACGTCCTCGGTGTCGTCGGTCGAGCAATCGTCGGCCACGATAACTTCAAAATCCTCAAAGCTCTGTCCTAGTACGCTGTGAATCGTCTGCAGCAAAAGCGCGTGTTGGTTGTACGTCGGAATCACGACGCTGATCGCCGGTGAACTCAAGATCGGAGGGTGTTCCTTAGAAGCCGTTCGATGTCATCGGCGATTCGCGACCAGTCGAAGCCTTCAGCCAGATCCTTCGCGGCCTTCGAGAGACGGTTGCGAGCGTCTGGATCGTTCGCAAGTTCAACCACTTCCCGCGCAAAGCTCTCATGGTCGCCGATCGGCACCTTGATCATGCCGTGGGAAAACACTTCGTCGTATACGCTCAAATGCCAGGCAACGACTGGCAAGCTGGCGGCGATCGCTTCGAGAACTGCCATGCCGAATCCCTCTTCCGGACTGGGAAACGCCAGCATTCGGCTCGAATGGAGCGTTGCTATTACGTCGCGCGTATCAAGGAATCCGAGGATTTCCACCTGCGAATCGAGCCCTCGCGAACTGATCTCGCGTTGCAAGTCGCGAATCACGTCCGGCGCTCCACCCCCGATGAGTGCCAGGGTACTGCCGGGCCGCAGCTCGCAAACCCGTGACCATATTGCGATAAGGTCAAGTACCCCTTTCGACCGATGCAGACGCCCAAGATAGACAGCATCGTAGCCTTGAGCCGGCACCTTCGGAACCGACCGGTACCGGCTCAAGTCAATTCCAGGATAGCTGACGCTGATTTTATCACCGGACGTGCCACTGGTTATCCAATCCTGCCGCAACATCTGGTTATCGGTGATAAGCCGGTTTGCGCGCATACGTATCAACCCATAGCTGGCCCGTTGGGCTAGATGGGATACAAGCCGACTCGGGGGAATTCTATGGAACGTCCGCTGAACCCAGCGAATATCGCGCCGGAGAAACGTTGCCAAGAAAGCCGGCAATACATCAGGCAGAAAGTCGGACGACCCGTAGAGAAGGTCGCCGTCATCAATTTTCGCTAGCAGTCGGATTGCCTTGGCCGTGCGGAGCACATACGTCAGAATCACGTTCTTGAACCGCGCCTCGCCGGACGTAATCCAGAATGTACCGTCGAGCCCGCGTCCGCGGCACGTCTCCTCGCCCATGCGGGACGTCACAACAACTACGTCGAAACCCTCCAACCGAATCATGATTTCTATGAAGCAGGCGTCACCGCCAGTCATGTCATGAGAATAGGAGTTGAGAAATCCAATGAGCCGCGGCCTTGCCGGAGCCGGCCGCCTGCGTCCCATCACGGCTATGCCCAGATATCGAAGTGCGGAGCGCACGGCCCTCAGGAACCCCGCCAGGAATCCAAGGAGACTCTCGACCCACGGACGGCCGATCCGGCAATCAAGGGCTCGTGGCCGCTCAAAATCACTCGTAGACGGGCCGGTTGATCGCCACAGCTAGTAGGTGAATTGCGGGAGACTGTACATAAGCGCAAATACGAAGATGGGTACCGCCGTCGCAGGGACGGCAGCCACGATCGATGGCGCCCGCCGTGAGTATTCAACGTACACAGCGATTGCCACGAACGCGAGCAGCAGCCCCACGACCATGGTCCCGAATGGGTCCCGACCGATCAATAACAGGAGAAACCCGACGGTCTCGGCCTTCGCCCACACGCGAATGGATATGTCTTGTTCAACGTGCAGGCTACCATCGTGGTCTTTGAAGGCGCCATCAGGGTATTGATCTTCAAGACCGGCGCCGATGTAAATCTCGCCGGCCTCCCGCTCTGGTAAGAAAAACTGAAACTCCAGCGTGTCGTCTGACTCGAGTTTGAGCGGCGCAAAGTCGATGCGTGTCCACACATCCGCTGTCTGCGCAGGAACTTCCACAAGAGCCTCGCGAACGAGCGCGCTTGAGTTTGCCGACCACACCCCTATGGCAAACCGCACAGGGGTCTCGGACCGAGACGTCAAGCGCAACTCGATGGTTTCGATAGTGAAGTCGTCCGCTCTGACGGTCTGACTAACCGGGGTTCCCAGCGGACCCATCCGAAACTGCGAGACTGGGGCTATTTCAAGCTGAGGAACGCTTCGCGATCCGAACAAAAAGACTCCCGCCGCAGCGGCAATTGCGGCGATTCCGATCGCCGCGGGCAGTAGCGGTATTGATGCAACGCTACGCAGATTCAAGTCCTACGTCCTCGAACGATGTCACGGAGGGAAGTTGTCGCGGCGAAAATCGCGACGACAGTCAATCCGGCAACCAGATAGCCGATCACAAGGTATCTCTGCAGTTCGTAGTTAACTTTGACGACGCCAGATGCTGACGAAGGCAATTCCCACGCGTTGAAAAGCGGATCCAGCGAACGCTTGAGTGCTTTCCCGTTGAGGGTAGCCTTCCATTGACGGTCGGCGAGTTCACGAACGACGAGTCGACGAGACTCGCGACTATCTTCTAGATCAAATTCGTATCTCGTCGTAGACGGCCTTCGCCACTCCGGTTCGAGGCCGCCGATATCTACGAGCGGGGCGGGAGTACCGATCAAGTCAAAGCTTCGGATCAGATGTCCGCCGGGTCGCTCTCTGACTCCGGGTAATGATGCGATCGTTTCCGCGAGTCGGAGTCGTTGCGCCTCCTGGTCGTCAACGGACACGACCACTGCGCCTACACCCGCGGCCAGAAGCACATTGACGAATCCTTGCGGATCCGCCAAAGCGGTTTTGGCAAACCTGTCGACGGGTGTGAGACTGTTTGACAATCCGCGCGCTCGCATCGAGCCGTGTAGCACTCCCCGCACGATGTGAGACTGACTCCAGAACGGGGATCGATTCGGTTGCTCGAAAATGAGGACCGCCGCTTCGGGATCTGACTCTGGCACGAAACTGTCGGTAAATTCGTAGTATTCGCGCGGAAATTCGACGGGCACGTAGCTCACGGAATCTGTTCGGAATAGGGACCGTTCAATGGACGGTCGCATCCAGACGGTCATGACTCCGGCTATCACCACCACCGCAAGCGCGCCCATGCCGCGTCTGAACGGCCAATCTCTCTTGGCAGGCAGTCCGACGGCCGTGGGAACGATCCACGCAATCCCGAGCGCGTATCCCAACGGTATCGGCGCGCCAAGCTTGTCCGGTTCCCTTATCAGCCATCCCAGCGGCACGGATTTCACTATGAATTCGTACGCCTCGCCTCCTCGGGGAAAGCTGCTCAAACTGAGCAACACCAGAGTGACGCTCGTAACCGCCCCGGCAAAAAGCCACATTGATCGGCGGCGGCGATCGAAGGCCATCGCCAGCCCGAGCGAACCCACGCCTACGAGACTCGACACCGACCAAGTAGCGGACGGAACACCGGACGGCCGAAACGTGATGCCAAAGAAGTGATGCGCTGTGAGCGTCACGGTATTCCATAGCATTTGAGTATGGCTGGAAACGATCACTGGGGCCGCTTCGTAGACGTATGCCGGCTGGAATCGTCCGCCGCCTGCAAGCGTTGAAATTACCGGAATCCACACAAACGCCCCGGCGCCGGCGACGACCAGCACGTACGTGATCCCAATCTTGAACATGCTTGCCCTGTCGATCGACTGCTGGAGGAATCGAAATGCCCACAGGAGACCAAGCACGGACACGGTCGTTGCAAGATTGTGCGGGCTCGCCGTGGAAATCAACACCGTGGCGAGGCCGCAGCCAGCGGCCGGCAACAGCCGCTTAGTTCGAATCGAATACGCCATGAGCCCAAGCGCAAGCGGGAGACCGAGCGCGGAAAGCGCCACGCCGAGTTGCTCCAAACGACCGAGGTACCACGGATTTAAAACCCAAAACATGGAGCCGAACGCCAGCCCCAATGACTCGGCTGCCTTTTCACCACGGGTTGTGGAAGAAGGCCCCAGGACCAGGCGAAATCCGACCCACGCAATCACATAGCCCAACACGGCCCATCCGACGACCAGCGATTTCATCACCGCCGCACTGGACAGGCCGAGGAGCATTCCAGCGACTACAAACGGACCGTGCGTTCCGAATTGGCCCAAGGTGATCAGGACGCTATGCCGGTTTGGATCCCATGCCGGGTAAAAAGCCCGTGGCGGGAGATCGGCATGGAGCGCATAAGTGAGATCGCCCTGGAGAATCTCGCCGGGTGTGACGATAACCCGCCCCCACGCCAGCAACACGAGCGCCAGTCCGCCGGCGAAAATCGCCGGCGCATCAAT
>PVBE011050644.1_pt1 | contig 11050 bp, 8 predicted proteins | sample 1631181 | NCBI WGS metagenome assembly PVBE01 (sample SAMN08397723, study PRJNA350692) | Marine metagenome, whole genome shotgun sequencing project. | isolation source: water | place: Pacific Ocean | collected 2012-04 | reverse complement strand
CTCGATCCCGCCGCCATCGAGGCGCGTCTGGACGCCGTCGCCCTGCTGGTGGACAGCCCCGAGCTTCGGTCCCAGCTCAAGGCCCGGCTGGACTACGTCGCCGACGTCGAGCGGCTCGCCGGCAAAGCCTGCGCGGGGCGGGCGAACGCGCGTGACCTCATCGCCTTGCGCACCTCCCTGGGGCAGGTCCCGGCGGTGGACCAGCTGCTGGACCGGAGCGACGCCCGCGCCATGTCCGCGTTCGCCTCGCTGCCCGACCTCAGCGCCGTGCACGACGACATTGACCGCACCCTGTTGGACGAGCCGCCCATCGCCCTGAAGGAGGGCGGGCTCATCCGCTCGGGCGTGCACGAGGAGTTGGACGAGCTCATCGAGCTGTCGCGGGAAGGGAAGGGGGCGCTGGCCCGGTTGGAGACCGAGGAGCGGCGCAATACCGGCATCAACAGCCTGAAGGTCCGCTACAACCGGGTCTTCGGCTACTACATCGAGGTCACCCGGGCGAACCTCAAGAGCGTGCCCGAGCACTACATCCGCAAGCAGACGCTGGCCAACGCGGAGCGCTTCTACACCCCGGAGCTGAAGGCGTTCGAAGCCAAGGTCCTGGGCGCCGAGGAGCGCCGCTGCGGGTTGGAGTTCGACCTGTTCGTGGCGCTGCGCGACCGCGTCGCCGGGGAAGGCCGTGCGCTGGCGAGCCTTGCCGACCGGCTGGCCGAGATCGACGCCCTCGTCACCTTCGCCGAGCTGGCCGTGGCCAACGACTACGTGCGCCCGACGGTGGACGACGGCTACCGGATCGAGCTGACCGCGGGGCGGCACCCCGTCATCGAGCGGATGGGGCTGGGCGAGCGGTTCGTCCCCAACGACGTCGTCCTGGACCACGACACCAACCAGTTGATGGTCGTCAGCGGCCCCAACATGGCGGGCAAGTCGACCGTCATGCGGCAGGTCGCGCTCATCGTGTTGATGGGGCAGGCCGGCTCGTTCGTGCCCGCCGACGCCGCCCACATCGGGGTCTGCGACCGGGTCTTCACCCGCGTCGGCGCCTCGGACAACATCGCCCGGGGGCAGTCCACGTTCATGGTCGAGATGGCCGAGACCGCCGCGATCCTGCGCAGCGCGACCGACCGCAGCCTCGCGATCCTCGACGAGATCGGCCGGGGCACGAGCACGTTCGACGGCGTCGCCCTCGCCTGGGCGGTGGCCGAGCACATCGCCGACGTCATCCGCTGCAGGACGATGTTCGCGACGCACTACCACGAGCTCAGCGACCTCGCCTCGACCCGCGAACAGGTCGCCAACTACAACATCTCGGTCAGTGAGATGGGCGGCAAGGTCATCTTCCTGCGCCGCCTCCGGCCCGGCGGTACGACCCGCAGCTACGGCATCCAGGTGGCCCGCCTCGCGGGGGTCCCGGACCCGGTCATCGACCGCGCCAACGAGGTGCTGTCCAACCTCGAGCGGGACGCCGAGGACGAGGTCGGGCGCCCCCGGCTGGCGCGCGGCGAAGGCCAGCCGGATGCCTCGACGGGGCAGCTGTCGTTGTTCGCCGACCGCTCCCGCATCCTCCGCGACGAGCTCGCCAAGCTCGACCTCGACAGCGTCACCCCGCTGGAGGCGCTGAACATCCTCGCCGAGCTCAAGGCCCAGGCGGAGTCGACGTGAGGGGGCTGGCGATCCTGACCGCGCTGGTCGTGCTCGCTGGCTGCCCCCCCGCTGACCCGGAGCCGGCCCCGGTCGAGGAGACTTCGGCCCCCGCGACCGCCGCCCCCACCCCGGAGCCGACGCCGCCGGCGCCGCTGGTGCGCACCCTGCGCCGGGTGGTGGTGGATGCGGGCCACGGGGGCGAGGACCTGGGGGCGATCGGGGTCTCCGGCGTGCAGGAGAAGGACATCACCCTCGCCATCGCCCGGGCGCTCGCCCGCGAGCTGGCGGGGCGGGGGATCGAGGTCGTGCAGACGCGCCCCGAGGACGCCGCCGTGGCGTTGGCCCGCCGCGCCGAGATCACCAACGCGTCGGGGGCGGGGCTGTTCATCTCGATCCACGCCAACTCGGCCGAGACCGACCGGGCGCACGGGATCGAGACCTACTCGATGGACGTAGCCGCGGATGAAGCCGCCATGCGGTTGGCCGAGCGGGAGAACCGGGAGGCCGAGGTGGTCGGCCGGCAGGCCAACGAGCGCGACCTGGACGCCACCCTGCACGAGCTGCGGCAGGGGGTGATCGCCGAGGAGTCGGCGCGATTCGCGCGGGCGCTGCACGGCTCGCTGGTCGATTCGCTCCAGGGCTTCTACGGTGCAGATCGGATCTCCGACCGCTTCCACCGCACCGCTCCCTTCTGGGTGCTCGTGGACAGCGAGGTGCCGGCGGTCCTGGTGGAGGTCGGCTACCTGAGCAACGCACCCGAGGAACGCCGCCTCCGCACCGGCGGGTACCACCACCGTGCGGCGTTGGCGCTGGCAGACGCGGTGGCTACCTGGGTGGACGAACGGGAGCCGGCCGAATGAAGGATCCGGCCCGCTTCCTCGTCGAGGCCCGTGACCGCATCCACGCCTTCCACGAGGGCACCGAGCGGTGGGGGAGCCGCACCTGCCGGCTGTACACCGCCGCCGTCGACAACACGCTGCGCGAGCTCCACGGCCGGTTCGAGGGCGGGGAGGACTTCTGCCTCGTCGCCACCGGCGGCTACGCCCGCAAGGTGCTGAGCCCCTACAGCGACGTCGACGTGCTCCTCATCTCTGCCACGCCGGAGGATCCCCGACTGGAGGAGCTGGGCCGATCGGTGCTGTACCCGTTGTGGGATGGGGGACTGCAGGTGGGGCAGCGGCCCGGCACGGTCGAGCAGATCATCGCGTCGGCGGAGGACGATCTGGCGGCCCGCACGGGGCTGCTGGACCTTCGGTACGTCGCCGGGAGCCGCGTGATCTACGGCGCCCTGCGGGCCGCCATCGACGAGGCCGTGGTCCGTTGGCGCCCCGACCTGCTGGATGCGGTCCGCCACGAGAACCTCGCCCGCTTCGCCAAGTACGGCGAGTCGGTGTTCCTGCTGGAGCCTCACGTCAAGGAGGGCAAGGGCGGCCTGCGCGACTTCCACTGGCTCGGCTGGGTGGGCAAGCTCGAGCAGGGGCTGCGGGGCGACTACGACATGCTCCTGACGGGGCGGGTCGAGCCGGACCACTACCGGCAGCTGATCGCGGCCCACGAGTTCCTGCTGCGCGTCCGCGTCCAGCTCCACCTGCACTTCGGGCGGGCCGAGGATCGGCTGCTGTTCGAGGCCCAGGAGCCGGTCGCCCGGGCGATGGGCTTCCGCACCGGCCGCGGCCTGCTCGCAGTCGAGCACTTCATGGGCACGTACTACCGCCACGCCTACGCGATGGCGCACCTGTGCGGCCTCTACATCGCCCGGACCCTGGGCTTCTACTGGGACGAGCCGACCGACATCGACACCGTCGGGAGCCAGACTGTGGCGCTGCAGTTGGGGCCGTCGGCGCCGGTGGTGCGGGACGCCGTGAGCGGCACGATGGCGGCGGACGGCGGTCTCTTCGAGGTCACCGACGGCACCGTGCACTGCGCCGACCCGCAGGCGCTCGCCAGCGACCCCCGCAAGATCCTCAACCTGTTCGACTTCAAGCAGGCGGTCGGCGGTCGGCTGCACCACGACACCATCGAGGATGTGCGCGCCGCGCTCCCCCGCATCGGCAAGCGGTTCCGGGAAGACCCCGCGGTCGGCGAGCACTTCCGCTCGATCCTGGAGGGGCCGTCGGTCTTCCGCACGCTCGCAGCGATGCACCGCAGCGGCTTCCTGGGGCGCTACATTCCCGAGTTCGGGGCCTGCTTCTGCCAGGCCCAGCACAACCGCGTGCACCTCTACACCGTGGACGTGCATTCGCTGTACGTCGTGCGTGAACTGGAGGGGCTGGGTACGGATTCGGCCGCCCGGGAGGCCGCTCGGTTCGCCGAAGCCTGGAACGCGCGGGAGCGGCGGGCTCCGCTGCTGTTGGCGGGGCTCTTCCACGACATCGCCAAGTCGCACGGCGCGGCCCACAGCCGGGTGGGCGCGGACATGGCCGGGGTGATCCTCCGCCGGATGGGCTGCGAGCAAGAGGACATCGCCCGCGTCCAGTGGTTGGTGCGGTACCACCTGCTCCTCAGCGACACCGCGTACCACCGCGATATGTACGACCCGCGCACCATGCAGGACCTCATCGCGGTCATCCCCAGTCGTGCCCACCTCGACGACCTCATGGCCCTGACGTGGGCCGACACCCGAGCCACCAACCCGGCGCTGCTGAACTCCTGGAAGCAGGCGCTCCTGGAGCAGGCGTACGCGGCCGTGACCAACGCCCTGGATCCGGCCGGCGCGCCCGATCCGCAAGCCCAGGCGGACGTGATCCGGGCCCGTATCGTCGCACTCCTGGGCGCCGAGGTGGGGCGCAAACGGGCCGAGCCGCTGGCCGATCTGGTGATGCAGGGCGAGTCCGCCAACCCCGGCTACCTCGAGCGCACACCCGCGCCGCTGTTGGCGACTCACGCCGCGCTCCTGGACCAACTCGCGGAGTCCGAAGACGAGCAGGCGGTGGTGTCCCACGTGCGCAACCTGCCCGCGCAGGGGGTGTCGCAGTGGATCGTCTGCACCCGCGACCACCCCGGCGTCTTCTCGATGCTCGCGGGGGCGGCGACGGCGGCGGGGTTCAACATCTCGGCGGCGGACGCCCTCACCCGGTCCGACGGCATCGTCATCGACACCTTCGCGATGACGGACGGCCTGGGCCGGGTCGTCCACGACGAAGGCCGCTGGCGCCGGCTCGACCGCCTCGTGGGGCGGGTGTTCAAGGGCGAGGCGGATCTGCAGGCGGCGGTGGATGCGGCGATCGCCTCGGCGCGACCGACCCCCGACCCGGGCGCGATGGCGCTCCAGCGCGTGGAAGTCACCAACGAGTTGAGCGAGGTCGCTACCGTAGTGGAGGTGGTGACCCCCAACCGGCCCGGACTCGTCTTCGCGATCACCCAGGTGCTCCTGGAGTTCGGCCTCGACCTTCGCGTGGCCCGCATCGCGACCCGCCAGGATCTCGCCGCGGACACCTTCTACGTGGTGAACCGGCGCGGCCAGCCGGTGGGCAAGCGCCGCCGCCGGCAGCTCGCCGCGGTGCTCAAGGAGCGGTTCTGTTGATGGGCGAGGACCGCTCCGTCGACGGCCTCCTGGGGCTGTACCAGGACGTGCTCAAGGTGGAGCGCGGGCTGTCCGCCAACTCGCTCGCGGCCTACGGGAGGGATCTGTCCAAGCTGGCCGCGTTCTGCGAAGAGCAGGGCATCGCCGACGCTGATGGCATCGACCGGGGCTGCCTGGAGCGCTGGATCCTCCAGCTGCACAATGACGGGCTGTCGGAGCGCTCGGTGGGCCGGCACATCAGCGCCGCGCGCGGCTTCTTCAAGTTCCTCGTCGCGGACGGCTGGCGCACGGACGACCCCGCCGCGCGGCTGCGCACCCCCCGGTTCGGGCGTCCGCTTCCCTCGGTGCTTCGCGGCGACGACGTCACCGCCCTGCTGGCCGCGCCCGACCGGAACACGCCGCGCGGGGCGCGGGACGGAGCGATGCTGGAGCTGCTGTACAGCTCGGGTCTGCGGGTCTCGGAGCTGTGCGGGCTGAAGGTGTCGGACGTGCGCCGCGATCCGCCCATCATGATGATCCGGGGCAAGGGCGACAAGGACCGCGTGGTGCCCGTGGGGGAGGCCGCGCTGGACGCGATCTTCCACTACCTGGAGGAGGGGCGAGGGGTCCTGGACAAGGGGCGCGGCAGCTCCTGGCTGTTCATCGGCCGGCCGGGCAAGCCGCTGACCCGGCAGGGGTTCTGGAAGAACCTGCGCAACCACGCCCGCCGCATCGGCATCACCGCGCACGTCTCCCCGCACACCCTCCGCCACTCGTTCGCCACGCACCTGCTGGAGGGCGGCGCGGATCTAAGGTCCGTGCAGGCGATGCTGGGGCACGCTGACATCGCGACCACGGAGATCTACACCCACGTCGCCGGCGAGCGGCTCCACCAGGTCCACGCCGACGCCCACCCCCGCGGCACGAGGGACGACGGATGAAGCCGCTGGAGGAGCTGTGGGCTCGCATCGCTGAGGCCGCCGAGGAGTCGGAGGCGTGCGAGTCGGTGCACCTCGTCGGGGGGCCCGTCCGCGATCGGCTGCTGGGCCGCCCGCTGGAGGAGGTGACCGACCTGGACATCACGGTGTTGGGCGACGCCCCTCGGGTGGCGAGCCTGCTGGGCTGGCGCTGGGGCGGCGACGTCGTCGTGCACGAGCGCTTCGGCACCGCCACCTGGAGCCCCGTCGACTTCCCCGTGAGCGTCGACCTGGTGACCGCGCGCAAGGAGCACTACCCGCACCCCGGAGCGCTTCCGGTGGTCGAGGCGGGCACGCTCGAGGACGACCTCCGGCGCCGGGACTTCACGATCAACGCGATGGCCAAGCGGATCTGGCCGGAGCCCATGGGCCAGCTCACCGATCCCTTCGGTGGCGGTGAGGACCTGGCGGCGGGCCTGCTTCGCATCCTCCACGACGGATCTTTCGTCGACGACCCCACGCGGATCCTGCGGCTGGGCCGCATGGCGGTGCGGTTCGGCTTCCGGGCCGACACAGGCACGAACCGGCTGCTGCACGAGGCGATCGCTTCGGGGGTGTTCGGCCCGGTGTCGGGGGAGCGGACTCGGGCCGAGTGGGAGCTGATCTGCGCCGAGCCCGATCCTCCCGCCGCGGTGCGCTGGTTCGCCGCGGCCGGGGTGCTGGGGCCGCTGGGGCTGGACGCTGGCGGGGATCGCGGCATCCGCTCGATGGAGCGGGGCTTCCGGACTGCGTTCAAGGGAGAGCGGGAGTGGAACCCGCGCATCGCTCTGGCGCTCCTGCTCACGGGCGGAGACACGAGCCGGGCGGCGTTCTCGTTGGGACTTCGCGGCGGCGCGGCGGCGCGGCTGGAGCAGCTCGCGGGCATCGGCCAGCGGCTGGGCGGGCCGGTGACGCAGGCCTCCGGAGAGTGGTCCCTGGAGGCGATGCTCAAGGGGAGCACCGCCGAGGAGCGGGCCGTGTTGGAGGGGAGCTACCCCGGCGCCAAGAACGCCATCCGGCAGTACGAGAACGAGGTCGCGGGCCGGCCTCCGTTGGTCACCGGCGACGACCTGATCGCCGCGGGGATGCGGCAGGGACCCGACCTCGGGAACGCCCTCCGCCAGGTGCGGGAGGCTCAGCTTCGCGGCACCTGCGCGACGCGCGCCGAGGCCTTCGCGATGCTTCAGCTGCCGGACATCGACGGTCCCTGATTCAGCCGCGCCGGCGTCGGCCGAGCACGCCCAACACAAGCCAGAGGGCGAGCCCGCCGGGAGCTCCTGATCCCGCGGCCGCGCAGCCCACCTGCACGAACCTGCTCGGCCCCGTCGGAGCCGCATCGGCCGCCGCCGTGGTGGTGGGCCCGTCGTCCTCGTCGTCTTCGTCGGGCTCGTCGTCGCCGGGGTCGGACGCCGCCTCTTCACCCGGCGCGGGGGCGCCTTCGGACGGCTCGTCGTCCTCGGGGGTCTCCGACGTGGCCGGTTCGCCCGTGGCGTCCCAGTCGATGCTCAAGGAGTAGGCGCTGTCGGCGCCCCACCAGCAGGAGACCGCGATGTAGAGCGTGTCGCCGCCGCTGAAGCTGCGCGCGGCGGGGCCGGCGTAGTCCTCGTCCTCGTTCTTGACCAGCAGGCCGCGGTCGGGGCCGTAGACCCAGTAGTCCAGGTCGGCGCCCGAGGCCCAGTTCAGGGTCACGTCCGCCTCCCCGGTGCAGGGCAGGTCGACCGCGAACCAGTCCACGTCGGCGGACCACTGGCTTGCGCAGGCGACGGTGCCGGAGATGCGGAGGTCGCCGCCGGCGCTGTCGAGGGAGTCGTACTCGCCGCCGGTGGACCAGCCGTTGGGCTCGGACTCGGCCAGCGCCTCGTCGGGGGCGTTGCCGCAGACTCCGAGGGGGCTGTCGTCGTCGTCGTCGTCACCTTCATCGTCGTCGCCGGGGGCCTCGACGGGGCCGACGCTCACGTTGTCGACCCACACGTTGTTGCCGTAGCCGGTGACGTTCCCCAGCGCGATGAGCACCGAGGACTCGGCCGTCCAGGCGTCCAGGGAGAGCGACTCGGTGCGCCACTCGCTGGCGGTCGGAACGAACGCGTCGTTGTGGTCCGCGGCCGTCGCGAGGGCGGTCCCGGCCTGGTCGTAGACGGTGCTCCAGGTGCCTCCGCAATCGGCGCTGACGTAGACCTTGAGGCGGTCGTTGAGCTCGTCGTTGTAGCGGGCGTAGGCGAGGTCGAACGTGAGCGCCGGCTCGGTCACCCCGGTCAGGTCCAGGTGCGGGAGGTAGACGTAGTCCACTTCGCCCCGGTGGTCGTCGTCGAAGTTGTTGAACCAGGCGGCGGCGCCGCTGGCCCCGAAGCCGCCGGCAGGGGTGGAGCGCTCCCACGCGACGGCGCCGTCGTCGTTGGCCCGCGACCAGCCCGACGGGGGGAAGCTGCCGCCTTCGAAGCCGTCTTCCAGGGGCGCCGCGATGGAGGTGGCGAAGCCGAAGGACTGGGCTGCGCTGTCGTTGCCGGGGACCTCGTCGTCGGCTGCCGCGACGGTGACCTCGAGTTCGTGGGTCCCCGACGAGGCCGATACCGAACCGAGCGCGACGGTGGCGCTGGCGCCCGGGGCGAGGCTTCCGCTCCAGGGCGTCGTGGTCCAGCCGCCACCGTCGACGCGATGCTGGATGGAGGCCGCAGTCAGGGTCGTCGAACCCTCGTTCGTGAGGGCCGCTTCGAGGGATGCGGACGTCGTGCAGGCGAGCGTGCCGGTGGGCGCGGTGATGGCGATCGAGGCGTCGACGGCGGCCGAGGGGGCGGACGGGTCCAGGCCGTCGATGGCGAGGGCGCCGCTGCCGGTGGGGTTGAGGTAGCTGGAGAGCCCGAGCCCCCAGGAGACGTCGAGGCGGCCGTAGATGTCGGTGCCGCTGTTCGGGCTCCCGCCCCAGCAGGCCGAGCCGCCACCGTAGAGCTGCCCGACGATGCGGTGGTCCTGGTTGAACAGGGGCGAACCGGAGCTGCCTCCTTCGGTCGCGCCGGAGTCCTACGGCCCCACGCCCCAGTAGTTGCCGGAGGTCCAGATCTGGCTGTTCTCGACGCTGAACTTCTTGAGGTCGCCGCCGGGGTGGTGGATGCCGACGGCGGAGTCGGCGGGGGAGCTGGCGCGGCTCCAGCCGGCGTAGAAGACGTCGTAGCCATCCGGCGGGTCCGAGTTGAGCTCCACCAGCACGAAGTCGGACGAGCTGGCGTTGGCCCGGTAGCTGGCGCCGCTGATCGAGTCGTAGGCGGGGCTCCAGCTGGGGTTGCTGCAGGAGTCGGACTCGTAGTTGAACCAGAACACCCACCAGCCTGGGGAGCCGTCGTAGCAGTGGTTCGCGGTGAGGAAGTAGGGGGTGCCGTCGCCGGCGGTGTTGTTGATGAGCGCGCCGGTGCAGAGGCTCCCGCCCATCGTGTACTTCGCCACCGAGCGGATCTCCTCGTCCCAGCCCGCGGCCAGCGAGCAGGCGACGTTGTTCATGCACGCGCCCGAGTGGTTCAGCGCGACGGCGGCTCCGGCCTTGGCCTCGCGGTAGGCGTGGGTGACGCGGGCGAGGGAGAACTCCGGCGTGCCGTGAGCGGGTCCCACGTACTCCAGGACCGCCTCGTCTCCGAGCACCAGCGTCGTCGCGAAGAGGCCGTCTTCGCTGGCGTTGGCGGCGGTGAAGGCGCCCAGCACCTCGGCGCCGTCGGCCGAGTTGACGAAGAACTCACCCCCGCGCGGCAGGACCCACCGGTCGAACGCGAAGCTCAGCGAAGTCGCGCCGGCCGACAGGATCCCGAGCCTCCACACGCGGCGTCCATCGGGGAGCACGTCCCAGCGTCCGTCGGTGGAGGCATCCCGGGCCACGAACAGGTCCGCCCCGAACCGGAAGGGGAGGGAGGAATCGAGATCCCGCACCGCGTCCTCGGCGGCCAGCCGTCGACGTCGACGGGGGCGAGGGTGACGGTGGGGATGTCGTCCGACAGGGCGGGGGCCCACTCGGCATCCAGGCTCGGAGGGGTGCCCCCGTGGCTGACCTGGGCGAGGATCGGCGCAGCGAGCGTGAGGGGGAGGACGACGACGATCAGCGCACACAGCGCTGCAGGAGCAGGACGAGGCATTCGGACTCCGCCCGCGAACTCCCACGCGGCCAACGCCAGTCTGGGACGGATCCCGCCAAACAGTCAAGCCTGACTGTTTGGGCCTCATGACCGGGTCAGGCAGCCTGGGACCGTGCCGGATCCCAACCAGTTGGTCCTCGCGATCCTCACCGCGGGGCCGATGTTCCTGTTCGCGCTGGTCTTCCACGAGTACTGCCACGCCCTCGTTGCGCATCGCCTCGGCGATCAGGTGGCCGCCTGGACCGGCCGCCTCACGATGAACCCGAAGGTCCACCTGGACCCCCTGGGCTCGGTGGCGATGCCGGTGATCGGGTTGGTGCTGGGTTGGCTCGGCGGCTTCGCGTTCATCTTCGGGTGGGCGCGCCCGGTGCCGTTCAACCCGCGGGACCTCGCCGATTCACGGCGCGACTCCATGCTGATCGCGCTGGCCGGCCCGCTGGCGAACTTCGTGTTGGTGCTCGTGTTCGCGCTCCTCATCCGCGCGCTCGTGGGCAGCGGTATGGGGATCGACAGCCCGGTCCTGCAGATAGCGGCGTACGGCGTCTACATCAACGCCCTGCTGGGCGTCTTCAACCTCGTCCCCCTGCCGCCGCTGGACGGGAGCAAGGTCCTGGCCTTCTTCCTCGGCCCGAGCCTGGGCTGCAAGCTGCTCGCGCTGCCGCCGGTGCTCTGCCTCATCGGGCTGCTGCTCCTGGTCACTCGGGGCCTGATCGTCGGGCCGCTGATGACCGCCCTGGGGTGGGCCGAACAGCTGGCGGGGGCGCCCCTGGGGATGATGCTGTTCTAGGGAAGGCGGAGGCTGAACCGGAAGCTGAGCGTCCAGATGGGTCATCTGG
>PVBE012730465.1_pt1 | contig 11053 bp, 10 predicted proteins | sample 1631181 | NCBI WGS metagenome assembly PVBE01 (sample SAMN08397723, study PRJNA350692) | Marine metagenome, whole genome shotgun sequencing project. | isolation source: water | place: Pacific Ocean | collected 2012-04 | reverse complement strand
GGCATTGAGGATGTGCATCGCTACATCGGGGCATTCAAGGGTGCTCCTGAGCGATCCATGCTCGGTGGTAAAGCGTGGGGCAATCGAAAGGAGCGGGCAGCAGAGTCTGTTCGCGATCTTGCAGCGGAACTCCTTCGCGTGCAGGCTGTGCGTCAGAGCCGCATCGGCGTCAGCTTTCCGCACGATGGTGAGTGGCAGCGTGAATTCGAGGCAGCATTCCCGTGGGAGCCCACGGACGATCAGCACGCGGCGTTCGAATCGGTACAGCATGACATGCAGGCACCGCGGCCCATGGATCGATTGATCTGCGGAGACGTCGGGTTTGGGAAGACCGAGGTGGCGATACGCGCGGCGTTTCGCGCTGCTGCTGCAGGTCGACAAGTTGCGATTCTCGTACCGACAACCGTGCTGGCCGAACAACATGAGCGGACCGTTCGCAGTCGATTTGCCGGGTTTCCGTTTCGTGTCGAATCGATGAGTCGTTTCAAGACTCGGGGTGAGCAGCGGGAGATTCTGAAGGAATTAGCGGCGGGGCAGGTTGATGTGCTGATCGGGACTCATCGGCTTCTGAGCAACGACGTCCACTTTAAGGATCTCGCATTGGTCGTGATCGATGAGGAGCAGCGGTTCGGGGTTGAACACAAGCAGCGGCTTCTCGAACTCCGGACGACTGTGGATATTCTGACAATGACCGCGACTCCAATCCCTCGGACGCTTCACATGTCGATGATGGGACTCAGAGACATCAGCAGTCTGCAGACGGCGCCAATCGATCGGCGGGCGGTCGTTACTGAAGTCATGCCTTGGAACAAGGAGCGGCTTCGGGCGGCGCTGAAGCGAGAGTTGGCTCGAGAGGGGCAGATTTTCGTCGTCCACAATCGCATCAGCGATTTGAACGATGTGGCTGAGGCTGTGCACCAACTCATCCCAGATGCTCGCATTGTCACCGGCCACGGTCGGATGACACCTCAGGCGCTTGAGAAGACGATGCTTGAGTTCATGCGTCACGAGGCCGATATCCTGGTGGCGACCACCATCATCGAGTCGGGCATCGACATTCCCAATGCAAACACCATGATCATCAACGAGGCCGATCGGTATGGCCTTGCTGATCTGCACCAGCTCCGAGGTCGTGTTGGTCGATCCAGACATCGCGCCTATTGCTATCTCCTTCTGCCGATGACTCGAACGGTTCGTCCAGATGCTCGTCGGCGGTTGGAAGCGGCGGAGTCGTTCTCGATGCTGGGTGCTGGTTTCAGGATTGCGCTGAGGGATCTGGAACTCAGAGGGGCGGGCAATTTGCTGGGGCCGGAACAGTCAGGGCACATCGCTGCCGTTGGATATGAGTTGTATTGCCGCCTTCTTGAACGGGCGGTTGAGGATCTCAAGGAAGGGCGACCTGTTGACGAACCCCCATGCATCGTTGACATCGGCTGGGCGGGGTACTTCCCGGAGCCTTGGATTCCGAGCGAGTCACGGCGACTGGACGCGTATCGGCGCCTCTCACGGGCCGCTTCGCTTGAGTCAATTGACAGTGTGATGGGGGATCTCCAAAGCGCCTACGGGCCGATTCCACCTCCAGCCGACCGACTCCGAATGGTGCGATCAGTGGCCGCCCTTGCAGGATCACATGGCGTTCGGGCGGTGCTGCGGCGGGACGAGGATCTGGTGTTTCAAACGCCCAGAGCAGAACCGCTCTTGGCACGCCTGCGAGATGTTCCAGGCGTCGTGCGGCGAGTAGGGGCCAACAGTCCCGAGGGTCTCAGCGAGGTGTGGTGGCGGGTTCCGGCGGGGCAACGGTCAATCGGCGGCGTGTTGAAGCATTTGACGCGGGTGTTCACCGTTGAGGAATAGCGGGCCTCGGCATGCGATCTCTGGCGGCCGTTGGGAGGTCCACGTACCATTCGCCCCGAATGGAATCGATTCTGACACTTGCGGCGGCTGTAGCGCTCGGATTGGGGACTCTGGTCGCCGCCAATCAGTTGATGCGTGCTGCGGATCATCCCGGGCGGCCACGAAGAGTGCTCGCATCGCTGTGGCTGCCTCTGTGCATGGTGATACCGACCGTAGGCTTGGTGGCACCGATTGGGGTGAGTGGGAGCGGATCGCTTGTTGATTCGCTGGACGCATTATTGATTGTGCCTCTGGGAGTTCTCGTGGCGGTGCCCCCCATTCTGCTGTTTCGGTCCCGCTGGAGCCATCCAGATTGGCATGCAGACGACCATGTGCCGCTGGCCTGGCCGGCGATCGGCACGATGTTGTTGCTCTTGGCGGTGGCGGGAAGTGGTCCGCAGTTCCTCTTGATCGTGGCCTGTGCCGCTGGGCTGGTCTTCGTATGGGCTGAAACGGTCCCGAGGATGTATGAGGGGCACGGTGGTCCGGGGGCAGGGTGGGTGCTCGTGTGCCTTGGAGCGGCCACTGGGCTTGCGGTCGTGGCAAGGCGAGCGGATGATCACGTGGCGGTCCGCGTCGTCATACTCGCTGTGAGCGTTCTGATACCTCTACTCGCCGCGCGGCGGCTTGGACGCCGAACGGCCATTCTCGCCGGAGGGTGGGCCGCCGCCCTGGCGCCGGTTGCCATGATCGGAGTCATCGGGCAGGACGGCCTTCGAGTGGCAATTCAAGCTGCATTGGGAGGAGCGTACGCCGTTGTGGGGTACCCGCATGTAGACGGGATGGAGGCGTTGGCAGCTCCAGGTGCCGCTGTGCTGATACTCAGCGGGATCATTGCAGGGTGGTCGCGAACTCCGATTGGCCGCGGCCGAGTCGTCGCATCTGTGGGGTGGTTGGCGGGTATCGCCTCAATTGTGGTCTTGGCCACGCTCCCATGAGTCGGTGATTCAAGTTGAGCGTCGCTGCGAACCGATGCACACCAAGGCTGCAGGGATGCAGTTGTCGGAAGTGCATTGGGTGCACGCTTCAGCGAGTGAAGCTCAGGCGGGCCGGTGAACGGTCGCTAATTCCGAATAGCTCCAGTTTCAACGGAGTGTCGGTCGGCTAACATGCCGGCCTCTTAGGTCACGGAAGGACCTTAATGCTCACCGATCGACAACGCGAGATTCTCCCCACGACGCGGGAGTCCACGACTCACAAATTTTCTGTCAATGGCTTTGAGGGCTACTTGACCGTAGGTCTCTTTGATGACGGGCGGCCAGGTGAGATCTTCATCAAGATGAGCAAAGAGGGGTCGACGCTTTCCGGACTCATTCAGGGGTTCTGTCGAAGCTTCTCGATCTCACTGCAGTATGGGCTGCCGGTTGATGATGCAGTCCGCCGATTCAAAGGGATGCGTTTCGAACCATCTGGTGGCACCAGCAATCCAGACATTCCAGAGGCTTCGAGCATCCTGGACTACATCGCGCGGTATTTGGAGCTTCAGTTTGGTGAAGTGGCTTCGGAGCCGCCACCTGCTGGTCGGCCTGCACCGACGCCTTCGTCAGAGGTCCGCGTGGCCTGACTCGACCTCTCGGTACATGTGACAAAAAAACACCGTGAGCCGATATGAGGTCGGCTCACGGTGTTGTGTGATCGAGGATGTGTTTCCGCTACCCCTCGGCTTTGGCTTCATCGTCTGCAGCAGCATTTGATTTTTCAGCTGGGGCGGCAGCGACTGGCTTCGGCGTGGGCTTCTCGATGAGTTCGCCCTCATCGTCGAATTCCATTTCCTCCCGCTCTTCCAAGGGCTGGTCGGGTTCGACGACTACGGTGATGTCGGCTCGAAGATCGGCTTCAAATTGAATTGGCACCTCATAGGCCCCGACCCGTCGAATCGATGCAGGAAGGCGGACGGCGCGGATGTCGACGCCTGGATAGCCGACCTGCTCGAGGGCGTCGGCGATGTCACGCTGGGTAACCGATCCGTACAGGCCACCGCGGTCATTGCACGATCGGATGAGCGTGAGTTCGACTTCTTCCATGCGGGTGACCAACTCCTCTCGCTCCGAGCGGCGGGCCTCTACTCGAGCGAGGGCCTCGATTCGTTCGGCGTGGAGAGTCTCGATGCGTTCATCGCTTGGCGGCTCGGCCATACCCATCGGCAACAGATAGTTCCGGGCATAGCCGGTCCGAACCTTGACGATGTCTCCGATGATGCCAAGGCTCTCAATATTCTCAAGTAACAGCAGATTGATTGTTCTTCGACTCATGTGCGGTGTCCTCCAAGGGAGTTGAGGAGTGCCGTTGCGTTGGCACCCCAGCGTCTTTGTTTTCGACCTGCGAACACTCGCAGATCAGAACGGGATGTCATCCGGCGTAGCTTTGCTGCTCGCCGAGGATTGATAGGTTGATTCGGGCTTCTTCGTGTCGCCACCACCGCGGCTATCGACGAAGGAGAACGTCTCGATGACTACGACCAGCTTGGATCGTCGATTGCCGTCGCGGTCCTGCCACTCATCGAGACGAAGCCGTCCTTCGATGAATACGGGGCGTCCTTTTCCGAGATACTTCGCCATGGTCTCTGCGGTGCGTCCCCAGGCTTCGCAGTCGACAAAGGTCGTCTCTTCCTGCATTTCACCGGAGTTGTTCCGATAGCGGCGGTTGACCGCAAGGCCAAGATTTGCCACAGCGGTATTGTTGGCGGTGTGCTTCAATTGCACGTCTCGGGTGAGATTGCCCATCAAGAATACTTTGTTCACACTTCCAGCCATTGGGTGCGTCCTCCTGCTCTAGGCGGCCCATCGTACCGCCTCCCGAGGGAGGCGGCAGTCGAACCGCCGAAGAGCGGCATCTTAATCAAGATGCCGCTGGTTCCTCAGCGTCCGTTGTGTCGGCCGGTGTTTCCTCTGCCGGAGCCTCGCTGTCCTCGGCCTTCGGGGCTTCGGTCGCCTCGTCGCCCGCCTCGTCGCCCGCCTTTCGCTCGGCTCGAGTCGTGGCACGCACCGATGCGCTGACTTCGTCAGCCTTCTGCTCGCCACGGAGCTTTATCTCATCAGCGAGTTCGGTTCGTCCTTCGAGGGCCTCCATCTGCTCGGCGGAAAGGTGATCTGCGCGAGTGATCAGGAAACGCAAGACGTCCTCGGAGAGCAGCAGATTTCGTTCCAATGATGCGAACTTATCGGCGGAAAGTTTGAAGAAGCCGAGGAAGTAAACCCCTCGCTTGTTGCCCTTGATGGGGTATGCCAAGCGTCGGTCATCCCACTTACGGAATGAGACAACCTCGCCCCCGACCTTTTCTAGATGGTCGAGTACATGCTGGCTCGCGGCGGCAAGGTCTGCTGTCGCGGATTGGGGAAAGAGGAACATGCCCTCGTAGATGTTGATTGCTGTTTCAGACATTTAGTTGATCTCCTCCGGTGAGCTGATCTGCTCCCGGTCGGCGTTGAAAGCGTTCATGGCGGCAACGGTGCCGCGATTGATCCAGCAACTGGCCGCTTCGACGGCCTGTTCGATGCCTTGCTCGACGGCGTCCTGCTGGTCTGGACGGAAAGTGCCGAGGACATAGGATGAAAGTGGGATGTCTCCAGGGGCGTCGATCCCGATTCGGATGCGGGCCCATGTGTCGCAACCGAGATGGTTGCCGATGTCGCGGAGGCCGTTGTGACCACCGGTGCCGCCGGATTGGCGAACTCGGATGCGGCCACAAGGCAGCGCTGTGTCGTCCACAATGACGAGCAGGTCTTCCTCCGGGGACAACTTGTAGAAGCGGACCGCCTCGGAGACTGCCTGCCCGCTTCGATTGACGAAGGTCAGCGGTTTGAGAAGCATGATGCGGTCGTCGCCGGACATCGACTCGATGGTTGCGGCTTGGAATCGGCTGCGAGCAACCTCTCCCGGCGCAATCCGTCTGGCAAGTCGATCGATCGCCTCGAACCCGACGTTGTGCCGGGTGCGATCGTACTTGGTGCCAGGATTGCCGATTCCAACGATGAGACGCATGATGCTTCACAGGGACGAGGATCACTCCTCGCCGCCAGCTCCCTCTTCCTTCTTCTCTGTGATGACCTCTGGCCCACTGCCGTCGGCATCGACGTCTGCGGCTTCCGCATCAGCGTCCGCTTCTTCAACAGCCTTGTACGCGATGTGGGCGATGTGCTTCTCGGAATCGAGAACCGGCTCGACGCCGTCGGGAAGATCAAGGTCACCGATTGTCAGGGCTTCGGTAAGTTCATTGATATCGGCCTTGATCTCGGATGGAATGTCCCTGGCCTTGCAGCGAACTTCGATCTCGCTTCGGACGGCCACGAGCATGGCGCCCTCTTCCTTTGTTCCTTTGGCGGTACCGAAAAGATTGACCGGGACTTTGACCGTCACAATCTGATCGAGATCCACTCGGGCGAAATCGATGTGTGCAAGATCATCGCCCAGATGGCCGAATTGCAGTTCCTTGATCAGGCAGGTTTCCTTCTTGCCGCCATCAACGCACACGTCCATGATGTGTACACCCTGGCGGAGATGGTCGATCGCCTGCAAGGCATCGACGCTGACGTGGCTCGGTTCGCCGCCACGGCCGTAGATGACCGCTGGGAGACGACCTGCATCACGCAGTCGCTTGGCGTACCGGGTTCCGGTTCGCTCGCGAGTGGCGACCTCGATGGTCGGGGTAGTGTGGCCCATGGTTGGGTCCTCCAAAGAACGCTGCGACGTTGTGTCGCAGCGAGTGGTTCAACGCTTGACACCTGTTCCACGTTGGAACAGAGATGAAATAGACATGTCGTGGTGGATTCGGTAGATCGCCTCGCCAAGGAGCGGGGCGATGGGAAGTTCGACGAGTTTGTCACGGATCGGGTCGAGTCGCCCGCGATCGGGGATTGTGTCGGTGACGACGATTCGCTCAATGGGGGCCTCCTGCAGGCGGTCCATCGCCAGTCCACACAGGACGGGATGTGTGGCCGCCGCGATGACGCGTTCTGCCCCGCGATCGAGCACAAGTCGTGCGGCTTCGCAAATGGTCCCTGCAGTCGAGATCATGTCGTCGACCATGACGACGGTTCGGCCCTTGACGTCGCCGATGAGATTCTTGGACGCGACCCGCTCGCCCGACTCCCGTCGTTTGTCGATGATGGCGAGGTCGGCATTCAACATGGCCGCATAGCCATTGGCAACTTTGACGTTGCCGACGTCGGGAGAAACGATGGCGAGATCGCCGAGTTCGCTTCGGATGCTCTGGAAGTAGCCACCGATGACCGTGGATGCGGTCAGGTGGTCGAGCGGGATATCGAAGAAGCCCTGAATCTGCGCTGCGTGCAGATCCATGCACAGCACGCGATCAGCTCCGGCTGCCGTCACGAGGTTTGCGACGAGTTTGGCTGTGATCGGAGTACGCCCGGCGTCCTTGCGGTCTTGTCTGGCGTATCCGAAGTACGGGATGACCGCAGTGATTCGTTTGGCCGAGGCCCGCCGCAGGCAGTCGATGAAGATCAGCAACTCCATCAGGTTCGCGTTGACCGGGTGGCATGTCGACTGCATGACAAAGCAGTCTCGGCCACGCACATCCTCATCGATGTGGACCAGCAGCTCACTGTCGGGGAAGAGTTCTGTTTCGGCCGCGCCTTCGGGAATGTCGAGGTGTTCGCACACCTCAGTGGTGAGTTCACGCCCCGCTCGGCCGCCGAAGATTTTCAGGTGATCGCGATCGAGATTCATGTCGCGGCCTCCGTCTGCATTCGTTGGTGAAGGAGAGAATCAACCTGAGCGAGCTGCTCAGGCGTGTTGATCGAGAGAACGTCCTCTGCCGGGACTCCGGGGAGCAGTTCCACCGTCTCGCCCCGACTGGCCATCATGGCTGGGAGCTCGGTGAGGTAGTACTCGCCACCGACCGGATCTCGCGGAAGATCGACAAGGGTTTCGAGAAGTTGCGGAATATCGAAGCAGGCGTAGGAGGGATAGATCTCCCGAATGGCCAATTCGGCCTCGGAAGCATTCTTCTGCTCGACGATCGCCTTGAATCGATTCTCTGCGGTTCGGACGATGCGTCCGTACCCGGTTGGATTACCCACCTCGGCAGTTGCGAGCGTGGCGGCAGCACCGGCATTCTGATGAGCGGCGAGGAGCGCCTTGAGCGTGGTGGATCGAATGAGGGGACCGTCGCCAGCCAGTACAAACGCATCGCCGCTCAGTTGGGAGAGCTCGCTCCGGCACACATCGACCGCATGCCCAGTGCCAAGTTGTTCGGGCTGCTCGACAAAGCGAATGTCCGATTGGCCCTCGAATGCGTCTCGCAGCAGATCGCCACGGTGTCCAATCACAAGCAAGATCGGCGAGGCGCCCGCCTCACGACATGCTTCCACGACCCAGTGAACCATCGGCCGCCCCTGCACCTCGTGGAGCACCTTCGGCAGATCACTGTTCATGCGTGTGCCCTTGCCAGCCGCGAGAATGACGGCAGCGCAGGGACGCTGATCGGGTTGGAGTTGAGTCGTCATGAGCTGTATCGAACTGGCCCGCCAAGACTTGAACTTGGAATGCCTGGATCAAAACCAGGTGTGTTACCGATTACACCACGGGCCACTTGGGAGCATTGTCCTCTGATTCTCACCGTGGCCGTTTGGCCTATAGGGCGATCCTGCGATCTCCGCGAACGCGTTCTGGAAATCGACGCCTGAAGCGGCGTCGATACGATTGAAGGCGCGGATTGCGTCGGAACGCGTGCCGCGGCTGGACTTCCCGGAGCTGGAGCACATGTCAGCCGCGACCTTGTGCCCCGTGCGGCGCCGACCCTTACAGGCCCTCACCGACGGCTCCTCACGATGGAAGACGGAGCAGGATACCAGCCAGCCGGGGTTGGACGCAAGACCGGATTCTTGGTGGCAGAACCATCATCGTTGATCGCCGAGACGTAGACTGCAGTTGAACCGAGCTGAGTACGCCTGGAACCCAATTCGCCCGATGTCCACTGCTACCCGCCGCAAGGCACCCGTCATGTATCACCGCCGCCTGCGATTGATCGCGGCAGCGGTCTGTGTCGTGACGCTCGCATTGTTGGTACAGGCCGTTCGGCTCACGCTGGTGCAGGGTGCCGGGCATCGTGCGGTGGCCGAATCGCGGCTCCAACAGCGGACATGGCTGCCAACCTGGCGGGGATCGATCCTCGATCGCGATGGCGATGTGCTTGTTAGAGACGAGCCTCGGTGGGAGGTGCGGGTTGCGTTCGATGCTATTACGGGGCAATGGGCTGAGGACCGAGCGGTTCGTGCTGCTCGGCGAGCCATGGGGCGTGACGCATGGTCGATGGCCTCGCCGGAAGTCCGCGCGGGAGCCATCGCTGCAGCGCGTCAACCGTGGGATGCCATTCTTGAATCGCTCTGGGCTGAGGTGGCTGCAACTGCTCACGTTTCCCGGGAGGAACTCAATAGCGAACTCAACGAGATTCGGGGGAGTGTTCAGCGAATGGCGGCCGTTGTTTGGGAGCAGCAGCGGCGTCGCCACGAAGCCCGGTTCGGCGCCAGCGGCGGACCCGACTTTGTTCCGCGCCCAATTCGTGAACAAGCCCAATCGCACGTCATCATTCCAGATCTTCTCGATGCCCCTGCCTCGGGGCTGGAAGCATTCGCGGCGGAGCATCCGGACCTGGTGGATCTGAACTACTCGCGGGTTCGTGGTCGCGCCACGGATGGTTATTCAGTTGACATTGATCTGCAGACACTCCCCGGCCCGCTGAGAAACGCCGGATTTCGCTCGGTCCCGCTTCCAGCCGTTGCCGATGCCATTGTCGGCGATGTCCGAACTGGGGTCTGGGAGGAGGATGTCGCCCGCCGACCATTCAAGGACGCGCAGTCCGGGACAATCGATCGTGGTGGATATCGAGTCGATGATGTTGTTGGCACGCGAGGTATCGAGCGAGCATTCGAGGACCGTCTCCGGGGCGAAGTTGGTCTGGTGATCCGCAATCGAGATGAGGGGGAGCAGACAAGGGAGCAGCCGATCGGCGGTGGGGATGTGGCTCTCACAATTGACACGTTGCTGCAAGCCCGCATCGAAGCCATTCTCGATCCGTCGGTCGGCCTGACTCGCGTTCAGCCGTATCACTCGAACGATGCGCTTCCCGTCGGTACAGAACTTCCTGCAAGCGTCGTGGTGCTGGACATCGACTCCGGTGAGATTCTTGCGATGGCATCAACGCCTTTCCCTGCTACTTTGAATGGCATCAGCCCAGCTGCTGCCGCGGCCTTGCAGCCGTGGCTCATTCGAGGCGTTCAGGTTGTTGCGCCGCCTGGGTCGATTGTGAAACCATTGGTTCTTGCTGCTGCGCTGACCGAAGGCGTGATCGAGCCCGATTCCATCTTGACCTGCAACGGGCATCACTTCGAGAACAGCCCTGGCATTGCGAGGTGTTGGATCTACCGTCCCAAGTACGGCATGGCGACGCATGGGCCGTTGGGCGCAGTCGAGGCGGTCGCCCGATCGTGTAACAGTTGGTTCTATGAACTTGGTGACCGGCTCGGAGCAGGGAGGCTGTCCGACTGGCTGGGTTCGTTCGGCCTCGGCGAGCCGCTGGATATTGGATTGACGCCCGAGTGGGCGGACTCACCGGTGGAGGTGGCGGGGACACGCCCCTCGCTCGAAGAAATCGCCGCACTTGAGCAGGCCGGCGAAGCCACATTCGAGAGCATCATGCTTGCCATCGGGCAAGGTCGATCGACATGGACGCCGCTGCACGCTGCGGATGCGTATGCGACACTTGCTCGCCACGGCCGCCGTGTTCCGCCGACCATCGTGAAGGGCTACGTGCCAGTTCATCGGCCCGCTGGGCGGCCGATTGCGCCCTCGGTGGCCGCATTGGCGATCGATGGCCTTGAAGATGTCGTGGCCAAGTCGTGGGGAACTGCCAATCATCTCAATCTGCCGACGGGCAGAGAGCCTGTCTTTCGTGTTGGCGGTGTGCGGATTGCTGCAAAGACGGGAACTGCGCAAGCGCCGCCATGGAAGCGAGATGTTGATGGCAGTGGCGTTATCGAACGAGGTGAACGCGTGACTGGCCTTGAACATTCGTGGGTTGTGACATTGCTGGGGGACGAGGGAGAAAGTTGGCGGTATGCGTTAGCCGTGCTCGTTGAGTATGGCGGGTCCGGAGGCCGGGTGGCTGGCCCGATTGCCGATCAAGTGATCCGCGCGATGC
>PVBE012207003.1_pt1 | contig 11055 bp, 8 predicted proteins | sample 1631181 | NCBI WGS metagenome assembly PVBE01 (sample SAMN08397723, study PRJNA350692) | Marine metagenome, whole genome shotgun sequencing project. | isolation source: water | place: Pacific Ocean | collected 2012-04 | reverse complement strand
CGCCCCGTGCAGGTGTTGTTTGACGGGGCGGTGGCGGGGCGACTGTCGGGCGGGGCTGAGGCCTCTTTTCGGCTTCACAGTGCAGACATCTGTCAGATAAAACCAGATGATCGATTGCGCCGCCTTTTACATCACAGTCCCCAATCGTAGAGTTCATCGACCTGAGCTCGTGATACCACTCTTTCGCCTCCGGCCGCTCCCGCGTGGTAAAAGCTCGATCACACAACTCACGCAACGACTTCGGAAAATCATAATGAAGGCTCCCAGGAGCCGGTGCAATCTGTGAATGAGCCGATAGCCCATAAGGATAATATCCAGCATCAATTTTTTGCTGAGGGGTATGCGGTACAGCACTTCCTTTCGGTATTCCGTCAAAAGGATGAATACCATTGTTAATCAGCCTAAAAATAATGACAGCAAGCGCAAAATTATCCTGGGCACGGCCAAGATTCGCTGGATCAGGAAGTTTCGAACTTCTATTAGGATCCGAAAATAAAGCCTCCGGAGCGATAAAACCCAGGGTCTGCTGCTGACCCAAGTAGCGAGAGCCGTCTGAACCCTTGATATTGAATCCATCACAATCCAGCAGCAGCACGCGCATCTTCTCTTTCTCACACAGCAGATTATCGAGTTTGAGATCAGGACAAGTGTGTCCCAACAGATGCAAGGTATGAATAGCGTGAGCTAGATTGGCAGCCAGCATAAACCGATAGCCCGGATGACGAGGTAAATTCTCATAAATCCTGTCTGATGTCTGCACGATTAAGTGGGATTCATAATACTTGTCCTTGTCGAAGTTAAAAAACGGCATGCCAAATCCGACAAAGCCGCCTCCAGACTCCTCAGCAACGTACAGGGGTCACCCCATATCAACATCCCCAAGGTCAGGCTTAACAGACAGCATCGCCCAAATCTTGGCCGAATAATCAGCCCGCTGCCCTTCTTTATATACCTTGATTACCTCATCCGGACGATCCCTGACCCGATACACATCACCCGCACCGCCTCCACCTACCTTCTCACCTAACTCAACTCGCTCCTTGCGCTTGTCCGCATAAATTATGGAAATTGTTTTCATTAGGATCGTCAAAACAATCTTTCGCTGATCTCTACCTAGTAGACATTATTCAACACAGTAGCGCGCAAAGCAGAGTCTTGTCGTCGCCGTCGATTTCACGTGATTGCTCACCATCTAGCATATTTTTTTTAAAAAATGATTCAATTTCAGCCTCAGAGGTTTTCTTCATCCACGGTTCTAGTTTTGGAATAACACCCGGGGCAAGCCGATTACCCGTATTGATCATCGTAAATCCAGAAGCACCATCTGTCATCAAAATTACCATTTGCGTAGGCGCGAACGCAGTAAATCTAAGGTCAGCGTCTACTGCATTTCTAGCCGTAAAAAAGTACGTTTGATTTACGTCCTCTCCATTTTGTGCTTCTGATACAGTGCAGTTATCCCAGTCGGGCGAATCAGAAGTAAGGCCATGGACGGCCACTGCGCAACCATCCCCGATATGGAAAAAGAACCCGCCCTCGGGCCCAGCAACAACCCCGACCAGAGTCGCACTGAAATCATCTAACGTCGGTAGTTCCTGCACTGAGTCCGTATCTGTAGCGACTGGATTAGCTTGAACATACTGCGCAACGATTGAAGATTGAACATCGCGAATACACTCTTCTACCTTACTTTTCCATTTATCAGAAATGCCACCCATATGATCCAGGAGTTCACACTCAGCCGGCATACCAGCTAACGAATCTACAAGGTGCGACGAAAGATGTCTCGCTCCAAATTCACTAAATCGGCACGAGCCCGCACCATCACTAACAACTGCGGTCAACCTGTCGTTAATCACTTTGTACCGATGGGCATCTTGGCAAGGCAATCCACTTTGTTCATGTGACGGCCCCCTAACGGAGGCACCAGCAACCTTCCAGCGCGGTGGGTCAGGATCAACGGTCGACTGGTATATCTGTTGGATTGCTTCATCATTCCCCATGGCCTTCCAAGACGCTGCGTCGCGAAGCTTCTTTCTGATCCACAAAGCGTTAATTCTCCCCATCTTCGAAAGAAACTGCGCCAGTTCAGCGGCAGTCTCCCGATAAGCCTCCTCGTCTTCTCGGTACTGCATCAACTGCATTCGGTCAGCCAGGGCAAGCGCGGCCTGGATCTTGATGCTTATATCGGCTTCAGGAGTGGCCAGTAATACAACCCTGGCAAAAGCGGCCAGTGCTTCTTTATATAGATTTTCATCATCCGGCGTCTTTTTGTACAACACCACGTAAGCCTTACCCTGAAAATTCTCCGCCATCGCCTCTGCAGGCTTGTCTCCAATTTCTTTGTTAAGCACCAGCCATCTTGCGATTTTGGGCAGGGCTTGGCTGACCTCTTCCTGGAAAAACAACGAGCGCGCAAGTGCTCCTATAGCCATTGCAAGCCCGATCTTGTCGTTGAATCTCTCTTTGAGCATGATTGCCTCCTCGAGCATAGACTTGACGTCTTCGGTCTGTGAGAATTGATTTGCAAGGCTCGTTAACACACGGGAGCGGGCAGCCAGATTTTCAGCATCATCGCTGTTACTGATGGAATCAAGGGCCTGATCAAACATCAAACGTGCGGTGGTTTTGCTCTCATCGCTACAGTGTTCCGCTGACAACAAAGACAAGGCCTGGTAATGCAGAATCTCTGCCTGCAGCCATGCCGGATACGAAGTAACCCCCCTCACGTCCGACAACACCCTTTTGAATACCTCTCGAGCATCTGATCCATTGTTGCGCCCGTATAACGCCCGAAGCACAGGATAGATCAGTTTTTCCGGTAATTGCCCACGCGCACGCCAGCGGGATTCAATTTGAAGCGCTTCGCTCACTGGGTCTTGCCCAGAGGCCGGAGAATCAGCGAGCTTGTCCAGATTGGTCCGATCGCGTTCGACAGCGATCAGTTTTTCCATCTCGGCTCTCACCTGGGGCCCGCCTGATCGGGCGTATCCCGAACATTTATCCAGGGTTGTTATCGCTTTTTGGAAATTTCTTGCAGTCGTCAGGGAGCGGACCACAATGAGACCATACTTAATGGCTTTCGTTGCCTGGCGAATACCCGCCCGCTCAAAGAGAAAGAACAACTTCGAGATATGCTCCGGCGCCGTAGATTCCTCTTTTTCCAGCGACTCAGCAACCTGCTGATAGAACACGCGGTTGAGCGACGACAAGTCCTCAGACCCCTTCTCAATGCCCAGAACTATCCGGGTTGCCGCCCATGTTGAACGGTTGCGGAATCCATATAGGTCATCCTCTCCCGGCACTGCGTGTATGAAACCGCTTTCCCCGGACAACTTTTCGAGCTGATCAGCAACACTGATTACCGGTTTACCCAGCGCCCGAGCGGTGACATGAAGATCAAACCTTTCTCCTAAACACGCCGCGGCAGTCACAAGGTCACGCGAGTCATCGACCCTCCTAAGCAGTTCTCGAATATGGCTCTCAGCCGCCTTCGTACTCGGTTTGTTTATTAACTCGCGGAAAAGAGCCTCATTACTAATCTGCCATCCATTAGTTGCGTTCCTGATTGCCTTGCGTTCCTGCAATAATTCGATACAACTCTTCAATTCGCTAAGAGATATCGAACTGTCTATTGAATGCAGTTCTTTCAGCATCTCTTTGGCAAGTTCTTTTGTGGCACCTTCTACGTCACGGAGATAACCTTCCAATGCATCCTTATCAAGTTGTTTTATTGTTATCCGTCGTACACCATCACCAGACTCAATGGGAGGCTCGAAAGGCTGGGATTTCCCCACCAGGACCAGATCAATATGCTCCCGATAGGGGCGGCCCCGAAAATACTTGATCCACCCGGCACTGCTTTCATCCATGTCTTCAATTGCATCAATAACCACGACCAAATGCGGAAATGGCTTATACCGTTGAATAATCTCCTGAGTGGCGGCTTCGTTGAGTTGCTCTGGGGTCGCCTTCTCACTGCTGCCCCCGAGCGCCAGTAACCCACCAAATGGAATAAATGTTGTCACCAATCCCATAGCCTGATCTATGCTTTCAGTTTCCTCGGAAACCAATGGCCGATCCAATAGCATATTAAGTGTGCTGTAGGGTGCCGCTTCAGCAGTGGGACAGGTTATACGGACAATGTGCGGCTCTGGGTATATTGAACGACACCAGCTGTCCACCAAATAACTGCGCCCCACCTCGTCTGCGTCCTCAATAAGAACCAGGTTCACCCCGTGACTTAACTCTCCAGCAGTTGACTGGAGAGTCTTGTAACTGGGATGCACCCACTCCAGCCTGTTTTTGTTACCTGCTTGGTCAGCCTCTTCGCGTGATTTTAGAAACGAGTCCTTGAGTCGCCTATTTATCAGTGCCAAGAAACCACCCCATAGCACGATACTTGCCACAGCATAAAGAGTCAGAAATTTCCATTCGTAGGTCGCCACAGCGGGTGCATGGAGAACAACCAACAATCCGAATAGAACAGCCCATACGCCACTTCCGCCACGATCAAGAGAACGGCCGAGACAATAAGAAGATAAAACCAAAGGCGCCATCAGGACAATTGATAACCAAACAGCCTCAGAAACCTGTCCTTCGTATAACGCGAGGGGTGTCAGCCACCATGCAGCAGCACCAAACCCGACGCCAATTCCCGCCAGATCCAGATGACCACTTAATCCCCCCAACGGCATAAACCTCTGCAAACTTACATTGGCACCCTTGAGGATGATCAACGGAAGAAAACCTATAAGACCGCCTGCAAGAACAGGCGACCACCAGCCGACGATCGCCAGCGTTTCGGGAGGCGGTATCGGTAAAAGTGCATAGACCGTTGGCAAGCTACTCCAGGGTAAGAACCGAGCGAGCAAAAAAGCACAAAACATAGTAATCAGTATGGCTGGAACTTGTTCCGGGTGAGAATCTAGCCTTTGTTTATGCAAGAACCATACAAATAAAAGAGCCAGTAAGGCCAGCGTGATATTGGCAACAACAAGATAAAGAAGCATCGCACTGCGATCACGCGAAAAACCCATATTGCGAATGATCTGGACCGGGTCTTTAGTATCCTGTTCGTAGATCGCTCCAGTTACGACAAAGAATGAATCCTTTGCCCTTGAAGGTTTCTCTTCTATCTGAACAATTAATATCCGGTTAGTGTCAAAAGCCCGAAACAAGGCGTTTCTAATTGGCTCAGTAAATTCCTGCTTTTCAAATTTCCCTAACAGATCCTCAGACCCTTTTTGCTGACTCAAAGCGTCTACCACCTCTCTGCGGTTGTGGACAAAAAACTTGGGGTCTGCGTTAAACAGGTAAAGGGCTTCATTTTCAAGATCTGGGCTGAGGGTTTTATTCAGATCTAGGTTTTTAGAAGTGAAAACTACGTCAAGATTTTTTCTTTGATTAATCAGTGTCTCAATCATGGCGGAAACCGCAGCAGTTGAGGCCATGACTCTCGGATCATCAATTAGTTCATATGTGCCAAGAATTGTGCTATCTGCAAAGATCGTACCGGAAAGAAATCGGGCCAAAGGAAAGACGCCGTAAACTGTATCCCTTGCCATCTCGCGTTGCTGTCTGAGATCCTGGCGTAATCCAGCAGCCTGAGCACGTAGTGCCTGAACATCATCGCCCGAATACACATTGGGATTCTTTTCCAATTCGGCAAAATCATCTTCCAACTGATCCAACAAATCTGTCGCCAGATTAAACGATGAATTACTGCCTTTTTCTGCCATGCCGAACCAGTAGTACGTCTCAGCTTGAACTAATTGATTCTCAGCCTGCTCTAACAGGCTTTGAGGAGAGTCCTCAGCAGGAACAGTGCTGTGCCCCACAAGAACGAGGAGCAGTGCAACCATCAATCGGCGCAGACCGACAGAACGCCACATGATTGAATGAGATTTTAGGAAAGAGGCCAGTCTTCTTTTGTTCATGACAGCAATCTCTTGGCTAGGCCTGCTAAGGTTACTCCATATTGCGAATCAAGCATTTTGTGGCCTTCCTAGATTGATGTAAAGTCGCTTCTTTACTAGGATTCTTTTTGCTGCACTGATAATTGCATTCCGGCTGATATAGATCAATCAACTGTTCTTCGAGCATCCTGGCACTACTTTCTGCTTTGGATTTCGTTGTGGTATCGGTGAAACGATAGTATTCAACCGTAAACAATTGCCCCAATGATTTGCCAGTTAGATTAGAGAATTTCCCCCAGTATGTATTTGCGAAAGCGATCCTTCTTCGTGAGCTGATGACCCCCGTATCTCGTAAACGCTTCTTTAGCTTTGTTTTCTCAGCCATAAGCGCACCTTGTAGCTTTTTGTTACCCATCAGATCGATCAATTCACTAACTGTTTTAGGACTGGTGAATCCAACCCGATTACCACGTAGAGTTATCGTCTCAAGATGTTTTCGCCAGCGTTCTTCAGCGACATTTCCGTCATTCAACGTGTCAAATTTTCCAACATATATAAGCTTGTCCTCAAAAAATATCTGATAAACCCCTGGGCCGTGCATCGACTCACTGTGACGTTTACTAGATCGAAGGCGAAAATCAAGATCAAAAGGTTTCATGTGGACATAGGATCGCCTTGAAAAATGATCTGGGCCAACCGTTTCCACATCGAATAGCTCAGACAGCTTATAGGTCGTTTTTTTGTATTCCACCTTCTCTCTCCAAGAAAATATTAGTGTCGATCACCTTGGATAAATTCAGACCAGTACATGCTATTTGGCCATCGATAACAACGTTAATTGAATTTCGGTCAGCGCTTGCGTGTCTAATTTGCAGTAGGCAAGAAGATCACGGCGAAGCCTTTGTTCCTCTTGTAAATCATAGATACCGTTAATCAGTCGAACATAATCTAAAGAGGCATCCAAACCAGATGCAACACCGTCCAGATTTTTATAATCCTGACCCTCGACCAATACCGGCAATACATTCTTGATCGAATATGTACTGCTGTCTAACGAGGCCCGACGAAAGAACCCAGGATGAAGAACGTATTCCGAGACGATCGGTAACAAGTCCACCACTCGCGCGTGAATGGCGTCTAATTCTACTGAGAGATCATCATACAACTCTCCTAGCGCCCTCAGAATCCCAGCTTCTGTCTTTTTACTCCAGGCGACGATCGGTATCCCTGGTTTCGAAACGGCTTTGATTAGTGTTTCGGCGACCGCCCTGCGCGGATCATCGTGTCCAGGGGCTAGAAATTCTTGGTGGGAGACGGTCCCGTTTTCGTCTATTAGGTGCAGCGACCACTGAAAAGCAACTCGCTCATAAGGGCTCGTACGGGGATAAAAAGGTATCCCGGGGTTGATGGTTTCAAAATCAAGGTAATACGCAGGCGGTCCAAAATCAGCTAATGCACTACTTAAACCGTCCTCCACCTGTACCTGGCCAGATAGGATCGCCTTCCGTATCGATACCGACGAATCCGGCAATTCAAATGATTCAGGAATATCGCGAACCGATTCGATCCCTTGACTGTGCAGCAAGCCAAGATTCTTACCGATCCTGGGTAGATAGCCGACCCAATCGTCGGGGTTATCTGCCATACACCGGTCAATATAGTCACACCGATACGGCTGCGTGCAGAGTGACCGGCTGACCAGGACTTCCGGTGCCGCATCCTGCTTCAGGATGGCGTGCATAGGAGGCAACTGGTTTTGTACATTTGATAACCGTTTTTTTGCGGCTTCGGTCAGGTCAGCCCGAACAAAAATTGACGTCCAGTCAATGTCACCCTCCTCTCGAACGTATTCCTTATTGACGTGAATCAACTCAACTGAGCTCACGGATAATCCAGACCCTTCAACCACGTGAAGTTGCACAGCGACGTCGTCATAGTGTCCTTTACTAGCACTGGCTGAAAGAGAAGATTTAACCTCACGCAAGCCCCACGTACCATCATCAAAACGCTCGAGGATATCGACCCGCACGCGGACGTTTTCATGCTCAAACGCCGCTTCAAATATAGCGGGTGTTGATTGATCCTTGATCAGTTCCTGAGTTCGTTCAACAGCCTCTTTGTGCTCATAGGCCGCTTCAGACACCAGCTTACCCCCCGGGAACAGCAGATGTGCTTTTTCTCCAATCTGATTACCCACATCGAGAATCGAGAACGGTTCCGGGTCATCATAGGGTAGTCGTTGATACCACCCAAGCCATAGCTTTCGGGAACAACGCAATCCATCGATATAGCGGGATTTTGTGAGGTAGGTCTGTTTGGCAGTCATGTCGCCAGACTCAATGACGTGCCCGAAATAGCGCGGCCATATCCGAGTGAATCGGATCGGGAATTAAGAATTGCCTTTTGATCAGCGCCGAATAAAGTCGCAGCAGGACAGCCAGGTCTTTTGCAACTGTGTCCTCCCTTATATTGATCCCTGCCTCGGTAAGTTGATCCAGAACAAAAGCGACGAATTCACTGCTCAAACTTTCTAGCTGTTTGGCATTTTTTTTCAAATATTTCTCCCTTCGTTAACTTTTCCCCATTAAGTTGTACCTGCATTACAGGTTATGTTTTTATTTTGATAAGAAAATATCACTGATCTCTATTTTGTCAATGATAAAACCGAAGCTGGCGAATAACGACAATGTGTCTCAATAGTTCAATTATCAAAAATTTCTGTAACGTTCCACAACAATTCACCACCTTCATCGCTACATACCGCTGGAGCGATCAATTGGCACTATTTCTCCACCATTTTTAGATACCCCTTCTTTGGGTTCGGTTTTCGTGTGATGCCGTAGAAGGCTAGGTCATCTTCCTTGTCACCGCACATCCAAGTTGCAATCCTTGGTCCGTGTCCCCAGAACATGTAGGTGCCGTCATCTTCTAGGGTAATGGACACGTTGCAGTCTAAGGCATCGGCAAATTCCTCAACCCTCTCCAATGCCTCTTCCCATGTTGAGAAGTGTGTCTTGCCGTCTGGTTTAAGCATCTAGTGCCGTGTAGACAGTGCCAATACCGATACCCACTTCACTGGCAATCCGTTTGACGCCGATGCCTTTTTGGCTCATGAACTGCACCGATTTGATTAATCCTTCATTCACCATAGTTGGTCTGCCTATGTGCTTACCTTCTGCTTGACCTCTCCCCCTGAATCAGTCCCTATATTGGCAGCAATCCGCATAGGTGTCTTGTTTGGGTTACCGTCAAGATAAACATGGGTTCGATCTTCGCCTATTACCACACAACCCGTCTTCGACGACACACTGCCAGTAACCTTACCCCTAAGGCTTCTATCCTGGACTTGGCTTCAACCCTGGAAAATGACTTTAATGCGCCCGTGACAACATACGTCTGACCCGATAACTTGCCTGTCTTCGCCGTCATCGTTCCTCTCCTCCTTAAGGCATAGGGGCTTTACTTCTACAGCCACTCCATCTGCGTGATTCCAATCTAACATCAGTAGGTTGGTAGCACGAATCATCCAAACCAAAGATACGTCATAGAGTTTATGCTTCGACCTGAAAAAGAGGCTCCACAACGATATTTGCCTTGAGACTCTCGTCAGCCATTACATTGTTCCAGTTTTCTTCCAATTCTTCCCAATCGACACGTTCTTTTACCCAATTAACAAATTCGTCCAAGGCCTCCTCTTCCCATGCTAGAAGGACTTCGCACTCAGTCCCTTTGAAGGTCGAATGCCCGTGTGGATCACCCGCCCAAAATAAGTCATAGGTAAGCCTCCAAGTTGGGAAAAAAACTATTTCCCGATGGTCACACCACTCCGCATACTCACTGTTACCGTCCCCCTTTTCATACACACAGTTAATACGGTAGCTATCACTCCCCTCTTCAGCATCCAGAAATTGATCGAAGGCTTCAGGTTCAAGGTATGCCCGAAGTTCGTGAAGCAATATATTGGCTTTCTCTTTATCAGTCCTAGGTACCACAGGTACCACTGCATCAATTGTCTGCAACTCCTCATCTTGCTGTAATTCTTCTGAGGCATGCTTGATTGCATTACCGTCAAGCTTCACCGCTTCCCTTACAAACTCGCGATCACACTTCAGGCTATCGTCGGCATATTTGAGCATGCTGTCATCGTCATAAAACGGTGAGTACACGTGCTGTTTCATCGCCTCAAGCACCACTTCGCGGTCAGCCTTGAGAATGTCGTCGGCAAACTCGAGCGCCTCACCGTGTTGCTTCACCGCCTCAAGCACCACTTCCCGGTCAGCCTTGAGACTGTCGTCGGCATGTTCGAGCAAATGCCCTTCCTCCTTAACCGCTTCCATCACAATCTCACGATCGGCCTTCAGTCTGTCGTCGGCATACCCAAGCGCCCACGAGGAGTTGAACTGCGTCACTGCCGCCAGTACGAACTCTCGGTCGGCTTTGAGACTGTCGGAAGCATGCTCGAACGCTTCACCCTCAAGCCTCATCGCTTCCATCATAAATTCACGATCAGCCTTTAAACTGTCGTCCGCATACTCAAGCGCCCATGTGACTGGATACGCTGCCAGTACTACCTCGCGGTCGGCCTTGAGACTCTCGGCAACATATTGGAGCACATCACCATTGAGCCTCACTGCTTCCATCACAAACTCACGGTCAGCCTTTAGACTGTCGTCGGCTTCCGCTAATAACTCTGGTGCGTCTTCTGCGATACGCTCTAGTAGCGCCTCTCGTTCTTCCTTTGTAGCCATCGCTGATCTCCTCCTTAAGGCATAGGGGCTTTACTTCTTCATCGCTCCATACCACTATCTTATTCCTGTTTAGCAGAAGCATCCCAGGAGTAGGTCGCAAGATATTTACACCTGGTAAACCATAAGACTTTGATATGGATCAAATTTGGTAGGGCTAGAGCAAAAGGGGTACGTATGCCGCAGATTATGGATTCGACAATCCCGGATTCCGGCTCTACGACAAGCGAGTGAAAAAGATCGCCTTAAATCTTTGATTCGGTCACCATTTGAATGGTCTCATCGTGTTCACGCAGTCTGAACCCAGCGCCCATCTCCCGGTTTCATAGCGTTCTGGGGGAGCAGAATATTAAAACGGTCCCGGTACCTGGCATCCAGCTTCGCCGATATAT
>PVBE012170500.1_pt1 | contig 11055 bp, 10 predicted proteins | sample 1631181 | NCBI WGS metagenome assembly PVBE01 (sample SAMN08397723, study PRJNA350692) | Marine metagenome, whole genome shotgun sequencing project. | isolation source: water | place: Pacific Ocean | collected 2012-04 | reverse complement strand
GATGCGGGCGAGCCCCAGCCAGGGGAGGTCCGTCGACCCCGCACGGCCGAGGAGGCCATGGCCTTCGAGGCCCGACGAAAAGCGGAACTCGAGCGGAGGGTGATGGAGGAATCCGCGCTGCTCAAGGCGCTGATCATCGCCACCACCGGAGAGTCGAAGAACGGCTTCCTGTCGCGCAGCTCGGTGTTCGACCGAGACGGCGAGCTGGACCTGGACGTCGCCAACAAGGATGGCCACCGCCTCGAGGCCGGTATTGGCTGGAAGAAAGGTGCTGGCACCGGCATCGGACGGGACGACATCGAGATCGACCCGTTGGTGATGATCGAGGGCGGCCAAGCTGGCATCACGGGCGCCGAGCAGGTCGAGCCGCCCACAGGGCGCGTCACCTTCGGTCCCGTCGCGGAACCGGAGGGCGGGCCGGATGCGACCCGCGTGCGGACCGCGGTCCGTGGCTACTACGGCAGGGTGAAGGTCTGCTACGAGCGCCGGCTCAAGGAGATCCCCTCCCTCGCAGGGCGGGTGGAGATCGCCTGGGTGGTGAACGGTGGCAAGGCCACGGAGATCTATGTCCTGGAGAACACGACGGACGACGCCCAGCTCGAGCGGTGCATCGTGACGTCCATGTCCCGCTGGGCGTTCCCCGCGGACATCGTGGACTTCGAGCTCTCGTATCCCTTCGTCCTCGCGCCAGGCTAGCGCTCAGCTCTCGCCCTCGATCTGCTCGAGCAGCTGCTCCAGCAGGGCCTTGGCTGCGTCGGGAATGACGGTACCCGGCCCGAAGATGGCCGCGGCTCCGGCGTCGTACAGAGCCTTGTGGTCGTTGGGAGGGATGACCCCACCGGCTACCACCAGGATGTCGGGCCGGCCCAGCTGGTCCAGCTGCCGGCGCAGCGCGGGGACCAGGGTGAGGTGACCCGCCGCCAACGAGCTGGCACCGACGACGTGCACGTCGTTCTCGACCGCCTGCCGCGCCGTCTCTTCGGGGGTCTGGAACAGAGGACCCACGTCCACGTCGAAGCCGAGATCGGCGAACGCCGTGGCTACGACCTTCTGGCCGCGATCGTGGCCGTCCTGACCCATCTTGGCCACCAACAGCCTGGGACGACGGCCCTCGATCTGCTCGAAGCGGTCGGCCAGGGATCTCACGAGTTGGATGTCACCGCGTTCCACGCCGGCCTCCGTGCTGTAGACATTGTGTACGAGCTTGGGCGCCGCCTGATGGCGCCCGTAGACCTGGACCAGGGCTTCCGAGATCTCTCCAACCGTGGCCTGCGCCCGGATAGCCTGCACGGACAGAGCCAGCAGGTTGCCCTCGCCACGGTCGGCGGCGTTGCGCAGGGCCTCGAGGCGCTGTCGCACACCCTCGTCGTCACGCTCGGCTCGCAGCCGCCGCAGGCGCTCGATCTGGGCCGTGCGCACGGCCGTGTTGTCCACCTGGCGGATGTCGATCTCCGGCTCCTCGTCGACTCCGTAGCGGTTCAGGCCCACGATGGTCTGCCTGCCCGCGTCGATGCGAGCCTGGGTGCGGGCCGAGGCTTCTTCGATGCGCAGCTTGGGGAGGCCGGTCTCGATGGCGCGAGTCATGCCGCCCAGGTCCTGCACCTCGACGATGTGCTCCCATGCCCTCGAGGCGAGATCGTGGGTGAGCCGCTCTACGAAGTAGCTACCACCCCACGGGTCCACGGTGCGGCAGCTGCCGGTCTCCTGCTGCAGGTACAGCTGGGTGTTGCGGGCGATGCGAGCGGCGAACTCCGAGGGCAGGGCCAGCGCTTCGTCCAGGCTGTTGGTGTGCAGAGACTGAGTGTGGCCGTGGGCCGCCGCCATGGCCTCGACGCAGGTACGGGCCACGTTGTTGAATGGATCCTGGGCCGTCAGCGACCAACCGGAGGTCTGGCAGTGGGTGCGGAGCATGGTGGACCCGGGGTTCTTCGGGTCGAAGCCCGACAGCAGCTTGTGCCACAACAGCCGAGCGGCGCGCAGCTTGGCCACCTCCATGAAGTAGTTCATGGAGATACCGAAGAAGAAGGAGAAACGGGGAGCGAAGGCATCGACCCCCAGGCCGGCGCGGATTCCGGTCTGGACGTAGTCGAGCCCATCGGCCAGGGTGTAGGCCAGCTCGATGTCGGCCGTGGCTCCCGCTTCCTGCATGTGGTAGCCCGAGATGCTGATGGAGTTGAAGCGGGGCATCTCCTGGCTGGCGTACTCGAAGATGTCGGCGATGATCCGCATCGACGGGCCAGGCGGGTAGATGTAGGTGTTGCGGACCATGAACTCCTTGAGGATGTCGTTCTGGATGGTGCCCGCGAGCTGCTTGTGCTCCACGCCCTGCTCTTCCGCCGCCACCACGTACAGGGCCAAGATGGGCAGGACCGCACCGTTCATGGTCATGGAGACGGACATCTGATCCAGGGGGATGCCGTCGAACAGGATGCGCATGTCCTCGATGCTGTCGATGGCCACCCCCGCCATGCCCACGTCGCCGGACACCCTGGGGTGGTCGGAGTCGTAGCCACGGTGCGTGGCCAGGTCGAAGGCGATGGAGAGGCCCTTCTGGCCGGCGGCCAGGTTGCGCCTGTAGAACGCGTTGGAGTCTTCGGCCGTGGAGAAACCGGCGTACTGGCGCACGGTCCAAGGCCGGCCCACGTACATGGTGGCGTAGGGGCCGCGCACGAAGGGGGCGAAGCCCGGCCATGAATCCAGGTGCTCGAGGGGAGCCAGGTCGGCCGCGGTGTACAGCGGCTTGACCGGGATGCCTTCGGGCGTGTTCCAGGTCGACCAAGCCGGGTCGAGCCCCTGTTCGGCAGCCTGCCGCTGCCAGTCCTCGAGGCTGGCCCTGGGCGCGTCGGGGAGCGCGAGCTTGGAGAAGTCGGGGATTCGACTCATGGCTTCACCCCCAGGTCGCGCTGAAGACCCCGGAGGGCTTCCAACACGTCGCAGCCCATGAAGATGAACCCGTGCACTCCCGCGTCGCGCCAGAGCTGCTCGTGGGGACCCGGGCGACCGGCGAGCAGGACACGCTGCGCCCCAGCCTTGGCCAGCATGGGGGCCAGCGTGGGCACCAGATCGGGGTAGGCCTGGTCCGTGCCGCAGATGACCGCAGCCAAGGCACCCTGCTCCCTCACCGCCACGGTGCAGGCCTCCGCCGCAGCCCGAGCCGTGGCAAAGCCGGCGTTCCCCAGCACCTCGAAACCGGCCGCTCCCAGGAAGTTGCCGGACCACAGGGCGCGCACCCGATGCTGGGGGATGGGGCCCAGGTTGGCGAGGAACACCCGCGGACGCTGCCCGTGTTGGGCCCGGTAGGCGTCGGAAGCGTCCCTCAACTCTTCGTAGGGCTGGGCCTGGCGCAAGGCGGGGAGTGGCTCACAGCGAACCCGTGCCGTCTCGCCCCTCATCGCCTGCACCATCGCGCCCAGGGTGGCACCATTGCCGGCCACCTCGATGGCAGCCCGCGTGGCCAGACCCTGACCGGTGGCCACCGCCTCGAGCGGCTCGACCTCCACCATGGGGTGGTCGGCTCGCCATGCCGCCAGTGCACAGCCGGCAAAGTCGGCGAGGTCGTCGATGTCCGCAGCTTCCCGGGTGACCCTGTCCTCGGCCACGTGAGGAAACTCGCTCACTCCGGTGATCGGGTCCTTGCGCCTGGCCACGTTGCGAGCCCGGCCCAGGGCGACGACTCCGAGGCGTTCCGCCAACCAACCGCTGGTGAGAGCCTGTGCCAACCCACCCACTCCCTCGATGGCCTGCAGCTCGGCCCATCCCGCCTGCACGAGCTGGTCGGTGAGGGCCTCGACGTACCAGGAACCACCCGCCGGGTCGGCCACCGCGTGGAGGTGGCTTTCCTCGCGCAGCAGCAGCTGGGTGTTGGCTGCGATGCGGCGAGAGAAGTCGTTGGGCTGCCCGATGGCATCGTCGAAGGGCCCGGCGTGGATGCTGTCCACACCGCCAACCGCCGCCGAGAAACACTCGGTCGTGGTGCGCAGCATGTTGACCCAGGGATCGCGAGCGGTCCGATCCGACGGCGAGGTGCGGGCGTGCTGCACCATGCGCCCCGCCGCTGGCGAGCCTCCGCAGGCCGCTACGACACGAGACCAGAGCGAGCGGGCAGCCCGGAGCTTGGCGATCTCCATGAAGAGATCCGTGCGCAGGGCGAACACGAAGACAAGCTGTCCCGCCGCTCGGTCCACCGACAGCCCGTGGGCACGCATGGCACGCAGATAGGCCACGCCCGTGGCCATGGCGACGCCGAGCTCCTGCACGGCGCTGGCACCGGCGGCATGGTGGGCCAGCGTAGAGACGTGACCCGCTCGAACTCCCGGCGCCTCGACACTGCACCAGGCCGCCAGGTCGGCGAGCTCGTCCAGGCAGCGCTGAACGGAACACGGTAGCGAGCCGTCCGCCGCTAGCGCCCCGAGGGGATCCAAACCCAGGGAGCCCTTCAGGGCCGCGGGTTCCACGCCGCGCAGCCTGGCCAACGCGAACAACATGGCCGCCATGGGGAGACCCGAGCTGCCCGCGTCCAGGCTGACGGGCACCTTCGACAGATCCACGGGCTCCAACAGCTCGGCCAATTCGCCCACGCTGGCCAACATTACCCCGCCCAGGCCCGCCAAGGCGAGCGCCGCGGAGTGGTCGTGATCACGCCCTGCCCGCGCAGCGGCGTCCGCCCGAATCCAGGCGGACCGGACACCCCGCGCCAGATCGACAGCCAGTGCGCGAGCGTTCTGGCGCGGCTCGACGTAGGCGTAGTGCTGCCGGATGTCCCATCCGTTCACAGCAGCTCCCGATACCGACCCGCCCCGAGCGTAGGGCGCGAGTCCAGGGAAACCAGCCGCGTCGGGAGGAGACCCCGAGGGGCCGTAGACAGGCTGGACGGCGACACCTTCGTGGGTTCGGGTCACCAGCTTCTTGTCAAAGGGCACGCCCGCGAGAGCGGCCTCGGCGGCCCGATGCCAGTCGTCACGAGAGCGTGCGGGGAAGGAGCCCGCCAGCTTGTTGACCTTGGTCGCCATCTAGCCATCCTGGACACGGGAGGGAGTGTGCCAGTAGCCACCGGTCCCATCCACCGCAAGGGCCCAAAACACGCGCTGGATCAGCCTCTTCTGGCGTCTTCGGCCAAGGCAGCCATCGCAGCCTGGAGTCGGGCGATGCGCTGGAACCGAGAATGGGGAGACTCGAACCGACAAGACCGGACCAGAGCGTAGCTCGAACACTTGCGGGAATTGTCGTTTTTTGTCCTGAGTGTCAGTCCTGCTCCGCATGCAGGTCCAAGAGGACGCTGCAGGGATCCTCCTCGAACACCGGACAGAGGCCTTCGCTCCCCCTGGGGTCGTTCACCTGGATGGCAGCCGTACCCTCCACCTCGCCGCTGGACACGGCCCAGAACTCGGCGTTGGCCACCATGTCGGCCACGCAGTCGCCGGTCGCGCCTTCGAGAGCCACCGCTTCCATGACGCTGCCTTCCACCTGAAGGGTGGTGTCGTCCAGCTGCGTGACCGTGACGTCCATTCCCACGAAGGGCTCGCGGAAGTCCACGGAGTAGGAGGCGGGCAGCTCGTCGAGAGAAGGGATGTAGACCGGGTACTCGAAGGGGTGGGGCTCGGCCCGCCCTTCGGGCATGAACAGCGCCTCGAGGGCGCCATCCAGACAGCCGTCGTCGACCGCCGTGGTGAACATCTGGTAGTCGCCACCGCGAAGCTGCTCGAGTGACACGCGCTCCGCCTCGACCAGGGTGTCGTCGCCGTCGTTGCACGCGACCGCGAGCAACAAGGCCGCGCCGGTGCCGATTATCGTCTGGAGACCACTCAGCATGGCGGGATTGTAGTCCAGCTGTAGCGAGATACGCCAGCCGTCGACGCGGTCGGTGGGTGCGGTCGCAGGCCGAAGCCGCGGAGAAGGCTAGTTCCGCCGCCTGCGAGCGAGCCCCAGCAAGGCCACGCCCAGGGCCCACAGACCTGCACCGGTACCCGCCGCACAGCCGCAGCCGCCGGGCTTCTCGTCACCATCACCCGTGTCCTGCGTGTCACCGGAGGTGTCCTCGGGAGGCGCGGTGTCCACCGGTGGGTCCTCGACATACTTCACCTGCACGTATTCCTCGATCCATTCCATCACCGTGTCGATGCGGGTGTTGCTGCCCCAACCCGTGGTGCAAGGGAGGTCAGGGTTGTCCCAGGACCCAACCCAGGAGATGATTCCACCCAGGGCCTGCTGCCCTTCGTAGTCTACGAAGGCCGCGCCACCCGAGTCGCCCCAGCACATGTTTTGGCCTTTGTCGTAGGTGTAGATCCAGTGCTCGTCGTACTGGTAGACCGGCACCTCGACCGTACGCTTGGTGCCGGAGTCCCAGTAGTCTTCGTGGGTGACGCCATACCCCACGTAGCGCACGGTGCGCCCCGTCCAGTCGTCGTCCACCGGGGTGCGGGTGAGCTTCGCCGGCTTGACCCCCTCGAAGGGTGTGGTCAGCTCGACCAGCCCCGCATCGGCGCCGTTGATCATGCTGCTCACGTAGTCCGGGTGCTGGTAGACCGCGGCGACACGCGCCGTCCCGTCGTTGTCGCCGGCCCTGGGCGCATCGCCGATGTAGGCCATGGCGCTGGCAGTGTTGGTGACACCCACCACACAGTGAGCGGCGGGCAGCACCCAGAGGTCGTCGATGAGGGTCCCCGAGCAGGTGCCGCCCCCGATCCAGAGCATGACGACCTCGGGATACTCGCTGGTCGTCTCTCCACCCACGATGGGTGCGGCTTGCAGGACGCCGGTCAGTGCGACCATGGCGAACATCGATTGAATCATGCCGTGTCCTTGGCTGGAGTCAGCTGCCGAAGCGTTCGGTCATGTAGTCGGTGAAGTCCACCATGGAGTCCGGCCAGACATAGAGCTCGAGCCAGGCCTCGATCACCCCATCCTGGGAGATGACCACCATGTCGTGGTTGAGCGCCTCGTAGCCGCCCCACACCGTGGCTTCCTCGATGTCCACCAGGTAGGGCATGTCGTTGCCTTCAACCTGGGCTTCGACCGTCCCCGGTGCAGTCGCGTAGGCGCTGAAGCTCTCGACCGCGAAGATGGGCAGGGCCTCTGCCCAGGCAGGGTTGGACTCCAACGACGCCCAGATGTCGTTGGCCACGTCGATACAGCCCTCGCAGCGGGAGTCGAGAAAGATCAAGGCGTAGGGCGAGCCCGCCAGGTCTTCCGAACTCACGATCTGCTCGTAGCTGACCGAGGTGGGGTTGATGTCTTCCATCGAGAACGGGACTTCCTCGCGACCAATGGCGTGGGGATCCGTGTCGGCGTCAGTGTCGGCGTCCGTGTCGGCGTCTGAGTCCGTGTCCGTGTCCGTGTCCGTGTCGGTGTCCGCATCCGCGGTGTCGTCGAGGGCCGGATCGTCACCACAGGCGACGGCCAGGATGAGTACCGGTAGCAGCGCGCGCATGTTCACCCCTATTCGAAGTACCACGAGCCCGACTCGAGATCGGAGAGCAGGATGACGACGTCGGTCTCCGTGACGGTGATGGGCAGGTAGCCCGGCCAGCAGCCACCCCCCGTGTTGGAGGTCCCGATGCCGGTGATGTCGAACTGGTTGCCGCAGTTGTTGCAGACCATCACGCTACCTTCTTGGCTATACCCGCGGCGCGCTGCGTAGCAGATATCGCAGGCATCGAAGGCCAAGTGGGGGTCGCCACCGTCGTCGAGCACGGCGAAGTACTCGATCACGGTCGTCTCGCCCTGGTACTCGAAGAACGTGGCCGTGGTGCTCAAGGAGGACAGGGCGATGCTGACGCTGTCCACGTCGCACTCGCCGTCTCCGTCTTCGTCCGAGCAACAATCCTGGCCGTCACCGGCGTAGCCATCGTCGCACTCGCAGGACGCATCGCCGTCCGCATCCACGCAGGAAGCGTTTTCGCCACAGGTGACCTCCGCGCAGGCGTCCGTGCCCTCGACAGAGTCGTCTTTCACTTCCCCGCAGGCGGAGAGAATTCCAAACGCCAGGGCGACGACCATGAACAGGTGGGTGCGGACCATCGATATCTCCTGATGATGGGTTTCGCGGGCAACATAGCACCGTGTCGAAACACCTTGTCGCAAACTTTCCGTACGGTACGCCGCAGCGCGGACAGTCGGCATGTCTTCCCACGTGCCGAGCAGGTCCAAGCCCACCATCGGCCCGCCCCTCCCACGACTACGACTCGACGAGCCTGGCAAGGGCGTAGCGGTCGACCTTGGCGTTGTGGCGGGGATCAACGGGCACGCGGTCCACCCGGCGCACGTCTGCGATGCCCGTGCGTTGGACCAGCTGTTCGCGCCAGTCGTCGGGCACTGGGACCTCGAACGGCTCCACCAGCAGCACGGGCCGACCATCCAGGCAGCCCATGCCCGCCCGGCACAGCCAGGGCTGGCTCTCTGCGATGGCCTCGACCACCAGGGGCCAGTGCCCGCCGCAGTCCTCCCCCACCCTACCGAGCAGCCAGACGCGGCCCCGAGCGTCCTTGCGCGCCACGTCTCCCGTGCGGTGCCAGACCCTGCCGCCACGTCGGACCTTGTGGGTCGCATCGGCCTCGGAATCTTCGAAGTAGGAGTCGTTGACGTGGGCTCCGGAGACCACCACTTCCCCAGCCTCGCCCAGCGCGACCGGCTGCGCAGTTCCGGGGTCCCACAGCTCCAGATCCAAGCCTTGCACGGGCAGCCCCACGCAGGATCCGAGCCCCGCACCGTCCCCGCCCAGGGCCAGGATCTCCCGGGCCTCCATCACCGCCATGGGCTCGGCCTCGGTGGACCCGTAGGTCACAAGCACGCGAGCCTGGGGTGCGACCGCCAGCAGCTGCTCGAGCAGGCGGCTGGGTACCCTGCCCCCGCCGACGACGAGCTTGCGCAGCTGGGGCAAGGTCTCCCCACGGGCCAAGAGGAAACGGGCCAAGGGTGAGAAGAAGGCCGGGGAGCCGCTGGTGATGGTGACCTTCCAGTCCTTCATCTGCCGAGCGATGCGCTCGGGATCGGCCGCGCCAGGGTGCGCCAGGTCGGCATCCGCGAGCACGCAGCTGGCCCCGGTGGAGAGGGAGTTCAGCAGAAACACGGGCAGCGTGGCCAGGTCGACGTCGTCCGGCCCCATGCCCATGTGCGCGCTCAGGGCCCGCCGCTGGGCTTCCAGAAAGGTGTGAGTGCGGGCCATGGCCCGGGGCCTGCCGCTGGTTCCCGTGGTGAAGGTGACCAGCGCGGGCACCTCGGGATCCTCGGGCTCCATGGGTTCCCCGCGCAGGCTTCCGAGCCGGCGGTGCGGCAGGGGCACGAAGGCGGTGGAGACGTAGAGCTCGAGGCCACGCAGTTCGGGAACGAGCAAGCGCAGCAGCTGTGCCTTGGGGCTGCCCAGGAAGCCGTGCAGCCCCAGGCTGCCCAGGGTCTTGCGCAGCAGGTCCCGGGGTGCGGAAGGGTCCACCAACACCGCGGTACAGCCGGCCCGAAACACCCCCAGCAAGGCCACGTACAGTGGGATGCCCATGGGGGCTAGCACCAAGAGGCGGGCGCCGGAAGGTACGCCCTGCTCCCGCAACCCTCCGGCCAGCGTGGCGGTTCGTTCGTTCAGCTCGCCGAAGGTGATGCGCGCGCCGCCCGGCTCCACCACCGCCAGCTTGTCGGGGTGATTCCCGGCAAGCTCGACCAGGCGGTGCACCACGTTGCGATCAGGCACGGTTGGACCCGGTGGCCAGGGATCGGGCGAGCAGTGTATAGCGGCGCACGACCTGTCCCCCACTGGCGGCCATGAAGCTGGACAGGGCTTCGGCCCACATCAGGGCGTGGATCATGCCACCCGACATGCCCAGCTCCGCAGCAACCCGGTGGGCACGCACCACGAGCGCTTGAGCCAGCCCCCGCCCACGGGCGTCGGGGTGCACCGCCAGGGTCTTGTAGATCGCCGCGCGGCCGTCCTTCGCTTCGGGCCCCGGGTAGGTCAAGAAGAATCCCACCGGCTCGCCGCCAGGCCCCTCGGCGATGCAGACCTGGCGAGGGTCCATCAGGCGGTGGTAGGGCTCGTAGATGGTTCGGAACGCGGGCCACGGAAGCGGAACGAAGCCGTAGGCCTCGGCGAAGACCGCATGGGAGAGCTTCCAAAAGATGCGCAGTTCGTCCGCCAACACCTCGGGACGCAGGTCTCGCAGGGTGAACCCGGCTGACGCGGCCCGCGCTTCGGCGCCCGGGTAGCGCTCGAGCGTGACTCGATGGGAGACGAGCACGGACTCGTACGGCGCCTCGGGCGTGTACCCGGCCTCGAGCCAGGGCTCGACCGACGCGACGGGTTCGCCCAGGAAGGTTGGATAGTCGTGGGGCCCCAGGCTGGCCCGGTAGGGGAACCACGTGCAGACCTCCATGGGCCCCAGCGCCCGGGAGCAGCCGCGGCCCAGCAGCCAGGCTTCCCCCGCGGTGATGGCAGCGGAGAAGGCCGCGGGGTCGCCGATGGGCTGGGAGAGCGTGCCGCCCGGGGCCAAGCCTGGATGGGCCGCGGCCAGGATCTCTGCGCCACCCACCCGCACGAGCTTCACGGGTGCCAGGGATCGGTACAGGCCGAGGCGGGTTTGTTCCAAGGGGCCCGCCTAGACCAAGAACCACGCCACGAGGGCGATGACCAACGAAGCCACCAGCCGGCGACCCACCAGCCGGGTCTTGGACAGCGCCAGGAACAGCACCAAGCCCGCCAGCCCCCCAGCGGTGAGGGCGGCCACCGGTACCTCGCGCCCGAGCAGCAGGGGTACCGCGGTGGGTACGACCGCACCCACGATGGAGGCTGGCAGCAGCAGCCAGCGCCAAGGACGGACCGCCAGGTACAGCGCAATGGCGGCGTTGGCGGACACGGTGACCAGGAAGGGCAGGAAGAGGGCAGGGTCGTCCGTGTGGGCGAACAGCAGCACCACCAGCATGGACCCCACCGACGAGGGAAAGACATCGGTGAGATCGGTCTCGACACCGGCCGGCCGTGCCAGGGCGTACAGCGCGTAGAGGAGCAGCATGGGCACCAGCCCTGGCCAGCGGGTTGATGATACCCCCCTTTCTCGCTCCTTGCGCCTATATATT
>PVBE012006572.1_pt1 | contig 11056 bp, 8 predicted proteins | sample 1631181 | NCBI WGS metagenome assembly PVBE01 (sample SAMN08397723, study PRJNA350692) | Marine metagenome, whole genome shotgun sequencing project. | isolation source: water | place: Pacific Ocean | collected 2012-04 | reverse complement strand
TTGGTTTGATGTTAAGCCGCTTGTCGCTGATGGTTCAAGCGGCGGTTCTGGATGGTCAGTTTCTTGATCATTTTTCTCCTTTCGATGATGGCTGTGTCGCGCCCGAAGTAGACGTCTGCCGGCGTGACGTTGGCGAGGCTCGCGCAGCCGAATTTCCTTGTCGTCGATGCGGCAAAACGCAATCACCGGCGCCCCCATCCGCTCCGAGCCGAAGCTGGGAAACGCTTGCGCGTGCGCGCCTTCAAGGAAAGCGGTGACGGACAACATCTCGGCGGCTGAAACCACACCCTGCCCGCCTCTACCGTGTATTCGGATTTGGAAAATGCCTACCTCCCGATTCCTAGGTTGCCCGGGCTCAGAGCGAACCGCGTCTCCCCCGTGCCCGGATTGACGTCTGCGCAGTCTCGGTGAGTGGCCTGCGCCGTTGCCGACACAAATGTCCGGTACATTTAGGAATCTAGCTGTCTCTCCCATTGGCTGCCTTGACCGAGATCAACGCCAAGTTTGAAGGACGCAGGCGGAGTCATTCGCGGCAAAAGGGTTTCCGGCTACGCTTGACCTCTGTCAAAGCCATCTCATGCCGGAAGGATTAGACTCTATCGTGGCTTTTCAAGGTGAAGAGCAGGGAAGGATATGGCCATGAAACATCATCAAGTTGAAAGCCATCTCCGGCCCCGATTCAGTTGGGAAAAATCTGTATGCGTGAAATCATTACCACATCGTTGAGGTTCCAGCAGAAGATGTTCCAGGCGGCGGTTTCGATGACTACGCTGATGATGGAGACGCAGATGCATCTTTTCAGGCAGCAATTTGCTTTCCTTGACAATATGCGTACCGACAGTCGATGGAACGATCCGCCCACTTTCTCCGTTAACCCAAAGGCCAGAAAAAAGAGAAATCGCAAGATTCGCTCGCCTTGCTGCGGACCGGACCTGCAGGACCACTATGGAAAGCGTGCCCAGGACGTTGACGTAGAACATATCTGAATTAACCGGCTCCCCCTACACAGACGCGTGCGCGAGCCCTGAATGCCGGGATGAACTCACATAGTCAGCCGTACCGGAAGAATTGCCGCGTTTTATACTTTACCCTACTGGCGTTCGAGCCAATCAAGAATATCCCGGTTCGGACAGAGAAAATAACGGCTCTCCACATCTTCGTCGCAGGAGCAAAAATTCTCGCACATGCGGCACCTTACCATCGCATCTTCCATCTTCTCCGGCATCAAATCGAAACTGCGTCCGACATCAAGATTCAAATGTCCGAGCATTTTCTCCAGCGGATAGGGCATTGCCAATTGAGCGTCCATCGACTCTTCCCTTCATATAGGTTCGAATTATACCATAATTATTCTGTGGGTATAGCCTTAGATGCCTCCCTGGTCGGGTTTGTTCGGCCGGGAAGCTAGTTAAACGCATCGGCCCGCGCCATGATCTCGTCAAGGTTAGGCTCATTCGGGTTTCGCGGCTTGCCCGGATGGATGATGGCGACCTGACAGCTTTCGGCGGCCTCAACCATTTGGCGGAAGGTTCCTGCATCGGGATCGGCGATGACCGCTTGCTTGTTGTCGTCGTAGGCGAACATCCGGTTGTTGATCTGGGTGCATTCATCACAGGTCGTGCACCGGGGCGTTTCGATATAGGGATCATCAGACGCCGCCGCCGGCTCATCCACCTGCTGGGCTTCCTCCGAAACAGCTTCCTCCGAAACGGCTTCCTCCGTGACGGGGGACTGCCCCCCCGGCACAGGGGTGGCGGCCACCGGCGTGGAACGGCTTTTCAGCGCCTCTAACTCCCGTTCCTTCTCCTGTTCCCAAATATCCTTTTCCTGCATCAGTAAGTTTCTGGCGTGGGAATTGTTGATGCCACCCAGCTCCTGCAGGCTCCGCCACATCTCGCCGCATCGGCGCGCCGCATCGATCAGCCTGACGTTGACGATGACCTTATGCAGGGTGTTGTCCCCATCGACCATCAGGATGTACGGCACCTTTTCCGTCACCTCCTTGGCCCCGAGCTTCAGGAAAGTGTCGACGGGAACCATGGCGTCCCGCCACTCGGATCGGGGAACATCCAGGAAGTTTCCGGCATACCTTTCGTCGGCCGCCGTAAAATCGACGAACGTAAAGGCGATGTCCTCTGAAATTTTCCGAAGGTCCTCGTCTTCGTAGCAATAGCGGTGAACGGGCCAGTCGGCCCCGGCGTGCGGGTTGTCAGCGACGGAAAACCGCGACGCCCAGTCGCCTCCCCCAGCAGGGTCGAAGATGAACGCCGGAAAGGCGCGCGAATCCACCGCTGCCGCCGACCTCAGATAAAGCGGCATATCGGCCACATTCTTGGCCGTGTCCTTATTGGTGCCCGACAGACCCGAGAACACATTGAACAGGGCAGGCCCGTTGCTGGTCAATCCGGCCAGGATCGATTCCCGGAACCGGTAGAGGCCGGCGCTGGCCGCCTGCAGGACGTAGGTGCCGTCAAAACCCAGTGTCATGGTCGCCGGTTGTGAGCCCCGGATGCCGAAGGAAAACCCGCCGGAGGTGATCGAACGTTGTTCGAGAATGTCATCGTTTTGCAGTAAAACCTTTATCGGCAGGCCCGAAGATAAGACCTCGGTGAGCATGACCTTCTCTGACAAGGCATCGGCGCCGTTGCGGAGGCAGACCAGATAAGACGGGAACCGGGCCAGGTCGTCCGGCTCCAGGAACCTTTCATCGAACCGGCGGAAGAACGGACCATGGTTTTTTTCGTTATATCGGCCTTCGATCTCCAGGCAGGCGATGGTCATCGCTTTGACGAGGCTGACTATTTCCGGCAGCCGCTTCTGAAAGGCTTCCAGCGCCCGCGTTGGGCTGTCGAAGACGAAACCGTGGACGCCTTTGCGGCGGCTTTTTTTGGCACCGTCCTTGTTGGTTTCGAAGAACCTTTGTGATTTGAGCGCCGAGAGCACGGTGCGAATCCGCCGCCGTCGTTTGTCCGGCACCGCGCCGTTTACGAACGCCGATCCGAGGATGTCTGACATCACCTCGAAGTCGAACGCATCCTCATAGACAGAGCCCACCGACCGTTTCAGGGCCTCGGCGCCGAACCCCTTTTCCGACCGCATGGTATCCGCCTTCAGGATGTTTGAAAGCTTCACCGTCAATTCTCCGATCTCCTTGGTGAACAGGCGCGCTTTGTTTTCCTGAACCGAGGCCCAGCTATGGCTCACAACCTTGACCGGTGTTTCGCCGTCGCAGCCGACAAATTCGCCGTCGGTCCCAAGCGCGGCCCGGGCGCGGCTCAGGCTGTCGCCGAGTGATTCCCGCCCGGCCTGATCCGCTTTGGAAAGCCGGTTTGTTTCCGCCATGTCCCATAACTGTAGAAGGGTTCCTTTATTTCCCCGGTCCACGAGTATCCGGATTTCATCCTCGAGCCCGAGCACCTGCTTCCGGAGCCGTTCGCCCTCGATACCGCGGGGCGCGATCTCCCGGAGGACATCATCGATAATGTCCGTTAACGAGCGAACAAAGGTGCCGTTAGTCCCGCCATCAACCAACACCAGGGGATAATCATGGCGGAGCTTCGCCAGGTCCTGGTAGGCGCTGAAAAGCGCCGGGCGGAGACCCAGATGCCCAATGTCAGCAAAGTCCTTGCCGGGACTTTCCCCGGTCAGATGAAAGGTCGACAACGATGAAAGGGGTTCGCTCATTTGGTTACTCACTTTCGATTCACCCGGCGGGATGGATCGTGAATTTGTCGAATTCCTCCTCAAGAACGCCCTTAACGACGTCCGGCGTATACAACCGGTCGGGTTTTAGCAGGTCCTCGTAACAGGCCATGTCGGGATTTCGGTAAAGGACGCCGACCGGCATCGGGTGATAGGTCGAGGCGATCTCCCGTGCCCGGTTTCTGTCGGTGGGGTCGTGTTCCTCCTGATTCTGGTAGATCTTTCCTAGCTCCGGGCTGATCCGGACGCCGTTCTCGTGGTGAAGCAACAGCATCCAGTCCGGATCCTGCACCCAGTCGTCGAACCGGTGCTCGAGGAATTCGGGGCACCGCTGAAGGATACGGACGAACGAGAAGCCCTTGTGATGGAAGGCTTGGGAAATGATATCGTGCAGCATCTCCGGAATCCAATCCACGGCCTGGGCGACGAATGAAACATTGCGGATGCCCAGACTGACGCTGACCGGGTTGATCGGCTCCAGGTAGGTGCCGCCGGGCGTGGTATGGGTCTTAATCCCTTGCGGGGATGTGGGCGAGGCCTGGTTCTTGGTCAGGCCATAGACGCCGTTATCATGCATCAGGACGGCCATGTTCATGTTGTATCGAATGGCGTGAATCCAGTGCGCGGTACCGATGGAGCAGCAATCGCCGTCGCCGGTGATAACGAAGACATTGAGATCGGGACGCCGCATTTTTATTCCTTCGGCGACCGGCATCGCCCGGCCGTGAAGGCCGTGGAAGCCGTAGGTGTGCATATAATGCGGGAACCGGCTGGAACACCCGATCCCGGAAACGAACACCGTCTTCTCGGGCGGAAGCTGTTCATCGCGGCAAAGCCGCTGAACGGCGGCGAGAATGGCGCTGTCACCGCAGCCAATACACCACCGGGGAACAAGCCCTTTGTAGTCATCCAGGGTGTATTCCTCATCAAGAAGCTTGAGTGCACATTCCGTCAAAGGCGCGTCCATGGTCATTTTCCTTTCCGTTGCAGTCTTTCACGGATGCCGCGAACGATGGCGCCCGGCTTTATGGGTTGCCCTCTGACTTCCGACCAGCAATCGACATCGACGAGGTATCGTGCGCGCAGCATCAACGCCAACTCCGAAAAACGCTGGTTGTCTTCGTCGATGAGGTCGTCATCGGCAAAGTCGGACCAGTTGCTTTCCACGGTCATCACACGGTCGAACCGTTTCAGCACGTCGTTGATCCCGGGCGGCATCGGCTGCAGGAAGGTGAGATGCAGGGAGGATACCTTTTGGCCTTCGGCGTGAAGGCGCTCGACGGCTTCTTCGATGGCGCCCTTGGTGCCGCCCCAGCCGACGATCAAAAGATCGCCTTCGTCGTCACCGAACACCGTGGGTGCCTTCAATGTTTTCTGGAATGCCGCCAACTTACGGCTGCGGTGCATGATTCCTTCCTGGTTGATGTCGGGGTCGTAAGCGACTCGGCTTCTGCGGTCGTGGGCCAACCCGGTCAGGCAATGCATCCCGTCCGGCTGTCCGGGAATAAACCGGCGGGCGAGGCCGGTCCGGGAATCCCAGTCATATGGCTTCGCCCCCTTGGGAACGGCGCTTTGGTCCACCGGTGGCGCCAACCATTCCTCGCTGATGTGGGGTCGCGAAAAAGGCTGCTGAGAGGACGCAAGACTGGCATCCGAAAGCACAACGACAACCATATTGAAGATCTCGGCAATTCTCCTGGCCGTGATCATCGAATAGAAACAGTCTTCTATGTCCGACGGCGCCATGACCACCTTCGGATTGTCGCCATGACCGCCGAAACATGCGAACAGCAGGTCACCCTGCTCAACCTTGGTCGGCTGGCCGGTGCTCGGGCCGCCGCGCTGAACGTTGACCACGACCAGTGGAATTTCCGCCATCACCGCGAGGCCGATGGTTTCCTGCTTCAAGGCGAAGCCCGGTCCCGAAGTGATCGTTACCGCACACTTGCCGGCATAGGACGACCCGATGGCGAAGGCGCAGGCGGCGATTTCGTCCTCCGCCTGATGCACCACGCCGCCGACGTTTTGAAACACCTCGCTGAGATAATGCGATGCCGACGTCGCCGGCGTGATCGGGTACATGGCGCAAACTTCCATGCCCGACGCCATCACGCCAAGGCCGAGCGCGATATTGCCGTTGACGACGACCTGTGGCTTGCTCACGTCGGAGGGTTGAATCCGAAACTTGATGTCGAGGTTCGACTCCGCCCAATCAAAGCCCGCCTCAAGCAATTGGACGTTGCTCTCGATGATGCTGGCGTCTTTCTTGGCGAACACGAAAGCGATCTGTTCCCTGGCGATTTCCAGGTCGAAGCTGTAGATATTGCTGAGCATGCCGAGAACGAACATGTTCTTGCCGCGCCGGGGGTTGGGCACATATTTCAGACACTCGGTCTCCATCGGGACTTCATAGACCCGGTATTTTTCGGCCAGGAGTTTTTCGACAGTGTCGGCGTAGGCGGCCGCGATTTCGGGATCGTCGTCGGTCCGCCACATATCCTCCAGAATGACGATGCAACCCGGCCTGAGCTCGTTCTCCTCAAGCCGGCTGAGCAGAACCTGCTCGTTGAAGGCGACGATGAGATCATCCTCGTCGCCCCAATTGGTGACCTGATGGGAGGCTATGCGGATACGGTTTCCGCTGGCGCCGGCGGCGCTTCGCGCCGGCGGCTGGATTTCGGCGGGGATGATCTCGGCGGTCCAAACGCCGTTTCCCATCCGCGCCGCGATCGCCCCGAACGCCTGGCCGCACCGTTGTGCGCCTTCGCCGGAGTCGCTAACGATTTCGACGATGTGCTCTTTCAGCGTCTCCACCGGCTTGCGGTCCGGCTCTGGGCGGTCCCGCCGCTTGCTATCAGCCCCCGGTGTCGCTTTGGTCTTGTTGGCGGGTTTCCGGCGCGGCCGTTTTTCGCGGGGTTCTTTTTTCAGGGCCTGTGTACTCATGGCGGGTGTAATCCTTGTTGTTCAGGCGAGCCGGACGCGCGAGAAGGTCTTCTCGCGTGCGTTGATCCCGAAAAGCCCGTCCTCGCTTCCCTCATGCTCTGGAAGATAGACACAATCCGTGTCGCGAATACCGAGATAAGACTTCATGCTTCTGGCGGCCTTACGTCCCGCGCCCATGGCCAATATCACGGTGGCGCCACCGGTAACGATGTCGCCGCCGGCGTAAACGCCCGCCATCGAGGTGGCGAGATCCTCATCGGTTTCGATATAGCCCCACTTGTTGAGTTTTAGTTTCGAGGTCTGGCCGATGATGGGGTTGGCGTTGGTGCCGATGGCATAGACGACCATGTCGGTATCAAATTCGTATTCACTGCCCTCGATGGGCACGGGCCGCCGCCGGCCCGAGTCATCGGGTTCACCCAGTTCCATGCGGATGCACCGCATGCCGCGGATGTTGTTGTCGTCATCGCCCAGAATTTCGACCGGCGCCGTCAACCAATGGAATTCAACCCCTTCCTCTTCGGTATGGTCGACTTCCTCGGCCCGGGCGGGGCTTTCCGCCTTGGTGCGGCGGTAAACGCAAGACACTTTCTCCGCGCCCAACCTCAGGCATACCCGCATCGCATCCATGGCCGTGTTGCCGGCGCCGATCACGGCGACGCTCCGCCCTAAATGCAAGGGGGTGTCGTAGTCGGGGAACTCTCCGGCGTGCATGAGGTTGCAGCGGGTCAATAGTTCGTTGGCGGAAAGAACGCCGTTGAGCGACTCGCCGGGAATATCCATGAAGCTCGGGTAGCCGGCCCCGGTGCCGATGAACACGGCATCAAAATCCATCTCGTCGAGCATCTGTTCGATGGTGAACAGGCGCCCGACCAGGGTGTTGCACCTTATTTTGACACCCAGCTTGGCCAGGGCGTTGATCTCGGCGTCGATGACCTCGTTGGGAAGGCGGAATTCGGGGATGCCGTATCGGAGAACGCCGCCCGGCTTGTGAAAGGCCTCATAGACGGTGACGTCGCATCCGGCCTTGGCCATGTCGGCGGCGCAGGCAATGCTGGCGGGTCCCGATCCGACGATGCCGACCCGAAAACCGTTGGCCTCGATATAGGGAAGGCTGCTCCAGCCTTCCTCGATCGCCAGATCGCCGAGCCAGCGCTCAAGCCTGCCAATGGCCACCGGTTCAAGCGTATCGCCGACGGGACAAACGCCCTCACACTGGTCTTCTTGCGGGCAGACGCGGCCGCAGATGGCCGGCAACAGGTTGGCATCGGTGAGGATATCGTAGGCGCCGCGATAATCTTTTTCGATGATCTTGGCGATAAACCTGGGAATATCGATGCCGACGGGACAACCGGGAACGCAAGCCGCCTCGGGGCACATGAGGCATCGCTCGCACTCGTTGAGGGTGTTTTCCAGCCCGTAGCCGAGCGCGACCTCGGAGAAATTCTTCACCCGTTCGGCGGGACCCTGCACCGGGATCGGCGTTCGTTCCTGTGGAATGGTCCGTATGGTCTTCTTTTTCGCCATCACGACACCTTTCCGGCACGGCAGGCTTCGGACCACCGTTCCGTCGCCAGTTTTTCTTCTTCCGAAAACCGCTTCAGGCGACTCATGAGATCGTCAAAATCAACCTGATGGCCATCGAAATCGGGGCCGTCGACGCAGGCGAACTGCATTCTTTCCCCGACCTTGACCCGACAGCCACCGCACATCCCGGTGCCGTCAACCATGATCGGGTTCAGGCTGACCGTTGTTTTGATGGCATTGGGCCGGGTCGTTTCCGCACACGCCTTCATCATGATCGGCGGGCCGATGGCGATGACTTCGTCGATGTCATCGTGTTTCTCCATGGCCGCTTTGATGCCATCGGTGACCAGCCCCTTGATGCCGACCGATCCGTCATCGCTGCAGATAATGAACTCGTCACAATATTTCCTGAACTTGTCTTCCCAGAAAACCAGGTCCTTGTTCCGGAACCCGATGACACCGATCACGTAGGCGCCGTTCTCTTTGAAAGCGCGGGCCTGGGGGAAAACCGGCGCCGCCCCCAATCCGCCACCGACACAGATCACCTTTCCGGCATCGCCGATGTGGCTGGGTTCACCCATGGGACCGACGACGCTGAAAAGCGTGGTTCCGGTCCGGCAGGTCTGCTGCATTTCTTTCGTCGTCTTGCCGACCGCCTGAACGACCAGTGTTATGGTTCCCTTGTCGCGATCAAAATCGGCGATCGTGAGCGGTATGCGTTCGCCGTGCTCTAAGGGAATGACGATGACGAACTGGCCCGGCTTCGCCGCCTTCGCCATCATCGGGTGGCGGAATTCGAGCAAGAAAGTGAGATCGGAAAAATCCTCCCGCGCCACGATCTCGACTGAAGGATCTTCGTCATCCCTGTGCATCGGATCGATGGTATCGGACAAGACCGCCCTGTCGCTTGAGTTAGCGCCCATTTTTTAATACCTCCGGCACCGACGATAACATATTGAACAATCATAGACTTCCGTATTCGGCAAACATTGACCTTCGTCAAGTCTTCAGAAGAAGCGCCATGGCGTGTTTATGATAAATATCGCCTCCCCGGGCATTCGCTCAAATCAGCAATAATTTGACTTGTCCTGAGTCAATTACGACCGGTCCCGATCGGGAGTATAATGACGGCCATAAAATAAAACGTTTAGGAGATGCCGATACATAGGATGTGAACCTCTTGGATGAGGGGTTCGCTAACTTCTTCGCCTGCCCGCAATCGCCTTGGTGCGATCGGGCATAGATGCACACGGTGCAAAGGAGAAATGTCGTCATGCCCCTGGACAAAGCCGCTACCAAAGAACCGACCTTCACGCTAATCGACAACCGAACCGGCACAAAATGGGATGTCCCAATCCTGTCGGGAAGCCTGGGCCCGGATGTCATCGACATTCGGCGATTTTATGCGGAGACGGGGATGTTCACGTTCGACCCCGGCTACACGTCGACGGCGAGTTGTGAATCCACCATTACCTTCATCGACGGCGACGAGGGCGTGTTGCTCCATCGCGGCTACCCGATCGAACAACTGGCGGCCAAGTCGGACTATTTGGAGGTCTGTCACCTCCTCTTGGAAGGTGAACTCCCAACCAAGGAACAGAAGAAGGAGTTCATGAAAGGCATCACCTACCACACGATGCTCGACGAGAAGCTGATTCACTTCTATCAGGGCTTCAGACGGGATTCTCATCCCATGGCCATCATGTGTGGTGTCATCGGGGCGTTGTCCGCCTTTTACCACGACAGCCTCGACATTCACGATCCGGCCCACCGTCAATTGGCGATCTACAGGTTGATTGCCAAAATGCCGACCATCGCCGCCTACGCCTACAAGTCCTCGCTCGGGCAACCCTTCATTCTGCCCAGGAACAAACTCGGTTTCGCCGAGAATTTCCTGCACATGATGTTCGCGACTCCGTGCGAAGAATATAAGGTACGGCCAAAGTTAGCGCGGGCGATGGAACGCGTTCTCATTCTGCACGCCGACCACGAGCAGAACGCCTCGACCTCGACGGTGCGATTGGCCGGGTCGTCGCAGGTCAACCCGTTCGCCTGCGTCGCCACCGGCATCGCTTCGCTCTGGGGTCCGGCCCATGGCGGCGCCAACGAGGCCGTTCTCAACATGCTGACGGAGATCGGCGACAAGAGTCGTGTCCCTGAGTTCGTCAAGCGTGCCAAGGACAAGGATGACCCGTTCCGGCTGATGGGTTTCGGTCACCGGGTCTATAAGAACTATGATCCCCGCGCCGCCATTATGCGTGAGAGTTGCCACGAAGTTCTCGACGAACTTGGGGTCGAGAATGAACCGCTGCTCGACCTGGCCATGGAATTGGAGCGGATCGCGCTCGAAGACGAATACTTCGTTGAAAAGCACCTCTATCCTAATGTCGACTTCTACTCGGGCATCATTTACCGGGCCATGGGCATTCCAACATCCATGTTTACGGTGATCTTCGCCGTCGCCCGCGTTGCCGGATGGATTGCCCAATGGAACGAGATGATCCAGGAGCCGGTGCAGAAAATCGGTCGGCCGAGGCAGTTGTTCACCGGTTCAGTGCAGCGTGATTTCGTGCCGATCAGCCGACGCCGGGGCTGACAAGATCGAGAAGGGAAAAAAGTAACGGAAAATCAAAGGCTGAAAAAAGGAATGGTGCCCAGGGAGGGAACTCGCTTATACCAACAATTCCCGGCACTCAAGATAATGGTATGAAATGCCAGGTGTTTTTGCAGGAACCATATCAGTAGGTTCAAATCGGGGGCTCGATCTCTACGATTTCGTACTCCGGTATCTACATTCCTTCAAATCAAGCCCAGTTAGGGATTGACCAAAATCTAGGCTGTGATTTACGTCCGCTTTACACCCAAAAGCAGATGGGGTGGATGG
>PVBE010830368.1_pt1 | contig 11056 bp, 12 predicted proteins | sample 1631181 | NCBI WGS metagenome assembly PVBE01 (sample SAMN08397723, study PRJNA350692) | Marine metagenome, whole genome shotgun sequencing project. | isolation source: water | place: Pacific Ocean | collected 2012-04 | reverse complement strand
AGCGGAGTCCAATCGGAAGAGGACTTAAAAAAGCGCAAACATGCCCCAAGACCGAGCAACGCATCAATAAGTCCTTGGGGGTAACTCGGAGCCTTATGGTGCTCGATACCTGTATTCACCACAGTTATCAAAAGGTCCAGGGATTCCTGTTCAAACGGCACCCGCTGGACATTTTCATTGTCACGGTCCGGCATCGCAGGTCAAAGACATACATCAAATGCGGGCTGACCAATTGGACCCATGGTCCAGCAACAAACATTCAGGCAAATGATCCGGCATGTGAAAAATGGTCCGTTTCTGGAACAGGTGAAGATTGATGCTAATCCGACGCAGGCTTTTTAATCATCACTTTCTTGATTTCTCCCTCTACGAGAGAGATGTCGACGATAACCTCTATCTCTTTTCCCTGAGTAAGAGCATTTGCATATTTGTTTCCGTCTTCACGAACCGTGGGGTCAAGTATTGTTCCTCGACACCTTTTCTTTTCGCCGTCAAACGAAACTCGACAGCCTCCGGTAATCCTATCGAGTTCGGAAATCTTGACGCTAATAGTGCGAGTTTCAATTTCAGCTTCTGGCCCGAGTTCAATCAATTCCCGATCTCCAGGCGTCAAAGTTATTTCACTAACCGTCCCGTGGCCAAGAACCATGCGATCACACCCGGCACCAATCGGGCATACACCTCGCGCGCCTGCGGGGCGTTTTTTCTCAATCGCATTGACGAACTCCATAGCCATGGCATGGTTCCGTTCTTTATCGCGCCCCATCCCTTCCATCATTTTTTCTACCAGCGCCAAGCTTTTAGGTTCTTCCGGCTTTTGTGCAAGTTTGGCATAAACCAAAGCCAGCAACGCGCCAAACAAACCGCTACTAGCATTCACCACAAGGGGGTGCTGGCTAACAGCCTCAATGACAGGGATAAATTCAAAGCACTCAGGACGCGGAGCCTGAGTAATAAGTCGAACCGATCGGGCTGGCCTTGGCACGACCACACGCTGAGTGATCGCAAACTCTGCACAGATGCCAAGAATATCATCGAGTCCCTCAGCGGATCGCGCAAACTCCCGAAGCGGCAACCTGCCTTCATCAGCCCACCCGCCTGTGTACCTGACCACAATGGGTTCCAGAAGCGACACATCTTCCTCCTACTTAACGACCAATCCGTGCAGACCATATCGCACATTAAGTTGAAACACCAGAAACGTGAGGCATCAGGATGGTAGCAATCATAAGGAATCAACCTGAGAACCTTAATCACAAACAAAAAGGCATGATCTGCTGGCTCGCGGATGGTGCGGTGAGCGCTTGGCGATGCGCCGTGAAGGTGCGCCAGACAGCAAAAAAATCCAAATACGGCAACCCCCAAGAGTCCGACGTTGCGCAGCACCTCGCTCCGCGAGGTGTTCACGGAACCATGTTGGGCCTGTCGATTAATGCAAAAACAGCACGTTTTTGAAAAATAATAGTGTTTAAAATCAAAGTGTTAGGTTTTTGGAAAAGTCCTAAAAAGCTATTTTCCGACAGCCCCATGTTGCCAAAACGTGAAGGATATCCATTCGGGGCCGAAGGGGCCAAAAGTAAACGCACTGGCTACTATTCCAATAATGAAGATAACCATTGTGCGGAACAATCGCGCGGCACCGATTGTGGTGAGGCTCTCGTTCCAGCTGCGCAGCACCTTGCGAGACTTATCCATAATTTTCCAAGCCATTTGCTGACTCAACCATTTAGTACAGCAGCTCATCAATACCCTGTTGCCAATATGACCATGGGGGAGTCGGTGAAGATACTGGGGTGCTTCTTACATACTTTCGCAAGGCATATGAAAATAATTTCTCAAAAGTGTCTGCGTGTCAGGATACTGCTTATAACTACTGGTGTAGGGATCGAATAAGACGCTTTTCTAATCATTCTTGTAAATCTCTACCAAATCACTTTTTGCCTCAAATCTTATTCCATTAAATCAAGTGAGCGATACGAGGTGTCACTGCCTAAATGATCACATGCAAATTATTTTATAGATTTGGGAGCACACAACACATGATATCACAAAAGGTAGATATCGTTTTCTTATGCATTAACTACCTTCTATGCATATCATCTGTAGATAATTGTTACATCCACACCCTACGACATAGGCATCCTCGTTGGGTTGGAAGAACAGATATTGTCAGCGCGAAAGAAATTCTAGAACCAGTTTCTTTGTGCGACTTCTGTGTTCCGGTGATCCTCCATACTTAACACCACGTTCTGCACAATTCGACAGGAAATCTTTCCGATTGTCATAGGTGTCGACAGAAAACTTTTTGTTTATTGATCTAATTTCTAGCGTTTGGGGGTCGATTTTCAACGTGCAGTCATCTGACGCTTTGCGAATTGTTATTGAATCCTGTGTGTTAATTTTTTTGTTCCAGTCGTCAAATCCATGAACTGAATTTTGAAAACGTTCAATTCTAATGTTTGATCCGGCCTTATCCATATCCGCAACCAAAGTCTCACAAAGTGACAAAGGTGTATAATTATCTTTAGTGCCGTGCATGATAAGAACGGGTGAATAGGTTGATAATTCCGCGCGCAATCCACACCAAGGGTAAAATTCAATAAATCCAGCAATATTTTCAACAGTATTGCCAGGTGTGACCATTTCTCTAACTTTATCGAATGAGGCGACGATGCCTGCAGTTGCGCCTTTCGACCAACCCATGTGATAGATGCGATTTTTATTAATTGACGGGTGAGTTTGAATTAAGGAAGACGCATTTAATACGTCATATGCCATCTGTTGTTCAGTTACTTTAACTTGACTGTGTAAGACGTTGATCGTCTTTCTTGGACGAAAATGATCAAGTAGAAAGACGGCAAAACCGTTTTCATTAAGGAAGTCACGCCAGTTATTATGTAAAGATCCTTTTCCATCAGACCCATGGGACAAAATCACAGTGCCACCGTTATGATTCGTTGGAATGGTTAGGTCGCCCTCTACGATAATTTCTGGTGCCGTGGAGAATTTTGTTAAATCATATCCGTCGTTGCTAGCAAACCATATAGTGCCTTCGTTTTCGGGCGTCAGAGTTTTGCTCACTGGACCCGGAGTATAGGAAGCACATGCTGATAAACTGAGAACGAAGAAGGTAAAAATTAAAGATAAAAATGAATGTTTTGTTCTCATGGATATACTTTCGTACAAAGGTCAATAACAGTTACAGGCAACTGAATATGGTACAAGTATACTAAAGTTGCAATTGCAGTAAAACCAAAATTATATCAAAACTTTACTTTTTCACATTGACGACTTTACAGACAAAACCCGCACTCACACCAAGTTCATTAGCAATCTTTGCCATGGTCATACCAGTGGAATGCATAGATACGATTTTCGTCTTCGTCTGATCTGACAACGGTTTTCTTCCCAAACGAACACCCTTTGCTTTTGCTCTTTCTAATCCTGCTTTTACTCGTTGCTGAATGATGCTTCGTTCGAATTCTGCGAATATTCCGCACATAAATGGTGCGCCCGACAGGATTCGAACCCGTGACCCCCAGATTAGGAATCAGGTGCTCTATCCTACTGAGCTACGGGCGCTTGCCAGTGACGGATCATTCTTTACAGCAATCGGGGTCACCGCCGCCTAGAGCATTTCCCGCCGATCAGGAATTCCTTGTTGCCTTCCGGGCCTTTTATCGGACTGTCGGCAATTCCCAAAACAGACCATCCGGGTTGGCTTTCGAGCCAGACCCGGATTTTTTCGCATACCTCGACATGCAATTCCGGTTCGCGCACCACCCCACCCTTGCCGACGCGCCCTTTGCCGACCTCGAACTGCGGTTTGATTAATGCCACCATTCGCGCGTTGTGCGCTGCCAGAGACATTGCCGCTGGAAGCACGGTCTGCAATCCGATAAAACTGGCGTCGCAGACGATCAGGTCAATGGGCTCGGGAATGTTCTCAATCGTTAAATAACGCGCATTGGTGCGTTCCAGAACGACGATGCGGGGATTCTGGCGTAGCTTCCAGGCAAATTGCCCGTGGCCGACATCGACGGCAAACACTTTTGTCGCACCGCCCGAAATCAAAACATCGCTGAACCCACCCGTCGAGGCCCCGACATCCAGACAAGTCATTCCTTGCGGGTTGATGTCAAAGGCCTGAAGCCCTTTTTCCAGCTTCAAGCCCCCGCGTGACACCCAGGGATGGTCCTGTCCCTTGATTTCTATGGGTAATTCTTCGCTGACCTGCTGGCCCGCCTTATCAAGCCTACGGGTTTCGCTGTAGACTTTCCCGGCCATGATCAGGCCCTGGGCCCTGGAGCGGCTTTCCACAAGCCCGCGATCGACAAGCAATTGATCGAGTCTTCGCTTCGCCGCCGCCTTGCTCATGGGACACCTCAGCCGTGGGCTGTCTCGTCACTTGAGATTGCCTTGCCGCTGCGGCCAATCGCCTTTGACGCCGTTTCAACAATCGCTGGAGCCGTCAGTCCGGATTTTTCATATTGCATATCAGGCCTATCATGATTGATCAGCCTATCTGGCAGGGTCATCACCCGCATTTTAAGCCCCCCATCAAGCAGGCCTTCCTGGGACATGAACGACATGACATGAGCGCCAAAACCGCCCGGAGAACCTTCTTCAATGGTAATCAGGACTTCATGACTCGTTGCCAGCTTACGGATCAAATCAAGATCAAGCGGCTTGGCGAAACGGGCGTCGGCGACGGTTACAGAATACCCCTTGGCGGCAAGTTCATCGGCGGCCTTGAGGGATTCCTGCAAGCGTCCGCCCAGGCTCAAAATAGCAATTGTCGAACCTTCACGAACAATACGACCCTTGCCGATTTCCAGAACTTCGCCTCTTGTCGGCATTTCGACGCCGGTGCCGTTTCCACGCGGATAACGCACCGCGCTTGGCAGGTCATTGATCGCCGCGGCAGTCGCCGTCATATGCATCAGTTCGGCTTCGTCCGACGGCGCCATGACGACGATATCCGGCAGGCAGCAAAGATAAACCAGGTCATAAACTCCGGCGTGGGTCGCTCCGTCTGCTCCGACCAGCCCGGCCCGGTCAATGGCAAAACGAACGGGCAGCTTTTGCATGACAACGTCATGAATCAACTGGTCGTACCCCCTTTGCAGGAAGGTCGAATAAACAGCGGCGAAGGGCTTATAACCTTCACTGGCTAAACCCGCCGCAAATGTCACCGCATGTTGTTCGGCGATACCTACATCAAACGTGCGATCCGGGAATTTCTCGCCAAAGATATCCAGGCCGGTACCGGCCGGCATGGCCGCTGTAATAGCTGTAATCTTTTCGTCGGCCTCGGCCTCCGCGATCAAGGCGTTGGCGAACACTTTGGTGTAGGACGGCGTGTTGGCGATGCTCTTTTCCTGTTCGCCGGTAACCAGATCAAACTTCGAGACCCCGTGGTATTTATCGCGGGCTTCCTCCGCCGGGCCGTATCCATAGCCCTTTTGTGTCACCACATGCAGCAGGACCGGCCCCGGTTCCTTTTCATCACGCAGATTCTTCAGGACGGGCAAAAGATGATCCAGATTGTGACCGTCAATAGGTCCGACATAAAAGAAACCCAGTTCCTCAAACAATGTGCCGCCGGTAACCATGCCACGTGCGTATTCCTCTGCCCGGCGGGCCGCTTCTTCCAGCCGTGGCGGGAGTTTTTTGGACATTTCCTTGGCGTAGTGGCGGATCGAACGATAGGACTTCGACGAAATCAGTCGCGATAAATATGCGCTCATGGCCCCGACGGGGGGGGCGATGGACATATCGTTATCGTTCAGAATAACGATCAGGCGTGAATCCATTGAACCGGCATTGTTCATGGCTTCATAGGCCATTCCGGCGCTCATCGAGCCATCACCGATAACCGCAATAACGTTGTTGTCATCACCCTTGAAATCCCGGGCGACAGACATCCCCAGCGCTGCTGAAATGGATGTGGAGCTATGCCCCGCGCCAAACGGATCGTATTCGCTTTCGCTGCGCTTGGTGAAACCCGACAGGCCACCGCCCTGCCTGAGAGACAACATCTTGTCGCGCCGACCGGTAAGGATTTTATGAGGATAACACTGGTGTCCCACATCCCAGATCAGGCGGTCTTCAGGGGTGTTAAAGACATGATGCAGGGCGACCGATAGCTCAACAACGCCTAGCGAAGCTCCCAGATGGCCCCCGGTAATGGAAACCACGCGCACGGTTTCGCGGCGCACTTCGTCCGCCAGTTGGTTCAGCTGTTCGCCCGTATACTCGCGGATATCCGCGGGTTTCGAGACTGTGTCCAGCAAGGGCGTGTTGTGTTTATCGCTCACGTTTTACTACTTTAAGAATTCCGATCGACCACAAACCTAGCCATATTTTTTAGAGAGTCCGCCTTTTCACCAAAAAGATCAAGGTGTTCGCAAGCCTGGGCTACAAGCATCTGCGCCTGTTCGCGTGCCCGTTCTACCCCAAGTAAAGAAACAAATGTGGCTTTTCCAGCTTCTTCATCCTTGCCAGTCCTTTTGCCGACAGTATTCTCGTCGCCCTCGACATCCAAAAGATCGTCGGCGATCTGGAAGGCCAGCCCCAGATCATGGGCATAGGCGTGCAGGGCGTGACTGGCTCCTTGCGTCGCCTTGCCAAGAATCGCACCGGCCTCGCACGAAACGGCAATCAACATACCCGTTTTCATCCTTTGCAGGCGGGTGATTTCAGGCATGTTGAGGTCACTTTCCTCGGCGATGAGGTCCAGCATCTGGCCACCAACCATGCCTGCCGATCCGGCCGCCCTGGAAAGCGCCATGACGAGATCGGAACGAACATGGGGATCCGGGTGGGTTTTGTCGTCGGCCAGCACTTCGAACGCCCTGGTCAGCAGAGCGTCGCCAGCCAAAATAGCGGTCGCTTCACCGTATTTGACGTGGCAGGTCGGCTGGCCGCGTCTTAGCTCGTCATCATCCATAGCCGGCAGATCATCATGCACCAGGGAATAACAATGCACCATTTCAATGGCGGCTGCGACTCGCAGGGAACGTTCCGTTTCGACGTTGAAAAGATCAGCCGATGACACGGTCAGAAAGGGCCGGATGCGTTTGCCGCCGTCCAACACTGCATAGCGCATGGCCTCAATTAGTTCGGCTTCCGGATCATCATGCATTTCCAGCAAACGTTCCAGGGTAAGGTTAACGGCCTCGGCCGACTTCCTAAGGGTATTCAAGAAATCTGTCACGATAATCAATCCAGGTCTGCTGGTTCCAGCTCCGGATCGCCATTGGCACCCAGAACGACTTTTTCGACCCGTTGCTGGGCTTCCTTCAATTTGCTTTCGCAATGAAGTTTCAGATGCGCGCCACGCTCGTACGCCTTAATCGAGGCATCCAGTTCACCAGACCCATCTTCCAACTCGCGCACGATGTCCTCAAGCTGTTCCAAGGCGTCCTCGAAACTCAGCTTGGCGATATCTGCGGGAATACTGCTTTTAGCCATGTGTCTTTCCACTCTTTAAGCTGGGCCAATCTAAATAGGTTACCCTTATTCAGCAACCGCCAATAATTCACCGACATGCAGGGCCACGCTGGTGGCCAGGGCTTCCAGGTCATAGCCACCTTCCAGCACTGAGACAACCCGGTTGTCACAACACTCGGCGGCGATATTCAATAGTTCCCTCGTAACCCAGCTAAAATCACCGTCCAGCAGGTCAAGCTGACATAAGGGATCACTGGTATGGGCGTCAAAACCAGCGGAAATCAATAATATCTCCGGTTTCCAGTTCCTCAAGGCCGGAAAAATCTGATCCTTATATGCTTTACGAAATCGTTCTGACCCGCTGCCGGGTGGCAACTCCACATTCAGAATGTTGTTGTTGGGACCAACATCCGAGTCCGCGCCCGATCCAGGATAGGCAGGCGACTGGTGTGACGAGATATAAAGAAAATCCCTGTAGGGCTCGAACGCGGCCTGGGTGCCGTTGCCATGATGAACGTCAAAATCAACGACGGCAATCCGCTCGACGCCATAAACTTCCTTCGCCTGCATAGCCCCGATGGCGATATTGTTAAACAGGCAAAACCCCATTGCACGGTCAGGTTCCGCATGGTGTCCCGGCGGGCGCAGAGCGCAAAAGGCGTTGGTCGTTTCGCCAACCATAACCGCATCGACAGCCGCACACATACCACCGGCGGCGCGCAGGGCAGCCTCGCCGCTTTTCGGGGACAACACCGTATCGGGATCAATATTATGATGACCGCTTTCGGGTACGGCGTCGAAGATTCCCTGTATCAGCGCTGGCGTGTGAACCCTTTCGATCTGCTTGATCGTCGCCTTGGGCGCGTCCAGGCGGACCAGGGCATTAAAGACTTCGTCTTCCAGGGCTCGCATGACCGAACGCAGGCGATCAGGTCGTTCCGGGTGATAACTTCCCGTATCGTGTTCAACACAGACCGGATGAGTATAGAATTGAGTGCTCATACTGTATTGTGTGCGAAAGGCCGTAGCTTGCCAAGGTGTTCTGAAAAAAGACTAATTCTCCTCGCAAGACGTTGATCGGGAAAAGACTGATGCCCGGGACCGTCAGGGCTGTTGTTCCCGACGAAGACCCGCTGACACGAACCCGCCGGGTGCGTTTCACCACCAACTTTAGTGTTTCAAAACGCAATTTGGCGACCAACCAGAGCGTCATCGTCGAGGAACCCTTGATCCAGCCAGGTTGAGTAGTTATCAATTCTGAGCGTTTGCTTTAATGCAGCTTGATCTACTGCTGTTACAGTGGTTGTCTGCCACCAATTCAAGGAAGGTTTAAGACGATGAATGCCCAAGATGTGCTATCAAAGTTGAAATTTAACGACGACGGACTGATCCCCGCTATTGCGCAGCAACATGACAGTAGCGAGGTGCTGATGATGGCCTGGATGAACGCCGATGCGCTCACCGAGACCCTTAGCACCGGCAGGGTTTGTTATTTCTCCCGTTCGCGTGGAAAGCTGTGGCGCAAAGGTGAAAGTTCCGGCCAGGAACAGGTGCTAAAAGAACTTCGCTGGGATTGCGACGCTGACACCCTGCTTGTGCAGGTCGATCAAAAAGGCGTAGCGTGCCATACAGGGCGTCGGAACTGCTTCTTTAATGCAGTTAGAGACGGCGAAATCACCGCCATCGCCAAACCGGAAATCGATCCCGGCGAACTCTACAAGAAGTAGCCCTCTCCTCTCACCTTTGTCAAAAGCGCAGGAGAATAAAAAATGCCGGACCTGAAGTCCGGCGAGTTTAACAGGGAGACCCAGAGGGGATATGCCTGGGGGGAAACGGAGGAGATACTTAGAACACCCCTGGAATAATTTTCGCGCGTACAAGATAGGCCTAATCAAGGCCAAAGGTACGACAAATTACCTTCTCTCATAACCACCATTAATTGTGATTCGATAATATTCTGGACTTATGGCTCAGGTCGTCGATATGACTAATTTTACCCCAGCGTAAGTTCGCTCCCCTATAAGCCTGCCACCAGAGGTTTCCCCTTGTAGGTCCATGGGAACGGCTTTGCCATTGTCCGGTTGAAGTAATCAATAAAGGCTTCGATTTTTTCTTTAGAGCATGTCGCATCGTTATGAATTCAGGCTCCCTTTCCATTAGGCAATTTGAACGGCCTCAATGCTGTTGATGGCGAATTCAAATGACCGCAACACGCTCTAAGCCTTGATCATCACGGATACTCCGGCGTTTTCATTTCCGTTCGCCGCTCTTCTTTTGCTGATGTGTATAGGTATTTGGAAAGGTTTGCGATCAGAACGTATAAACTGAATAGTCTGCCCTGTAAAATTCATCAACCCCATGTTCCCGATTGTCTGGTGATGGGGGCTATCTGGGGTGACGAGGAGCCGGTGTTCTCACCTAGCCTGACGACGTAAGAAGGCTGGAATATCAAGCAGGTCTTCTTCCGGCAGCGCTGTTTCTAAGTGAACCGTTTCCTCGGAACCATTCAACCTATTTTGGTTCTTTAGGGGACCAACGGTAGGAATAGACGCCTTTGGTTTGAATGGCCCGGCGGCTTTTGTCCCGCTAGTACTGTCTTCAGCCAGTCCGGTAATCCGTGCAAATAGATTTTGCCTCTTGGCCATAGGCCCTTTTGCCGTGGGCCTGCTTTCCGGCTTGTTATCTCCATTTGCCATAGCATCGGCTGTAAAAGGGTCTGTCTTTTGTATTTCTTTCTCACCGGTGATTCTCATAGGAATTTCTGGAATGAAAGCATCATTCGTTGTGCCTTGAATGACAGTTTCTTTCTCTACCACTTCAGATTCCATTTCTATATTGGCTTCAATTTTATCCTCGACTACTGACCCCTCAACAGCATCAGATGCTGGTGTCGAAGCTGTGGTGCTACACACCAGTTTAACAATGGAATGGTCATCAGTCGTTTCAGCCTCTGGTAATTCCGATGTTGCATGGGAAGACGCTGATAAGAAGGTTGAAGCCGGGGCGGACATGGCTTCACGGTCCATGCCCGTCGCGACCACGGAAACCCTGATCCGGCCTTCCAGGCTGTCATCGAAAGTTGAGCCGAGGATAATGTAGGCATCAGTATCAACTTCCGAGCGAATGCGGTTGGCTGCCTCATCGGCTTCAAACAGGGTCATGTCCTGGCCACCGGTGATGTTAATCAACACACCTTTGGCGCCCGCCATGGAGCAGTCATCAAGTAGCGGGTTCGAAATCGCTACTTCGGCGGCATCAAGCGCGCGGCGCTCGCCTTCGGCTTCACCCGTTCCCATCATGGCCTTACCCATTTCGCTCATGACCGAACGGATATCGGCGAAGTCCAGGTTGATCAAGTCAGGCATTACCATCAGGTCGGTAACGCCGCGAACACCCGAATACAGCACTTCATCCGCCATATTAAAGGCGTCGGCGAAGGTCGTCTGGTCGTTGGCGACCTTGAAAAGGTTCTGATTGGGAATGACGATCAGGGTATCGACAAACTGCTCCAGATCTTCAATACCGGCTTCCGCCAGTTTGTAGCGGTGCATGCCTTCGAACTGGAATGGCTTGGTGATGACGCCCACGGTCAGAATGCCTT
>PVBE011246820.1_pt1 | contig 11057 bp, 10 predicted proteins | sample 1631181 | NCBI WGS metagenome assembly PVBE01 (sample SAMN08397723, study PRJNA350692) | Marine metagenome, whole genome shotgun sequencing project. | isolation source: water | place: Pacific Ocean | collected 2012-04 | reverse complement strand
CGGGACGGGACGGGACGGTGGCGTACTCGTTCAAGTTTCGACCGATACGCCCGCTACTTGCGAACCCACTGGCCCGATTCCTGGAGGAACCAGGTGCCGCCCGGCGCGGCGGAGAAGATCTCCTTAGCGTAGATGCGCCCGACTGCAGCTTCCGACACGCCCCGGCTCGCTGCTTGGCGCCGATAGTGGGCGCGGCGTTGGGCGTTGACCTGGTTGACCAGATTACCGATCGCCGCCGGCGCGGCCCGATCGCGGACCATGGCGTAGCCGTCGAAGCGCTCGGCGACCTGGCCCTGGGCGCGTGGGCTGTCGAGCGCCCGGCCCTGGGCCAGCGCCCCGCCGGTCGCCACCGCCAACACCGTCACGAACGCGACCAGCATGCCCAGAATTCCGAGCGCGGTGGCGCTAGAAGATATCCTTTGTCTTGACATCCTCCTTGGCCTCTCTTTCGAGCTGGACGCGCACGTCGGCATCGAGCTTGATGTTCAGGTTGATGGTGATCGGCTCGCTCGGCGCCTCGATCTTGACGCGCGGCTCGCATGCCGCGATCGCCGACGCGACGGCAACGGCAAGAAGCCAGCGGAACAAGCAATGGAGTCGGGGCGCACGGGACACCGCATTCCCTCCTCGAGCGGCGAGGCGTCTCGGCCTCGGAACGGGCGCACTATACACCTCGGCGGGCATGGGCGCTATCGCGTCGCGCCGCCGAGGGTGGTGCCGATGAACGCCTCGGCCGAACGGGCGCCGCCCATCAGCAGCTCGGCGAGACGGCCGAAGTCGGTCTCGATATTGATGTTGAAGGCGAACGGATAGCCTTCCAGCACCTCCGGATTGGCCCCCTGGAGGCGCACGAGAACGGCGCCCGTCGCGCCGCCGTCGCCGACGTCGATGTCGATATCGAGGCTGTCGTATCTGAAATTGGCCAGCGCCTTCATGGCAAGCCCGACGGTGTCCTCGCGCTCGGCGAGGTTCTTCATGATCGCCGGATCGCTGAGCCGAAGCACGCCCTTGCCGGCGGTCGCGAGCGTGCCCTTGGCTGCCGCCACTCGCCCGCCGGCAACGCGCACGGCGATCCGGCCAGCGAGCTTTCCGGTCCCACTCAGCTCGGGGATCTTGAGCAATGCGAGTAGTCGCTCGACCGAGACGTCGGACACCGTCACCGTGCCTTCGGCCGCCCGGTGCTCCGGGTCGGCGACCAGGTTCTCGGTGGTGAGCCGTCCGCCGGCGAATTCGACCACGGCGGTCTCGATCACGAGCTTGCCGTCGGGGCGCAACTGGAACCGCGCGGCAATCGGGATCGGCGGCAACTCGCCGATCGCGGCGCGTGCCGAGACGCGCTGGCCCGGAGCAGTGCTGGGCGGGGTGAGCCCGTCGACCAGCACGCGTCCCTCGATATCGGAAATCCGCCCGACTTTGGTTCCGAGCCCGAGGCGATCGAGCGCAACGGTAAATCGCGGATCGAGGCCGTTGGCGTCCCAGGCAATCCTGCCAGTCGCGCCGAGCGTGCCATCTACGTCCTCGACAACATCGGCGAAGCGGGGCGACAACGCGCCCGGCTGCAACCCTTGCGGCGCGAACCGGACCGGGCCGAGGCGGAGATCGGCCGTCCCGCGCCCGCGCGCCAGATCGTGCCGGCCGATGATCGAAATCGCCAGCCCCGGCGCCTTGGCGGGCGAGCGGATCGAGAAGTCCGCCCGGTCGCCACGGAGGCGCGCCTCGACGTCCAGGGCAACCGGAGCGAACAGCGCCGGGGTGCCGGTATGGCGCGCGCGCTGGACGGTGAGGCGCGCCTCGCCCTTCGATCCGGGTCCCCAGCCGAGCCGCCCGGCGATCCCCTCGACGGCGAGCGGCGCGAAATCGGCCACCGCCCGTCCGTTGGCGAGCACGAGGCGGTAAGCGCCGCCGCTTCCGGTGGCCAGGGCAGAAGGCAGCCGGACCCGGACCCCACCTCGTCCGGCCAGCTCCAACGCCGCGTCGAGCGGCGCCAACCGAAGCCGATAGCTGAGCCCGCCGCCCCTCAAATCGACCGAGATCCGGTCCTTCTTACCGCCGAATCCGATGGTCAGCGGCGCGCTCAGCCGGATGCGCTCGGATGCCTCGAGCCTGGAGAGGACGACCTTGCCACCGGCGGCCGGCGTAAGGCTCAGGCGGCCGTCGGCGAGGGCGAGTGTGCCATCGAGATCGAGCGTCGCCTTGATGCGCGCCTTGGTGCCGACCGGCGATCCACGGGCCGAGGCAGTCACCGCGAGCCGACCGGAAGCCGCGGCGATCGAGCCGGCGGCCTCGCTCAACAGCAGGTCGATGTCGCCCGCCATTCCCCGGTAGCGGATCCCTTTCAGCGTCAGCGACAGGTAGGCGAGCGTCGCGGCGCGTGGCGCGAGGGCTTGGTCGAATTCGACGCGTGAATCGACCTCTCCAGCGATACGGCTCCGACCCGACTGGGCGCGAATTCCGGTTATGGTGCGAAGGTCCCAGCCGTCCGCGCTGGGGCGGATCTCGACGGCGAGGCGACTCGCGCTCTCGCCACCGACCGAAAAGGATAGCGGCCCTCGCGAGAGTTGGGCGCGGACGACCTCGGGAAGGCGGTCTGACCATGCCGGGCCGAAACGAACGCCGGTCGCCGTCATGCCGGCGATCGATTCGAGCCGCACCGTACCATCGGCCACGGTCAGACCGGCGCTGGCGGTCACGGCGCTAGCCGAGACCCGGTCCTCGATCTCGACCTCGGCGAGATCGAAACCGGCGGTCCCCGTCATCGTGACGAGGCGGGCGAGGCGCTGCCAATGCTCCGGCACCGCCGCGGCCGCTGCGGCCGGCGCCCGCAGATCGCCGGTGAGATCGAACACGAACCGGCCCTTGGCGCGCGCCGGCGCGGGCAGCAGGGGCGCTATCGCGGCGGCGCGGACGAATCCTTTCAGGGCGAGCGCGACCGGGCGGGAGGCGTCGCGTGCGCTGCCCTTGGCCCGCAGCTCGACGTCGCCGGCCGCGCCCCGGAGTCGCGCTTCCGCCGACACCGCCTCGCCATCATAGGCGAGCGCAATCCGGGGGACGGCGGCGTCGAGCCCGCCGGCCCGGAGGCGGGCGACGCGGAACGTGGCGTCGAGGGCGCGAACCGCGCCGTCCCGCATTCGAAGCGAGCCCCGTCCCGCGATGCCCGAGGCGTCGATGCCGGCCCGGCGGGCCGCCGTCTTGGTCAACTCGAACCCGATTCCGAGCGAGTTTTCGGCGGCGGAAACCTCGATCACGGCCTCGCCGTTACCCGACACCCCGTCGAATTCGGCCCGATGCCGGGACACGAGATCGAGTTTTACGGATTTTCCATCGGCCATGCGCGCCGTGCCGCGCCAGGTCGCCCGCGCATGCCCCCGTCCGTGGCGCAACGCGGCCTCTGCACGGAAGGATATGCCGTCGCCGCCTTGTTCGAGTGTTCCTCCGGTCTCCAGGACCACCGGTCCCGCCGGCGTTTCGAGGCTCAAGACCGCGTCCTCGAGCCGGATGCTCGAAGCCGGCAAAACGGGAAGGCTGGGCGGCCCCGAGCCCGCGAACGGTATCGCCAAGGGTGGCTCGGAGCCGGCCACGACGAACCGGTCGGGGTCGAGCCGGCCGGCGATGCGGATGCCATGAACAACGACCTTGCCGATCCGCCCGCTTATCAATTGAACCGGCGAGTACTCGGCGACGATGCGCTGGAGCCGAACCGAGCCGTCGCGCCCCAACCGGACGTCGCGGGCGCTGATTCTGTCGAGGCCGATCTTCTCGACGGTGATTTCCGCCGGACCCAGCCCGTTCTCCGCGGCGAGCCACGCCACAGCCCATTCGGCGACCGACGCGCGGAAGATCCAGATCGCCGTCGCCAGTGCCGCGAGCGCGACAACAAGCACGCTAAGTCCCCGCCACACCCGGGTCATCGCGCGTCACATGATCGATGTTTGGTCCGCATGCCGTCGCCTCGCCAGCGCACGAGGATAGCACTCGATCGCACCCGGTGCGGCGCGAAGTTGACCGACCGGCGGCAGGTTCATAGCCTGTCCGCGACGACGTTGGTTGGTCAAGGAAGCAGGCGGCATGGCGGTTGGCGACGGACACTGGATCTTCGGCTACGGCTCGCTGGTGTGGCGGCCCGACTTCCCGTTCGCCGAACGGCGCGAGGCGACGATCGAGGGCTGGGCGCGGCGCTTCTGGCAGGGCTCGACCGACCATCGCGGAGTCCCGGGCGCGCCAGGCCGCGTCGTCACGCTGATCGCCAAGCCGGGCGCGCGCTGCTGGGGCACCGCCTATCGCGTCGACGACGCGGCCATCGAGGGCCTGATCGAGACCCTGGAGCACCGCGAGAAGGGGGGATACAGGCGCGAGAAGATCGAGATCGTGCTGGCCGACGGTACCCCGCCTCGGGTCGGCGGCGTGGTCTACATGGCAACACCCGATAATCCGAACTATCTCGGCCCCGCGCCGCTCGACGACATCGCGACCCAGGTCCGGGAATCGCGCGGGCCGAGCGGGCATAACGTCGAATACGTAACCCGCTTGGCCGACTCGCTCCGTCTGATGGATGCGCACGATTCCCACGTCTTCGCGCTCGAGCGACTGGTCATCGGGGATTGCAAAGCCCAACCACCGCAATAGACTGGGGCCGAACAAAATCACCAGGGAGCACGACATGGCGAAAGCAACCTTCGCGGCCGGATGCTTCTGGGGCGTCGAGGCGGCGTTCCGCGAGACCGAAGGCGTGACATCGACATCGGTCGGCTACATCGGCGGCGCGGTCTCCAACCCGACATACGAGAACGTCTGCACCGGCCAGACCGGCCACGCCGAGGCGGTCGAGGTCGAGTTCGACCCGGCGGCGGTGTCCTATGACAAGCTGCTGGAGGTGTTCTGGAACGGCCACGATCCGACCCAGCTCAACCGCCAGGGCCCGGATATCGGCACCCAGTACCGCTCGGCCATCTACTTCCACGACGCCGAGCAGGAGGCCGCCGCGCGCGCCTCCAAGGAAGCCGAGCAGGCCAGCGGCCGCCATCGCGGCGACGTGGTCACCGAGATCACCGCGGCGCCGGAATACTGGCTCGCCGAGGACTATCACCAGCAGTATTTCGAGAAGTCGGGCCGCAAGCGCTTCGGTCTGTTCTAGGAGCCTGTCCGGATGGGCCGGCTACTTGTTCAACAACGCGGGACGACCTCGCAATGACGGCACGTAAGCTGACCATCGCGTTGGAACGGTACGATCGGCATATCCCGTTCTTCATGGGGATGGTCGCGCCGCCGGCGGGAATCGAGTTGCAGGCGCTGGAGGTCGGCATGGTGCCGCCGCGGCGCGACGGCATCGACCGACACCGCCGGATGCTGGTCGACCAAGAGTTCGATATCGCCGAGGTCTCGCTGGTGTCCTACATCATGGCGCGACAGAGGGGCGTCCCGCTGATCGCCGTTCCGACGGTCCCGAGACGCCTGTTCAGCCAGAACCATGTCTTCGTCAATACCGCGTCGGGGATAGAATCGCCCGCGGATCTGGCCGGAAGGCGTGTCGCCATTTGGGCCTTCCAGGTCACCATGTCCGTCCTCGCAAAGGGCGACCTTCAGGAAGATTATGGCGTGCCGTGGCGAGAAATCGTCTGGTTGACGCAAAATGCGGAGGAGATCCCGTGGCGGGGCAGCGGTGCGAATATTCAGCGCATGCCCGACGGAAAAACCGGCGCCGAAATGGTGTTATCCGGCGAGGTGGACGCTTATATCGACCCGCACCCGCCGGAGAAGATCTTCACCGACGATCGGGTCCGGCGGCTTTTCCCGGATTCTCGCGCCGAGTGCCTGAAGCACTGGCAGCGGCACGGCTACTATCCGATCATGCACCTGTTGGCGCTGAAAGAGTCGTTGGCCGAGGAGCTCCCCGACCTGCCGCGCGCGATTATGAATATGTGGGACGACGCGAGGGATCAGGCTTCCGAGTACTATGTCGATCATAACTACACGGTGTTGCCGTTTGGCCGCCATGCCTTTGACGACAATCGGGAGACCTTTGACGGAGAGATCTGGCCGTCCGGCCTCGCCGCGAACCGAAAGAGCCTGGAGCGGTTCATCGGCTATATGGTCGACCAGGAATTGCTGCCGGACAAGGTCCCGGTCGACTCCCTGTTTCACCCGAGTGTCCTGGATACGTAGAAGCGGAAAACGGCGGGGAGCGCCCGCGGCGATTCCACGTGCGGGGCAAATGCTCTAACATCACTTCATGTGTCGCCAACCGGCACCCTCCCCGCCGTGAGTGAGGGAGAGAGGTCCAGGCCTTAGATTCGAGCCGCCAAATTGTGTATCGCTAGACAGGACGCGTCTTGTCCGACCAGCCCATAACCGCCACCGAGATCGAGCGCCGTCGATTCGTCGTCCTGATGGGGTCGGTGGCGTTGCTGCTGGTCAGCGGCGGCGGCATGTACCTGATCGTCGTTGCCCTCAAGGAAGTGGCGATGGAGTTCGGCTGGCCGCGCGCGGTGCCGTCCCTCGCCTTGTCGCTGCAGTACGTCGGTTCCGGCATCGGCGGCGTCGCCATGGGCTATGTGCTGGACCGGTTCGGGTTGGGCATACCCGTCCTGGTCGGCGCGGTCATGGCCGGGGCGGGCGGCATCCTCGGCGCCCGGATCGATGCCGCGTGGCAGCTCTACCTGATCTACGGGTTCATGTTCGGGTTGTCGGGCCAAGGCAGCGTCGCGGCGCCCGCCATGGCCAATATCGTGCGCTGGTACGACCGCCGCCGCGGCATGGCGGTCGGCATCGTCGCCAGCGGCCAGGCGCTGGCCGGCATCATCTGGCCTCCGGTGTTCGGCATCGTCATGGCGGCGGTCGGCTGGCGCGATATGTTCATGTGGTACGGCGTCTTCGCGCTTTGCGTGATGCTGCCGATCGCCTTCTTCGTGCGCCACCGGCCGCCGGTCTACACCGCGCCCGAGGCGCCGGTCGCCGACGACACCGACGGCGTCACCGACGGCGGCTCGCCGGAACCTCCGCCGCCCGCGGCCCAGCCGCTGCGGCCGTTCACGATCCACTGCATCTTGTGCGCGGCGATCTGCGGCTGCTGCGTCGCGATGGCCTTGCCGCTCGGCCACATGGTCGCTCTGGTGACCGACCACGGCCACCCCATCATGAGCGCCGTGGAGGTTCTGTCGGCCATGTTGATGGCCGCGTTCGTCAGCCGGGTCGTACTCCTCGGGCCACTGTCGGACCGGGTCGGGGGCTTGCGCGCCCTGATGGTGTTCTCGCTCGTCCAGACGGTGACCCTGGTCGCCTTCACGGTGATCCACGACCTCTGGGCGCTCTACGCTCTGGCGGTGGTCTGCGGACTCGGCTATGGCGGCATCTTCCCGCTATACGCGGTCTCGACCCGGGATCATCTGCCGATCGGGGAGATTGGCCGGCGCACCGGCATCATCTTCATGTTCGGCGCCGTCGCCATGGGCTTCGGAAGCTGGATGGGCGGTTATCTGTTCGACCTGACAGGGTCCTACACCCTGCCGTTCCTAATCGGGGCCGGCTTCAACGTTGTTAATCTGATGATTGTCGGCTGGCTGATCGTCCGGCTCAGGTTCTGGCTGCCAGGTCGCGTCGCGCGGATTTGAGGGACGAGCTGGACTTTACAGTATGAACTTCGACAGGTCGGCGTCCTTGGCCAGGTCCTCGACGCGCTCGCGCACATAGGCGGCGTCGATCGACACCGATTCGCCGGCCTTGTCGGTGGCGGTGAAGCTGATCTCGTCCAACAGGCGCTCCATCACCGTGTGCAGACGCCGCGCGCCGATGTTCTCGACCGCGCGGTTGACCTCGGCGGCGAGCTTGGCGATCTCGTCGATGGCGTCGTCGGTGAATTCGAGCGTGACCTCCTCGGTCGCCATCAGCGCGATGTACTGGCGGATCAGGCTCGCCTCCGGCTCGGTCAGGATGCGCCGGAAATCGCCCTCGGTAAGCGCCTTGAGCTCGACCCGGATGGGCAGCCGGCCCTGCAGCTCGGGCAGCAGATCAGACGGCTTGGCGAGGTGGAAGGCGCCGGACGCGATGAACAGGATGTGGTCGGTCTTGACCGTGCCGTGCTTGGTCGCGACCGTGGTGCCCTCAATCAGCGGCAGCGGGTCGCGCTGGACGCCCTCGCGGCTGACGTCGGCGCCATAACGGTCGGATCGGGCCGAGATCTTGTCAATCTCGTCGAGGAACACGATGCCGTTCTGCTCGACCGTCTCGATCGCCTCGCGGACGACGGCGTCCTCGTCGAGCAGCTTGTCGGCCTCCTCCTCGACCAGCACCTCGTGCGACTCGGAGACCAACATGCGGCGCGGCTTGGTGCGCCCGCCCAACGCCTTGCCGAAGATGTCGCCGAGATTGACCATGCCCATCTGGGCGCCCGGCATGCCCGGGATCTCGAAGGTCGGCAGACCGCCGCCCGAATCCGAGAGGTCGACCTCGATCTCCTTGTCGTCGAGCTCGCCGGCGCGCAGCATGGCGCGGAACTTCTGACGCGTATCGGCGGACGCGTTCTCGCCGACCAGCGCGTCGAGCACGCGCTCCTCGGCCTGGATCTCGGCCTTGGCGTGGACCTCCTTGCGCAGGCGCTCGCGCACCATGTGGATAGCGATCTCGATCAGATCGCGGACGATCTGCTCGACGTCGCGCCCGACATAGCCAACCTCGGTGAACTTGGTCGCCTCGACCTTGAGGAACGGCGCCTGGGCGAGGCGGGCAAGGCGGCGTGCGATCTCGGTTTTGCCGACGCCGGTGGGCCCGATCATCAGGATATTCTTGGGCAGCACCTCCTCGCGCAGATCTTCGTCGAGCTGCTGACGGCGCCAGCGGTTCCTGAGCGCGACCGCGACGGCGCGCTTGGCGTCGTCCTGGCCGATGATGAAGCGGTCGAGCTCCGATACGATCTCGCGGGGGGTGAAATTGGTCACGACGCTAAAGCTTCTCCACGACCACGTTCTCGTTGGTATAGATGCAGATCCCGGCGGCGATCGCCATGGCGCGCCGCGCGATCGCCTCGGCATCGAGATCGTCCATGTCCACCAACGCGCGCGCCGCGGCGAGCGCGAACGATCCGCCCGAGCCGATGCCGATCAGCCCGTCCTCGGGCTCGAGCACGTCGCCGGTACCCGACAGCACCAGCGAGACGCCCTTGTCGGCGACCGCCATCATGGCCTCGAGGCGCCTGAGATAGCGGTCGGTACGCCAATCCTTGGCGAGCTCGACGCAGGCGCGCATGAGCTGGCCGGGATGCTGCTCGAGCTTGCCCTCGAGGCGCTCGAACAGGGTAAACGCGTCGGCGGTCGCGCCGGCAAAACCGACAATCACGTCGCCGCCGGACAGCGTCCGCACCTTGCGGGCATTGGATTTCAGCACCGTCTGGCCGAGGGTGACCTGGCCATCGCCGGCGACCACGACGTCGCCGCCCTTGCGAACCGCAAGGATGGTGGTTCCGTGCCAAGTCTGGTTTTCGTCGCTCAGCGGTCGTCTCCAACGGATGGCGCGAAAGGCGCCGGACGATGCGCAAGATGTGGGGTTTTGCCCCCTTCCGTCAAGACCGGAGCGAGCACCGACGTGCTCAGGAGGCCTCGATCAGGAGCGTGAAGCAGTAGGGCGAATCGCTCGAGCCGGCGACGATCTTGTTCTCACCGAGGCGTAGTGCGGCCATGCTCGTGCCGCGTTCGCCGCCGATATGCTGGCTGTTGACGGTGGTGCCGTGATAGCTGCCCGAATCACGAACCACGAGCTCGCCCTCGTGGGTATCGATCACGAAGTGCTGGCGCGACAACTGGTAGGGCCTTTCGTCGGTCAGGATCAGATCGATCTGATCCTCGGCCGCGGCGTCCTCGCCTTCGCTCGTTCGCCCGATGATGAACGGGAGCCGAGTGATCTCGATCGGCTCGCGTCCAATCCAGGCCGCGAGCGGCCTGCTTGCGGGCTTCAGCAGCAGACGAACCAGCTGGACACCATCCACGCCGTCATCCGCGCCGTTAATCTGCGGCGATTTCGAACCGAACAGGCCGGCGAGGAGATCACGGATCGCATCGTCGTGGCGGTCGAGAAGCTCGAGCGCGTCTTCTCGATCGATCACGTCGAGCACGGTCTTGGCGGCGGTGGAGGCCGAATTGCGTCGAGCGGCACCGGTGAAAAAGCCAGCATGGCCGAAAATCGCTTCCGGGCCGAGCTCGACCGGGTCCTCGCCCTTGCGCCGGCCCGGCGACGAGAGCTCGACCTTGCCCGAAACGACGCGATAAATGGCGTCGCTCGCATCCCCCTTGTCATAGATGGCCGCGCCTTCCTGGAAGCGAAGCCGACGGGGCGGATGGATCGGGCGGCGCCGGTTACCGGCTTTCTTGGGAGCGGGACCTGACATCGCCGGAATCGTATCCCGCGGTGTTCAATAAACCTTTAACCGAGGTCGACGAGCTGGCTACGAGGACGGGTTCGATTGTAGCGTTTTGCCCGGCTTCCTGTTACAACGGCGCCGTTTTCGCGAACCGGGAGAATACTCATGCGCGTGGCAAGCGTCGCGCGGAGAACCAAGGAGACCCAAGTCGAGGCGCGCGTCGACCTCGACGGGACCGGGCTCTACGACGTCTCCACCGGAATCGGCTTCCTCGATCACATGCTGGAGCAGCTCTCTCGCCACAGCCTGATCGACCTCACGGTGCGCGCCGAGGGAGACCTCCATATCGATTATCACCACACCACCGAGGACGCCGGAATCGCCATCGGCCAGGCGGTCTCTCAGGCGCTCGGCGAGCGGCGCGGAATCGTTCGTTTCGCATCCGCAACGATCCCCATGGACGAAACCTTGTCGCGGGTTACGGTCGATGTATCCGGACGCCCTTATTTGGTGTGGCGGGTCGACGTTCCGCGCTCCAAGCTGGGCGAGATGGACACCGAGCTGTTCAAGGAATGGTTCCAGGCTTTCGCCCAATCGGCGGGGTTCACGCTGCACGTCGAGAACCTGTACGGCGAGAACTCGCATCATATCGTCGAGTCCTGCTACAAGGCTCTCGCGCAGGCGACGCGGCGCGCCATCGCTATCGACCCTCGGG
>PVBE011655091.1_pt1 | contig 11058 bp, 8 predicted proteins | sample 1631181 | NCBI WGS metagenome assembly PVBE01 (sample SAMN08397723, study PRJNA350692) | Marine metagenome, whole genome shotgun sequencing project. | isolation source: water | place: Pacific Ocean | collected 2012-04 | reverse complement strand
TCGACGGCTCAAGGCTTCTGTTTGCGGAAGAGGTCGGTCCTGATTTGCTTGGCCGCGCGGTAGCCGGCGTGGCCGTCGAGGTAGAGGATGTTCGAGCCGACGCTGTGCCTCGCGGCAGCAATGCGGCGGTCGTTGCTGAGGCGTTTGCCACTTGAGTCGTAAGGCAGGTGGCTTGGTCGCCAGACGTCGTTCAGGGCCGTCTGTGGATCACGAAAACCGGTGACGATGGGGCGCCATGTGTTGTCCTCGTTGTCCAGCAGATACGCCGAGTCGGCCGGTTGCCTGAAGTCGGTGATCTTGCTCAAGCCAAGCTGCTCGTAGCCGACTGTGTCCCTCGTGGAGGTAAAGTCCCATGCGTTGACCACGTACGTGACCACTTGTTTTTTGTTCGGAGTGTTCTTGGGGATGGGGTAGCTCGGGCACATGAAAATCCTGATGTTCCGGTAGTCCCGCTCCGTGCCGCCCTCCGGCACGAAGGGCATGAACTCCAGCCACCAGCGCCGAGAGTTGCCGGCGGTGCCGCGGGGAACCATGTCTTCATTCTCATCGGCGAACATCAGCATGGCCAGGCCGACCTGCTTGAGGTCGTTGAGGCAGACGGTGGACTGCCCCTTCTGCTTGGCCTTGGCCAACGCGGGCAACAGCATCGCGGCAAGGATGGCGATGATCGCGATCACCACGAGTAACTCGATCAATGTGAAGGCGCCTCTTGGTTTGGAGTTAAGATTCATGTCAAATTTCATTGTTTGGCCAAACGTTTTGCAGCGGGCTATTGTTTCTTTTCGCGGAACAACTCAATGTCGATCAGCTTGGAATCACGAAAACCGGAGTGGCCGTCGAGGAAGAGTATGTTTGAACCCTTGCCACTATGTCGCTTGGCGGCGATACGCCGATCGCTGCTGAGGCGTCTTCCGTTGGCGTCGTAGGGTAAATGGGTTGGCTGCCATACATCGTTTAAATCCGTTCTCATGTCTTGAAACCCGCTAACGATTGGGCGATTGATGCCGGGGTTGTCTATCCCATCCTCATTGTCCAGAAGGTAAGCGGAGTTGGAGGGCTGCGTGAAGTCGGTAATTTTACTCAATCCAATATGCTCGTAACCGATATTGTCCCGTGCTGAACGAAACTTCCACGCGTTGACAACGTAGGTGATCACCTGCTTTTTATTTGGGGTGCGCTTGGGCAGCGGATAACTCGGGCACATGAAAATCTTGATATTGCGAAAATCCTTCTCTGTACCGCCCTCGGGCGCGTAGGGCATGAACTCGAACCACCAGCGCTTGGCATTGCCTCGTGGGATCGTATCGTCGTTGTCGTCAGCAAACATCACCATTGCCAAGCCAACCTGCTTGAGGTTGTTCATGCAGGCGGTCGCGTGCGCCTTTTGCTTGGCCTTGGCCAGGGCCGGCAACAGCATGGCGGCTAGAATGGCAATAATCGCGATCACCACCAGCAACTCGATCAGGGTGAAGCCACCTCTCGGTTTGGAGTTTAGTTTCATAAACAAAATTTCATCGCCTGGCTAACCGTCGTGCCGAGGCCTTTGTGGGTAAACCGTTTTTACCCCTCCCTCCGCTTAAAGCAAGCCCATCCAGAGCCATTCATGTGTGCCACGCTTGTTACCTCTCCCAATACCAAGAATAACCCTTAGATGAAATAAGAATGGGGTGAATCAAATCCGCCTCATTCCCTGGTTGGTGTGGTTTTTAGAGAGATAGCTGTTTAGCCATCTCCTTCTGGGTGATTCAAATCAATTATCTCGAAAATGTGCGCCCATTCACCCTGTCATTCAATGTTTTTGGGTAAATAAAGTTTTTTGGGCTACCAACAAAGGAGGCTCTCAAGCTGTTATTGTCTCCTGTGGAGTGGTTTACCTTACTGGGCGTTCGCGCCTTTGAGCTCCTTGGCCCACTTGAAGGGTGGCGAAGCGCAATCAGGCAATAACTTCCGCAGAGAATCGGAATTTTTTCTAAACCTTGAAGAGGCTAATCAGCGGTGGTTTCCACCGGGTTGTGGTTTGGCCGCCAAGTGTGGTTATTGTTCCTCTATTTTGTAGATGGCTTTTTCGGTCCTTAGGAAAAGGGCATCGTCGCTCACTGCGGCGCTGGCGTGGTGGGCGCCGTCAAGTTTGTTGCGAGCCAATATTTTAAACTTCCGGCCGGGCTTTAGCACAGTCGTTTCGCCCTCCTTGCTGTGGAAGAGCAATCTATCACCGACAAATGTCGGTGACGCGCCGTGGTTGCCGCCGATACGCTCGCGCCATTGTTCCCTGCCGGTCTTGGCGTCGAGGCAGGTGACCATTCCGCCTGAGTCGCTAACGAAGTATATTTCTTTCCCAACCAAGATCGGCGATGAGACGGCTGGAACGCTACGCTTGCAGGCCCAAGCGATCTCAGGCTTGGCCTTGGTTATGTCGAACGCGATCAACTGCGGGCGCATGAAGCTGGTGCCGATGTAAACCATGCCATCACCAACCACGGGCTTGGGCACGATCGAAAAACCAAGCGATCCGTACTTCACCTTCCAAAGTTCCTCACCGGTTGCGGGGTCGTAGCCGTACATCCAGTCGGCCGCAGGAGAGATGATGATGTCACGCCCATGCACCTTGGTGACGACTGGCGTGCCGTAGGCTTTTTTCAGTTGCGGGTTACTATTCATCTCACCGGTGCGCCGAGTTTTCCAGGCAAGCTTGCCTGTCTTCTTTTCGAGTGCGGCTATGAATTGCCGGTCGCTACCGTCCATATGAAAGATCAGCAGATCGTTCCAAATTATGGGCGAGCTGCCGGGGCCGTTTTCGTGCATCACCCACAGATCCTGATTCGTCCAAAGCACCTTACCTCTTTTTATGTCGAGACACGCGGAGCCATATGAACCGTTTTGAGAATAGAGTTTGCCGTCCTCGAGGATCGGTGTGGGAGAGGCGTAGCTGTTTGTCTTGTGCACCCATTGAGGATCTTCCTTTTTCAGCATTTCTATGTTTTTGACGATCTTGCCGCTGGATTTATCGATGCAGAGCGCGTGAATGCGCACTTCGGACAAGACGGTCAACGGCTGGCTGCCGGTGTTAGCTTTCAATCGCTCCTTTTTCTTCTCCTCGGACGCGATGGTTTCGTGTGCTGCCGTCACCCAAACCTGGTTGCCGAGAATAACTGGCGATGACCAGCCGCGCCCGGGCAGTTCGGTGCGCCAGGTGACGTTTTCCCCCTCGCTCCACTCGGCGGGGAGTTGAGTGGACTCGGCGTGGCCTTGGCCACCCGGCCCGCGCCACTGGGGCCAATCGGCCAGGGCAGGGGAGATCGCAGCCAGCGAAGTGGCGACAACGGCGAATGCAATTTTTGATTTCATGAAAACTTGGCCAAGCGATTGTTTTGCGTGCGGCACAGTGTACTCGCCCGCAGCTGCCGGGCAACCTTTCTTCGCTACTTGGCTAGGCGCTTGCTGTTTGTTTTGCTTGCAAGGATGGCCAGTTGCCTTTAGCCCAAGTCGCGTCTGATGGAGAGAAAGGCGCTAAAAAACACCAGCCGCATGGTGGTCAAGTTTGGCACCGGCATTCTGACTAGCCGCAGCAAACAGATCGATCCCTGCCAAATAGAGCAACTGGTCGCCCAAGTGGCGGCCCAGCGCCAAGCCGGTCGGGAGATCATTGTCGTGTCGTCCGGGGCCGTCGGCGCCGGCATGGGTATGCTCGCGATGGATAAGCGCCCCACCGACCTGTCCGACCTGCAAGCCTGCGCCGCTGTTGGCCAGTCACAACTCATGTCCACCTACACGGAACTGTTTGCCAGGCACAACATGCAAGTTGCCCAGGTGCTCCTCACTCACGACGATATTGAGCACCAGGAACGCCATCTCAACGCTCGAAACACACTCGTTTCCCTGCTCGAGAAGGGCGTCGTGCCGATCGTCAACGAGAACGACGCGGTTAGCTACACCGAGCTAAAATTCGGCGACAACGATTGGCTTGCGGCACTGGTGGCCTGTCTGCTCCCGGCCGACCTGCTGATCCTCCTCACCACCGTCGACGGCTTGGTTGAGAATTTTGGTAAAAAAAGTCCCCGCACCATCCCTGTTGTAGAGACGATCGATTCGAGTATCCAAAAACTCGCCGGTGGCACATTGAGTGCAAGCGCCGTCGGCGGCATGGATGCCAAGCTTCGCGCCGCCAAGATGACCGCCCGCACCGGCATCCCGATGGTCATCGCCTCCGGCAAGAAGAAGCGCGTCCTAGCCAACATCATCGACGGTCGTGACGAGGGCACATTTTTCACCCCGCGCCCCGGCCGCCTCAAGGGTCACAAGCGGCGCATCGCCTTTTTTCATCACCCTAAGGGCTCGCTTTGGGTGGATGACGGCGCGCGTGACGCCCTGCGTGACAAGGGCAAGAGCCTTTTGCCTCCCGGCGTGGCCAAGTGCAACGGCGACTTTGCGAAAGGAGATGTCGTGCGCATCTGCGATATTAACGGCACCGAGTTTTCGCGCGGGATCAGCCGCTTCGATGCCGATAAAATCCGGGCGCGAGAACTCAAGGGCATCGAGATTGTCCACCGAAACGACCTCGTCATCCTCTGACATGCCAGCCAAGCGCAAACCCAAAGAACAAAAACCGGCGATTGACGAACTTATTGAGGTCATGTCGCGCCTGCGCGGCCCCGGCGGCTGCCCGTGGGATCGCGAGCAGAATCACCAGTCGATTCGCTTCCACGCCGTCGAGGAGGTCTACGAGTTGATCGACGCCATCGAGGCCGACGACGACCACGAAATGCTCGAGGAGTGCGGCGACCTGCTGTTGCAAGTCGTCTTCCACTGCCAACTGGCCAACGAACGCAAGGCGTTCGACTTCGAGCAAGCTGCCCGCACAATCACCGACAAGCTCATCCGGCGGCACCCGCACGTTTTCGGTGACTCGAAAGCCAAGGACGTCGATGCCGTCTGGGCGCAGTGGGAAAAAATAAAGCGCGAAGAAAAGGAGGGCACCCGACACGAGCGCCCTTCCGTTCTCGACGGTATCCCGCGCCACCTGCCGTCACTACAACGCACCGAAAAGCTCATCAAAAAAGCGCGCAAAAACAGCCTCGCCGACAAGCCCTTGGCCAAGCCGGCCAAGCAACGCTACACCAAGGCCACCCTGGCCAAGGAGTTATTCGCCCTTGCCGAGTACGCCCAGCGCAAAGGCTGGCAACCCGAGGCTCTCCTCCGAGCCGAAGCCAACCGCCACGAAAAAGTGCTCCGCAAAAAGGAAGCCAAGGCAGGTTTAGAATTGATAGCCGAAGACAGCTAAACCAACGCCGCGTTGGAGTGCACACCGAAAAGTTTACTCGTACAGGAGATATTTTGCGCGGCGGGGGGTGAATTTGGCCAGGTCAGTTTTCCAGAGGGCCTCGATTTGGGCGAGTGTTTTGCCTTGGCCAAGCGCCTCGAGGGTCGGCGGGTGGCAGAGGAGGCGGCCGACTTTGGCCAAGGGGAAATTCTTCGGGTGCAGCTTGTGCAGCACGCGGGCGATGTCGATGCCCAGCGGCACGGCGCGGAGTTTTTGCCTATCGGTGACAATGATGTTCACGCCACCGCACGGTTCGTCCGCGTGAATACTCGCGCTTGGCGTGAAGCGGATCGGGACAAACCGGACACCGGCTTGGCCAAGCGCGTTGAGCCGGTTGGCCAATTTTACGTCGTCGATGTAAGGCGCGCCGATCACTTCGAACGGCGTGTCAGTGCCCCGGCCGACGGACATCGCGGTCTCGAGCAAACCGATGCCGGGATAAAGCAGCGCCTGGGTGAGGTTGCGCATGTTGGGTGACGGGTTCGTCCACGGTTGGCCGGTGGTGTCGAACCACTGGCTACGTTTCCAACCCTCGATTTTCACGATCTGCAACTCGACGCCAAGGTCGCGCTCGGCGTTGATCATCCGTGCCAGCTCGCCGGCGGTCATGCCGTGTTGCACCGGGATGTTGTGGTACGCAATAAACTGGCTCGGCCCAAGTCTTACCGGCCCGGCAACCGTAGTGCTGATCGGATTCACACGGTCGAGTACGATGAATTTCACACCGGCCGCAGAGGCGGCTTCCATTGCCAGGCCCATCGTTGAAATGTACGTGTAAAACCGGCAGCCGATGTCCTGTATGTCGAAGATCAACGCGTCGAGTCCGTCGAGTTGATCTGGTGTCGGCTTGCGGTTTTTGCCGTAGAGGCTGTAAATCTTGAGGCCGGATTTGGCGTCGGTGCCGTCGCTGATTTTCTCGTCGAGTTTGCCGTACAGCCCGTGCTCGGGACTGAACAGCCCCTTTAGCTCAACCTCATTCGACGTTCTTAAAAAATCCAGGGTCGAGCGGCGGTTTCGGTCATGGCCGGTGTGGTTGGTGACAAGTCCAACCTTCGCACCTTTGGGTAGAATACCTTTTCGCTGTCGCAACACGTCGGCTCCATTGAGCACGCCCGGCGTATTGCTGCCGCCAAACGAACCCCTCCGCAACGCCTCGGCGGCAAGTGTAGCGACTTCGCGGCGTAGGGCGATGACGTTGCCTTTGCCGTCGGGATGCGTGCGGCTGGACATGAGAATAACAATGGTTCGGGTGGCCGGATCGATCCAGAGCGAGCCACCGGTCCAGCCGGTGTGCCCGTAGCCGCCGATCTTGAAATGGTTGCCGCGAGGACTCGAGTACGGCGAGTCGATGTCCCAACCGAGGCCGCGTTTGGCCTTCATGCCTTTCGGCGTGTGAACCGAAGTCATCAACTGAACTGTCTCACTTTTAAAAATGCGCCGACCTTTCAATTTGCCGCCGTTGAGCATCATGTGGGCAAAGCGCGACAGGTCGGCGGCGGTGGTGAACAGCCCGGCGTGGCCGGCGACACCACCCATGCGCCGGGACGTCGGGTCATGGACTATGCCGTGCAGGATATTGCCATCCACCCGCTCAGTAGGGGCGACACGGCTGCGCTTGGTCAAGGGCGGCAGAAAATTGGTGTCGTTCATACCAAGCGGCCGGTAAATCTCGGCGGTAGCGAACTCGTCGAGCCGTTGCCCGGAGGCCAGTCGGACGATCTCACCGAGCAGGATGAAGTTGATGTCGCTGTAGCGAAATTTGGTGTTTGGCTGTGTTGTAAGTCGCTCTGCCTTAGCCAAGTCGATGGCTTTGGCCACGCCTCTCCACGCCGGCTTGGCAGACAAGCCGGGGCGCAGCCCGGAGGTGTGCGTGAGCAGATGGAGAACAGTCACGGCCCCTTTGCCGTGGGCCTCGAAGCCTGGAATCCACCGGTTCACCTTGTCGCTAAGCCGGAGTTTGCCGCGCTCGACAAGCAGCATGATGGCTGGTGTGGTGGCGATGACCTTGGTCAACGATGCACCGTCGAAAATGGTGTCAGCGGTCATTGGCACAGTCGCTGGTTCGACTGATTTGGCCCCGTATGTTTTTTGATAGACTGCGCCGCCGTTCTCGATGCGCACCACTGCGCCGGGCGCTTTGCCGGCGGCGATGGCGCGCTCGATTGCCGCATCGATCGCCTCAAGCTTGGCCGGATGAAAGACGGCTTGTGGTGGAATGGGTTGGTTTGAGGTTGTTTTGCAACCGCCAAGCGCCAGTCCGGCGGTAAGAAACAGAAAGCCAATCTTGTAAAATGCCCGGTTCATTTCGCACGGCACTGTAACGTGCCGGGAAAAAATAGACAGGTGTTTAACACGGTGAATGATTCAGTCGAGGCTGAGGAACTTCCTTGATTCGCAGCAGGAATCGCTTTAAAACATTGGCCGCTCCGCCAGCCCGGAGGATCCAAAATGACATTCTCAATTTCACCGGCAGAAACCGGGACGGTTAACCATGAGTAACAATATCACCCATCCCGAGGGGGAGTTGGTTGCTGTCAAAGAGCGGGCACGGCGGCAGTGGAAGCTTGACGCGATCAGCACCGGCACGGGCATCTTTCTCGCGACGTTCATGTGGGGGCACATGTTTTTTGTAAGCACGATTCTCACTGGCGAGCGAGGCTTCAATTTTATTGCGGATTTGTTCGAGCATTATTGGCTGGCGCAGCCGACGGTGGTGCTGGTGACGGTGGTTTTTTTCGTTCACTTCGTGACGGCCAGTCGGAAAATCCCGGCCAAGCTGGCGGAGCGCAAACGGCTTAAGAAATTGGGCGACGATATTGCCGGCAGTGAGTGGAATATTTCCAAGGAGGATCGTGCCGAGTTGGAAAAGGTGCGTCCGCACAAGGAGACGACTCTTTGGATTTGGCAGGTGCGCTCGGGGATGATCATCCTCGCGCTGGGCTCGATCCATCTGTTCATCGTCGGGGCGGATGTCGCGCAGCGCACATTTGGCATTGGCGAGGCGATCGGCATCAACGCCGCCGAGACGATGGCTCGAGTGCAGGACGGCATGTGGTTGCTGTACGCGGTGCTATTGTTCATGGTGGAGGTTCACGCCGGAATCGGGTTGTACCGGGTGACAGTGAAATGGGGCTTGGGCGCGCGCATTCCGGTCATCGGCAAACGCATTACACGTGAGATGGCTCTCATCATGGAGAAGGTGGTTCTTTGGTTTTTTCTCATCATCGGCTTTCTCACGCTGCTGGTGATGGCCGGCGTATTGGATCCGCCCTTGGCATTTCTTCTGACACCGGAGGGCAAATAAGGATGAGCGAAATTATCACAACCGATGTGCTGGTGATTGGTGCGGGCCTCGCAGGCGAGCGCGCAGCGATTTCCGCCGCCGCCGAAGGCAATGAGGTACTCATACTCTCGCTGGTGCCGCCGCGCCGCAGCCACTCGTGCGCCGCGCAGGGCGGCATGCAGGCCGCACTGGGCAACTGCGCCAAGGGAGAGGGCGATAGTGAGGAACTGCACTGGCTCGATACCGTGAAGGGCAGCGACTGGGGCTGCGATCAGGAGGTGGCCCGAATTTTCGCTGACAATGCCCCCATCGCCATGCGCGAGATGGCCCACTTCGGTGTGCCGTGGACGCGCGTGAAGGGAGGCCCGGCCGATTATTTTATCAAAGGCAAAAAGGTGACGCTCGAGGAGCCGCGCGAAAAGGAGGGGCTAATCATGCATCGCGACTTCGGCGGCGTATCCCGCTGGCGCACCTGCTACACCGCCGATGGCACCGGCCACACGGTGCTTTACACAATGGACAACATGGTCGTGCAACTGGGCATCAAAGTGCACGATCGCATGGAGGCGATTTCGTTGATTCACGACGGCACGCGCTGCCTCGGCGCGGTGGTGCGTTGCCTGCGCACAGGCGTGCTCAAGTCCTACTTGGCCAAGGCCACGGTGATCGCCTCGGGCGGGTTTGGCCGCGTTTATAAATACAGCACAAACGCCATCATCAACCAAGGCACCGGTCAGTCCATCGCGCTGGACACCGGAATCGTGCCTCTCGGCAATATGGAGGCAGTACAGTTCCACCCAACCGGAATCGTGCCGACGGATATTTTGGTGACCGAAGGCTGCCGCGGCGATGGCGGCTTGTTGCTTGATGTGGATGAATACCGATTCATGCCCGACTACGAACCGGACAAGCAGGAGCTCGCCAGCCGCGATGTGGTTAGTCGTCGCATGACCGAGCACATCGCCAAGGGCAAGGGAGTGCCCAGCCCGGACGGCGAGCATCTTTGGCTCGATCTGCGCCACCTCGGCGAGCAGCACCTGCGGACCAAGCTGCGCGAGGTGTACGACATCTGCATGTACTTTCTTGGTGTCAATCCCATTAAGGAACTGGTGCCCGTGCGTCCCACGCAGCATTACAGCATGGGCGGCATCCGCGTGAACAAAGACGGCCACGCCTACGGCCTTGAGGGCTTGTGGAGTGTCGGCGAGTCGGCTTGCTGGGACATGCACGGCATGAACCGTCTCGGCGGCAACAGCCTCGCCGAGACTGTTGTTGCGGGGAAATTCTGCGGCCAGCGCATGGGCCAATGGGCCAGCCAACAGTCACTCGCACTCGATACGAAAATGGCCGCCGATGCGGTCGCGGTGCAGCAGGATCGCATCAACGCGCTGCTCGGTGATGGCCTTGGCAAGGCGAATGAAAACGTCGACGCGCTGCACGATGCCATGCGCGAGACACTGCAGGCCAAGGTCGGCATTTTCCGGAAAGGCGCCGAGCTTGAGGAGGCTGTCGACACCCTGCGTGATCTGTATCAGCGTGCGCAAAACCTAAAGCTACGTTCTTCGACGAAAGGCGCAAACCCCGAGGTGGCCTTGGCCCTGCGCCTGCCGGGTATGATCAAGCTTGGCCTGTGTGTGGCCAAGGGCGCACTGCTACGGACCGAGAGTCGCGGCGGTCATTCGCGCGAGGATTATCCCGAGCGCAACGACAAGGAATGGCTCAAGCGCACGCTCGCACGTTGGCCTGAGGGCGCTGCCGAGCCGGACATCAGCTACGAACCGGTTGGCCTGCTTGAGAGCCCTCCCGGCCAACGCGGTTACGGCGGCGCCACTAATATCTCGATGGAACAGTCGGTTGCGAAATACAACGACAACGTGAAACAGGAATGGATCAAACAGGGTTGGCACGAGACCGCTACGCCGTTGGGAGCGGAGCTCAAGGAAATGGTCGAGTACGCCTCGACGAAAGAATCTTAAAATGGCGCGTCAACTTACATTTCGCATCTTCCGCTACGACCCGGCCGACCCCGACTCAAAGCCGGGCTTCGTCGATTACCCACTCGAGGAAACGCCGCGCCTCAATCTCTTCGTCGCGCTGCACCGCATCCGCGAACAACAGGCGCCGGATTTGCAGTTCGACTTCGTTTGCCGCGCCGGCGTTTGCGGCTCGTGCGGCATGATGATCAACGGCCGCCCCACCCTTGGCTGCCGCACTCTTACCGCAGAGTTGCCCACCACCATCACTCTCGCGCCGATGCCGTCATTCAAGCTCATTGGCGATTTGTCCGTCGATACTGGCACGTGGTTCCGCGGCATGAACGAGCGCGTTGAGTCGTGGATCCACACGCAAAAGGAATTCGATCCCACCGCCGAAGAGGAGCGGATGGACAACGAGACCGCCGAGAAAATCTACGAGCTCGACCGCTGCATCGAGTGCGGCTGCTGCGTCGCCGGCTGCG
>PVBE010303233.1_pt1 | contig 11058 bp, 9 predicted proteins | sample 1631181 | NCBI WGS metagenome assembly PVBE01 (sample SAMN08397723, study PRJNA350692) | Marine metagenome, whole genome shotgun sequencing project. | isolation source: water | place: Pacific Ocean | collected 2012-04 | reverse complement strand
TTGCTCATCACTCGCCATGAGGTCGACGATCTCCAAGAGTTCGGGCTGCGTCAGCGGCTCGAAGACGATGGTCTCATCCAGCCGGTTGAGGAATTCGGGACGGAAGAACTCCTTCAGGGCTCGCTCCGTCTTCTCGACGCGCTGGTGATGCTCTCCGTCCGACGACGACCGTGCGGCGCCGAAGCCCAAGCGTTTGCCCGTCTCACCGGTGCCCAGATTGCTCGTCATGATCAGCACCGTGTTGCGGAAGTCCACGGTGCGGCCTTGGCCGTCGGTCATGCGACCGTCGTCCATCACTTGCAGCAGGACGTTGAACACGTCCGGGTGTGCCTTCTCGATCTCGTCCAGGAGGATCACCCGGTAAGGCCGGCGCCGGACCATCTCCGTGAGCCCACCGCCTTCGTCGTAGCCCACGTATCCGGGCGGCGCCCCGATGATCCGGCTGACGGTGTGCCGCTCTTGGTACTCCGACATGTCGAGCCGGAGCAGGGCGTCCTCGTCATCGAACAGGTATTGCGCGAGACCCTTCGCCAGCTCCGTCTTTCCCACGCCGGTGGGGCCGATGAAGAGGAAGCTCCCGATCGGTCGGCGGGGATCCTTGAGCCCGGCACGCGATCGCCGGATCGCGTCTGCCAAGACCTGGATCGCCACATCCTGTCCGATGACTCGACGGTGCAGCTCTTCCTCAATGTGGAGCAGCTTCTCACCCTCGCCCTCCAGCATCCGCCCGGCGGGGATGCCGGTGATGTCCGCGATCAGCTCGGCGATGTCGCGATCCGTGACCTCCGTGGTGGGCGGATTCTCCAACTGCCAGGCGGCCTTCCGCTCGCTGTACTCGGCCTGAATCTTGGCCAGCTCCTGCTTGATGCGGGCCGCGGCTTCGAAGTCGTCGCGTTGCGCGGCGGCCTGCTGCTGGTCGTCGAGCTCTTGAACCCGCTGCTCCAAATCGGAGATGTCGTCGGGCATCGATTGGTTGGTGATGACCCGCTTCGACGCGGCCTCATCGATCAGATCGATCGCCTTGTCGGGTAGTCGGCGCTCGGTCAGGTAGCGATGGCTGAGGTGAACTGCGGCCTCTAGTGCCTCATCCGTGATCGTGACCCGATGGTGCGCTTCGTAGCGGGCGCGCAGGCCGCGCAGGATCGCGATGGAGTCCTCCACATTCGGTTCGTCCAGGTAGACCGGGGCGAAGCGGCGTTCCAGCGCCGCGTCCTTCTCAATATGCTTGCGGTACTCATCCAGGGTTGTCGCGCCCAGGACATGCAATTCGCCGCGCGCCAGGGCGGGCTTCAGCATGTTGGCGGCATCGATCGCGCCTTCGGCGGCGCCCGCGCCAACGACCTGATGGAGCTCGTCGATGAAGAGCAGGACGGAGCCCTCGGAGTCGCGCACCTCATCCATGACGGCAGTGAGTCGCTCCTCGAACTCGCCGCGGAACTTGGCGCCCGCCAACATCTGGCCCATCTCCAATGCGAGCAATTGCTTGTCGCGGAGATTCTCCGGGACATCGCCGGACTCGATCTTCTGCGCCAGCCCCTCCACCACGGCGGTCTTGCCGACGCCCGCCTCACCGATGATCACGGGGTTGTTCTTGCGCCGCCGGTTCAGGATCTGCATGACCCGGCGGACTTCCACCTCGCGGCCGATCACCGGATCGAGCTTCCCCTCGCGGGCAAGATCGGTGAGGTCCGTCGTGTACTTCTGCAGGGAGCCGTACTTCGATTCCGCCGTGGGCTCCGTGACGCGATGGCTACCGCGGATCTTCTGCAGCGCGGTGTAGATGCGCTCCTGCGAGATCTGGTGCTTTTGCATGATCTCGAAGGCGGCGCCGTCCGTCACCTGGCTGATGGCGATCAGCAGGTGTTCGACGCCGACGTACTCATCCTTGAGACGCTCCGCTTCCGCGTTGGCGAGTTCCAGCATCTTGACGATGCGGGGCGTCGTGTAGATTTGCACCACGTCGCCCGCATGCTTCGGCCCGGCGGCGATCGCCGCTTCCGCGTCTTCCGCGAACCGCGCGGGCTCCACGCCCAGTGCGGCCAGAACGTCGGAAGACAATCCGCTCGACGACGCCAGTGCCAGGAGCACGAACTCCACGTCCCACTGGCTCTGCTTGTGCTCACGCACCAGCTCTTGGCTGTGCTGGAGGACTTGCTGCGCCTGCTCGGTAAAACGGTCTTGTCTCATCATTGGATCACCTCGTTGCTGCTGTGGCCTCTGGTTCGGCCCGTGAAGGGCCGCTCGATTGCGTCCGTGGCCTTACCGTTGGTGCGGCCCGCCGAACGGCGATCGGGGTGCGGGGAGATGCCGGTCCCGTTCACGTTGGAGTTCTTCGCGCAACGCGGTGATCTCGCTATGGAGTTCGTCGATGCGCTGAGTCAGATTGAGGATGACGTCGCAGCCCGCGAGGTTGACCCCCAAGTCGGTGACCAGCCGTCGAATCGTCCGCAGCCGCATGATGTCCGCGTCCGAGTACATACGGACCCCCCCGGCCGACCGTTGAGGAGCCAGCAACCCTTCGCGCTCGTAGGTGCGGAGCGTCTGTGCATGGACCCCGATCATCCGCGCCGCCACGCTGATCACGTAGACCGGTTCGTGTTGACTCGTCATCTCGTCGTCCCTTCCGGCGGCCGACTCATCCTGGGTCCTCATCGCGGGTACCCGCCTCCGTGGCCGCGGAAGGCGTTGCCGTCGAGCCGCCTCGCAGCGCCTCCAGCGCGCGGAAGAGCTCGCGTTCTTCATCGCTGAGCTGTTCGGGCAGAACCACTCGCACTTTGGCGAAGAGGTCGCCTCGCTGGTCGGAGTTGAGGATCGGCATCCCCTTGCCGCCCAGGCGGAAGACGCGGCCGTTCTGCGTGGTCTCCGGAACCCTCAGCATGACGCTCCCGTTGAGCGTGGGTACCTGCACCGCTCCGCCGAGAATGGCTGTGGTGAGAGGCATGGGAATGTCCACGTGAAGCGCCCCCGCCTTGCGGACAAAGCGCGCGTCTTCGGCGACCTCCACCGTGAGGACGACATCGCCGTTGGGTCCGCCGCCAGCCCCTCGGCCGCCCTTGCCGCGGAGCCGGATCTTGCTGCCCGTCTCCACGCCCGCCGGGATCTTCACCTCTAGTTGCTTGCCGGTGGGTTGGCCTCCGTCGATCGATTGCACCTGGACACGCCGCGTCGTGCCCTGGAACGCTTCGGCCAGGGTGACCGGGACCCGGTGCTCCACGTCCTGGCCCCGACGCGGTCCCGCCGTCTCTCCGCTGCGGAAGAGCCGATCGAAGACCGATCCGAAGCCCCCGCCGTCGCCGAAATCCTGCGGCTGTCCGGGCTGCCCGCCAAAGCTGAACTCAAACGGAGTCCCGCCGTGGCTGGTCCTGCCGCCGAAGGCCCCCTGCTGACGTTGCATCTGTTCGAGCTGTTCGGCGTGTTCCCACTGATCGCCCCACTTGTCGTAGGCCCCGCGTTTTTTCTCGTCGGAGAGCACATCGTGCGCCTCATTCACGGCCTTGAAGTGCTCTTCGGCCTCTTGGTCTCCACCTGTGACATCGGGGTGGAACTTGCGGGCGAGGCGGCGGTAGGCGGACTGGATCTCCTTACCGGAGGCGGTCCGTTCAACTCCGAGGACCTGGTAGAAGTCTGGATGCGCCATGAGGTGCTACGCGCTCCTTTGGTGTTCATTGTAGGCGACGCGAGCAGGTCGTGCCTGTGGTGGAGTTGATATAAATTGATAGGAAGACGCTCAAGTCTATTGACTTCGATACGTGCTATTTTATAGGCTTGACGCCAAGAGGTTGAAATAACAGGAACCGAACGTGAATAGAGGAGCCAGAGCAATGACGAGCGTTACCGTACGCGATCCCTTTAGCGACATGCGGTCCATCATGCGGCGCAGCTTCGATGAGCCTTTCTTTGCTCGGCACCGGCGGGGCGGTCGCGGGCACCTTGCCCGGCATCAGCATCAGGAGCCAAACCCCCTCGCCCTCGATGTCTACGAGACGGAGGAGGGCCTGACGATCGAGGCCCCCATTCCAGGCTTCAGCAAGGACGAAGTTGAAGTCGTGCTGGAAAAGGGAAAGTTGACGATCCGCGCCGAAACGACATCCGAGGCCGCGGAGACAAAGGATGATGCCGAAGCGTCGCAGGACGATGGACGCACGTACTTCATCCGGGAGCGCCACTGGGGCAGTGTCTCGCGCAGCCTGTTCGTGGGTGACTCCTGGGACGCCGATTCCGTCTCAGGGACGTTGAACGATGGCGTACTCGTCGTAACCATCAAGAAGGCGAAGGAAGCGCAGCCCCGCCGCGTCGAGATCGCCTAGTCAATCCGCCGGGGGTGCGAAGCCCAACCGGAGCCCAGTTCATCGGCCCAGGCCCCACCTCTGCGAGCGCTGAGGTGGGGCCTGTCGCTGTTCCAGACATCGCTCTTCCGAACAAGGGCAATTTCGAGTGAAAGCAGTTCACGTCGAGCGAGAGCCCTTGACGGCGATGGCGTCGCGACCCACGATCGACTCATGACCGCCCGAATGATCGCTGCCCTCGCGGATGACACCGCCCGTCGCGAGATTGATCTCGTGCGGGCGTTGTACGACCGGACGGGCGTCGACGAGACGCCTCCACATGTTCCGATCGTGGATCCTTTCGAGGAGAACACTCCGCTCGTCGACCTGATCGACATGGTTGGCCTGATCGTGAGCGTCCACCAGCCGTTCATGCTGGAACTCAGCGCGCCGGAGCGCACCTATGATCACGACCCGGAGACGGAGGTGCCGCAGTTGCTGCAGCTCATCGCCGCTCAAGGCGCTGAGGAGTCGCAGCGGCTCGCGGAGGCCCTGTATCGGGACGTGTTTCCGCATCAACGGCCGGACTTTGCCGCGAATTCAGCGCTGCACCGGACTGCGATGACCATCGGCCGATTTCGTCAGGAGAAGGACGCCGATCGCGCGGTCACCGATCTTGCGGGGAAGTCCTACTTCCTCGTGGTGACACAAGTCGGCATCCTGGAAGAGGACGATGGATCCTGGACGGTTCGTCACCGGATGGACCTGGGGAGCATGGTTCAGAGCTAGTTCGCTGTGCCGGGGTGGCCCGCCGCGGGCGATGGGCGAAGGAGGAGGCGTAGCTCGGCTTCAAGCAGATCGCCTTCGCCGGCAGCGTCCGTTGAGCGGATCGAAGCCCAGTCGAGAAGCCGATCCCGCCCATCTTGGCGTCTCGGAGGTGAGAACGTTGCGGGGCTCGATCATCGGTCCCCGTGTCGGGATCGCGCTCGCCATCCTAGCCATATTTCTCGGGGCGGCCTGCTCGGGCGATGGCCAGACGGACGCAGACTCCAGCAGCATCGCCCCCGCCGTGATCGAATCGCAGCTGCCGTTGGACGATATCGCGGGGCTGGAGCGAACCGGACGATTCGGCCCCGGCCTTGAGTTCGTGCTGCGCTTGCCGGACGCCTGGGACGGGCGACTCGTGGTCACCTTCCCGGATGCGGCAAGTGGTCCCACCGCCCTCGACCAGTTCGGGTTGGAGCGGCTCGGCGACGGCACGGCGTACGCGTCGATCGCCGCGATCGATGCGGCGGAGGTCGGGACCGTGCTCGCGGAGGCCCCCGCTGTCTTCCTGGCATTCGTCGAATTCGCAGAGGCGGAGTTGGCGGCGCACTTCGGCCAAGCGCCTGAGTTCACATATCTCTTCGGTGTCTCAGCCGGGGCGGCTCAAGTCTTAGTGCTCCTAGAGGGCAGCGACCCAGTGGTCGACGGCGCGGTCGCTGTTTCTCCCCGTGGTTGGGAGGATGTTCTGCGCGATTATCCGACCCTGGTCCGGGGCCTGGTGGAGCTGAGACCAGCGCATGCCAACTTGCGCACGAACTCGTTGTCGACGCTGTCCGAAGCCGAGTTGGCGCTTGTCCAGACGCTCCTTGACGTGGGCTTGCCGCGAGGCGCGGCCGAAGCGTGGCCCGATAGCGTTCCCAAGTGGCGCGATGGGATCCGCTATGCCCTGAGCCAGATCGATGGAAGCTACGAGGGCGACATTGATGACTACGCCCTCCCTGGTCGACCTGGAGATGTCCGGGGAGCCGTGGCCGACACGAGCGCTGAGGGAGATCTCACGACGCGGACGATCATCCTCCAAGGTGGGGACGACGTCATCGCGCTCCCGTCCTGGTCTGCCGCTTATGTCGAGCGGGTCATCGAGGCCGATCGCGCGCCGGGGCTGCGTCGCTACGTCTTCCCGGGAGCGTCGCACAACCTGACGATTCCGGGGGAGCCAGCGGCCAGCTTGACGGCCCGACTCGAGAGGGCCTGGGAGACGCTCGTGGGCTGGGTCGAAGACAACCTGGAGCCCGGACCGATCCTTGGCATCGCCGCCGATGACACGCTGTCAGGGATCGCGCTCAGCGAGTAAGATTCCACGACGCGCGCGAAGTGAAGAGGCCACGCGATGCCCGTGATCACGATCTCTAGCCAGCACGGTGCGGGAGCCCGAGATGTGGGGCGCCTGGTCGCCGATAGTCTGGTGTTGCAGTACGTGGACCGGGCTGTACTGGTGGACGCCGCGCGGCAGTTGGGTGTCACCGTGAGCAAGGTCGCCCGAAAGGACGAGCGGACGGACTCCTTTCGGGAGCGTCTCGGGCACTTCTTGCAGCGGGCCTTGGAGCGCTCCGCCGCTGGCGGACAGGTGGATCCCATGCTGGGCGCCGCCAACTTGGAAGTGATGTTGGCGCAGACCTACCAAGAGATGGCTGAAGGTGAGGTCCCGGGCATCGTCGATGACCGTTCCTTCCTCGAAGCGAGCTCCCAGATCATTCGTGAACTCGGGGAGAGTGGGGATGTGGTGATCATTGGGCGGGGTGGGCAGATGATCTTGCAGGACCTGCCAGGATCCCTCCACGTGCAGCTCGTCGCCGATGAGGAAGTCCGGGCCACGCGAGTGCAAGAGTGGGAGGATCTCAACCACGATGAGGCGATCGCGCGGATGCGGTCATTCAACCGCAGCCGCGCCGCTTTCCACAAGAAGTTCTGGAAGGTCGACGTCTGGGATCCGCGCCTCTATGACCTGGTTTTGAACACCAATCGACTGTCCTACCAGACGGTTGCTGACTTGATTCTTGAGGCGGCGAAGTCAGAGCCCCGCGGCGACTAGCGAGGCAGTCCTACTCGCCCAGCACCTGACGCAGGATGGGCTCCGCCTCGCCGAGGCGCGCTTGCATCCCGTCCGGGCCGCCGATCTGCAAGCCGTCCGACTCCACGTTGTCGAATGGTCCCACGGCGGCTCGGAGTTGCCGCGTGAGGCGATGGTCCACTCCCAGCATCCCGCTCAGTGTCTCCACCGCGCTGTCTCTCCAGCGGACGAACTCGTCCGTGCGCGGCCCGCTGGCCCGCAGTCGCTTTGCGGTGTCCAAGTGGTGACGAACTACGTCAGCGCGTTCCATGCTGGCGAGTATCGGGTGCCGAAAGCGCAGCGTCTAGGAACGCCATGACGCCTCTGGTCAGTCGGAGGGGAGGATCTGGATGCCGCGCGCCCGGAGCTTGCCGCGGCGATCACGGACCAGGGTCCTGTGCCGGTTGCTCAGCGCTGCCTCGACCGTGAGGATCAGCGCGTCCTCGCCGTCCGAATAGTATCGCCGTCGCCGACCTGCCCGTTCGAAGCCCAGCTTCTGGTAGAGGGCGCGGGCCGGAGCGTTCGACTCGCGGCACTCCAATGTAATCGTCGCGGCGCTCATCTCCTCGGCGAGCTCGGCCGCCCGCAGCGCCAGTACCTCGCCCAGCCCTGCTCCCTGTCGCGTCGGATAGACGGAGATCGTGACGATGTGAATCTCGTCGATAACGGACCAACAGCCAAGCGCGCCCCAGAGCGCTCCCTCGGCCGACTCCAGCACGAAGTAGTGTGCCAGCCGATTCTCGTCCAGCTCGCGTCGGAATGCTTCGCGAGACCAGGCGTCGTCCCCGAAGGCGGCGAGATCGAGCGCGGCCACCGCGTCGAGGTCGGATGGCTTCATTGGTCGGACTCTGATGTCCATCCGCGAGATTGCCCCAGAACTCAGCGTCTTCGAGCATGGATGTAGCACTGAGAGTGTGTCACGTTGGTTTCTTAGACATCGTGTCCCGGTCCTGTTGCCTCGATGCAGGCGCTATACTGCGCTCATTCGAAAAGGACCGACTTCCGCGTAATGTCCGTTCGGGCGAACGATCTTCCTAGCACGCGTCGCCAAGCTGCCACGATCATTGGTTTTCGTGACGGTGCGCGGAATATCGCGCGGATTTTCAGCTACGCGAAACAGTACTGGCGTCAGCTCGCCCTCGTCCTCCTTGCCCTGATCGCGACTGGCGCGTTTGCCTTGGCGACGCCCCTCCTCCTTGAGTGGGTGGTGGATACGGCGTTGGGCGCGGACAACGCCACGAACACGGTCGATGTCGATGAGACCTTGGTGCTTGTCGCGGCCCTGGCGCTGCTCGGCGCCGCGGTATTCCGCGGGATTGCGCAGTTCGGGCAAGCCTACCTTGCGGAGTGGGTGGGGCAGACGATTGCCTACGATATCCGCAACCGCCTCTACGACCGGCTCCAGAACCTCTCTTTCGCCTATCACGATGAGGCCGAGACCGGCCAAATCATGGCGCGGGCGACGCAAGATGTCGAAGTGATCCGGATGTTCCTCAACTTCGGGGGGGTGCGGCTTCTCTTCACCATCATCCTGATGTTCTCGATCTTGATCATTATGCTGGTGCAAGAGTGGCAGCTCGCCTTGGTGGCGTGGGCGTTCATGGCCGTGATCGCGGCGATCTCGTTCCGCGTCTCTCGCGCACTGCGCCCGGTCTGGCAGGACGTGCAGGAAGGGCAGGCGCAGCTCGGCATCGTGCTGCAGGAGGCGCTGACCGGGATCCGGGTGGTGAAGGCCTTCGCGCGCGAGCCGTTCGAAGGGCGCAAGTTCGGTCGCGCTGCGGATTTTCTTTTCGATCGCTCGTTCGCCGCCAGCCGCATTCAGGCAATCAACTCGCCGCTGCAAACCGGCCTCTGGATGGCGGCACTCGTCGCGACGATCTGGATTGGCGGCATCAAGGTCGTGCACCAAGACATGAGCGTGGGACAGCTGACGTCGTTCCTGATCTACATCCAACTGTTGCAGCTCCCCATTCGGGGCTTGGGCTGGATGGTCATGATGGTTCCCCGCGCGGCCACCTCGTCGCAGCGGATCTTCGAGATCCTTGACCAGGAATCAGACGTACAAGAGCGTCAGGACGCGTACACGCCCGTCAACCCGCAAGGGCATATCCGGTTCGAACACGTCTCCTTCGCGTATGACGAGGAGCGCCCCGTCTTGCGTGAGGTGGATTTCGAAGCCCACCCCGGGCAGGTCATCGCCTTGCTGGGCCCAACCGGGTCCGGCAAGACGACGGTGGTCAACTTGCTGCCGCGTTTCTACGACGTGACGGGGGGCCGAGTGCTCCTCGATGGTGACGACATCCGTGATCTGACGCTGGAGAGCTTGCGAGAGCAGGTCGCCATCGTGCAGCAGGATGTCTTCCTGTTCGCCGCCAGCATTCATGACAACATCGCCTATGGCCGCCCCGACGCCACCGACGAGGAAGTGCGCGCCGCCGCGCAGCTGGCGCGCATCCATGACCACATCATGGGCTTGCCGGGGGGCTATGACACCTGGGTTGGTGAACGCGGGGCGACCTTGTCGGGCGGGCAAAAACAGCGCATGGCCATCGCGCGCGCCCTCTTGATGGACCCCCGCGTCCTCATCTTCGACGATTCGACCTCCAGCGTGGATGCCGCGACGGAGTTTGAGATTCAGCAGGCCATGTCCGCGCTGATGCAAGGACGCACCACGTTCGTCATCGCGCACCGGCTGCGCAGCGTCAAAGACGCCGACCAGATCTTGGTGCTCGATCAAGGCGTCATCGTGCAGAGTGGAACGCATAACCAACTGCTGGCCCAGGGCGGTCTCTACCGGGATATCTACGATTTGGAGCTACGCGATCAAGAAGAGGCCTACGGGCAGACCGCGGGAGGGGCTGGGGCATGATGGCCAGCGCAGTCTCTAGAGCGGCGCGAGGGTAGCCATGGGTATGTGGGGTGGCGGCCAAGCAGGTGGCTGGTCCTCGAACATCGGGGGCTCGGGGCAGGGGCCGCGCAGTAACTGGGGATCCTCGTTCAGCCGCACCGACGGTTGGGAGGAGGAGTACGGCAGTCTCTACAATCCGCAACTCGTGCGGCGCATCGTCCCCTACCTGGGGCCGCACAAGCGCTGGGGGACTGTGGGTCTGGTGGCGATGGTGATCTTCGCGGCGGCGAGTTTTTCGCAGCCCTTCATCATCGGCATCGCGATCCGTGACTTCATCGCCGATGGCGATCTCGGAGGCTTGGTCTGGCTGATGGGCGGCTTCGTGGCGCTCGCGGTGATCGCTTGGCTCGCGGAGTTCACGCGGCAATGGGCGATGGCGAAGGTGGGGCATCGGATCCTGTTGACGATGCGCCGCCAGGTCTTCGATCACATGATGTCGCTCTCGCAATCTTTCTACGACGAGGCAGAGGTTGGGCGCGTCATGTCGCGCGTCACCTCCGATGTGCAGGTCCTCCAAGAGCTCCTGACCACCGGCGTGCTCACGGTGGTCTCCGACGTCATTGGCCTCGGCATCGTCATTGGTCTGCTGCTGGTCTTCGACTGGCAACTGGCGTTGGTCACCTTCACCGTGTTGCCGGTCTTGCTGGTGGCGATGATCTGGTGGAGCAAGCGCGCTCGGATGGCCTTCCTGGAGGTCCGTTCCGCGATCGCGGCGGTGAACGGCACGCTGAACGAGGATCTCAACGGGGTCCGCGTCGTGCAGAGCGTCGGTCGACAGGACGAGAACGCCAAGCGCTTCGATGGCGTCAACGGCTGGAATCTCAAGGCCACGCGCAAGGCGGGGCTGATGTCCGCCGCCGTGATTCCCGTGGTCGAGATTCTGACGGCGGTGGCGACCGCCCTGGTCATCGTCGTCGCGGGAATTCGGCTGGCCAACGGGAGCCTCGATGCCGCCACCGGCATTGCCGCGGTCATCACTTTTGCCTTGGCCATCCAGCGGTTCTTTGATC
>PVBE011626583.1_pt1 | contig 11059 bp, 9 predicted proteins | sample 1631181 | NCBI WGS metagenome assembly PVBE01 (sample SAMN08397723, study PRJNA350692) | Marine metagenome, whole genome shotgun sequencing project. | isolation source: water | place: Pacific Ocean | collected 2012-04 | reverse complement strand
TCGGGCATGTTGCCCAGGGTGCGCATGTTGTGAAGCCGATCGGCGAGCTTGACGAGGATGACGCGGATGTCCTTGGACATCGCCACCAGCATCTTGCGGAAGCTCTCGGCCTGGCGGTCCTCGCGGTTGGTCCACTGCAGCTTGCCCAGCTTGGTTACGCCGTCCACCAAAAAGGCGATCTCGGTGGAGAACTCCTTCTTGATCTGATCCACGGAGATCTCGGTGTCCTCCACCACGTCGTGCAGCAGGCCGGCGCAGATGCTCGGCACGTCCAGCTTCAGGTCGGCGATGACCGACGACACCCGCACCGGGTGGATCACGAACGGCTCGCCCGACTTGCGCTTCTGGCCTGTGTGGGCGACGTCAGCGTACTTGAACGCCTGGCGGATCACGTCTCCGTTGGCGCTGGGGTAGTACGTCTGGACCTTGCTGATGACCTGCTTGATTCTGTCCGGTGTCATGGATGTCGCCAGAACGGCCTCCGACGGTGGTTGGTAACTCAGCTATTAATTCTATGCGTTATGAGGTGATGCAAAAGTTTATTCGCCGTTTTTCTTGGTCTCCAAAAGGAGGCGCCGGGCGCGGCGAGACTGTCGCTGGCAACGGAGCGAGCGGGCGCGGTAGATGGCGCGCAGGTCGGCGTAGGCGGTGTCCAGGTCGTCGTTGACCACCAGGTAGTGGTAGTCGCCGAAGTGCTCCAGCTCCTCGCGAGCCGTGTGCAGCCGGCGCGCCACCACGTCGTCGGCGTCGGTGCCGCGGGCGCGCAGGCGGCGCTCCAGCTCGGCCATGGACGGGGGCAACACGAAGACAGCCGAGGTGTGCTCCGGGTAGGCGGCGATGAGCTGGTTGCCGCCCTTGTAGTCGATGTCGAAGACCAGGTCCTTGCCCGCGGCCAGGGCCTGCTCCACCGTCGCCCTGGCCGTGCCGTAGCGATGGGTGAACACAGGTGCCCACTCGGCGAAGGCGTCCGCGGCCACCATCTCGTCGAAGGTCGCGTCGTCGACGAAGTGGTAGTCCACGCCGTCCTCCTCGCCGCCGCGCAGGGCCCTCGTGGTGTAGGAGACGGAGAACGAGATGTCGTCAAACTCGGCCACCAGGCGCCGGCAGAGGGTGGTCTTGCCGGTGCCCGAGGGGGCCGATACCACGAGGAGGATCCCGCTGTAGGTGTCGTCAGTCATGAGCGTCCTTACTCGATGTTCAGCGCCAGCTCGCGCATCTTCTCCACGGCGGCCTTGGCCTCCACCAGCAGGTGGCTGGCCTCGGGCTCGCGGGTCTTGGATCCCGCGGTGTTCAGCTCGCGGTGTAGCTCCTGCAGCAAAAACTCGATCTTGCGGCCGGCGGGCTCGTCCGAGGCGAAGACCTCCTTCATCTGCACCAGGTGGCTGCACAGGCGGTCCAGTTCCTCGGAGACGTCGCAGCGGTCGGCCAGCAGTGCCACCTCCTGGGCCACGCGGGCCGGGTCCAGCGCGTCGTGCTTGAGCGACAGCCGTTGCAGGCGCTGCTCCAGGCGGGCCTGGTGGTTGGCCGGCTCCCGGGCGGAGATCTCCTTGACCTGCTGGCCCACGTCCTCCACCCGGGACAGGTGGCGGCCCAGGCTCTCCACGTGGGCGGCGCCCTCCGTGGCGCGCATCTGGACCAGGCCGTCGAGGGCCTCGTCGAGGCAAGCCTCCAGGGCGGCCCAGATCTCGTCGGTGTCGTTGCCCGCGGCGCTGCTGTAGACCAGGCCTCGCGGTGGCGGGATGAGCGCGGCGGCGGTGTCCAGCTCGCAGGAGAGGGAGAAGCTCAGCTCGCCGAGGACCTGGGCCAGGGAAGCGGCCATGGTCTCGTTGAGCTTGAGCGCTCCGCCGCCGGCGCCGCCCTCCTCCTCCACCGTCAGGTCCACGCGGCCTCGGGTCAGCCGGGCGCGGACCTTGCCGCTGACGCGGCTCTCCAGCTCGGCGTCGGACCACGGCAGGCGCGCGCGCACGTCGAGGAAGCGGTGGTTGACCGTGCGCACCTCCAGGCGGAAGGAGGACGGTCCCAGGGAAAAACGGCCTCTGCCGAAGCCGGTCATGGACATCAGGGTCATGGTGTTCTCCTCCGCCGCAGGCGCCGCGCGGCCAGGTAGATCCGCCGCAGGCCGGCGAACATCTGCCGCAGCTCCTGCGAGGCATAGTCGGGGTAGGTCCAGGGCAAGGGCTCGTACCCCGCCTCGCCGTTGATCAACATCAGATCGGCGTGCACGCCGCGGCCGACGTAGACACGGTGAGCCCGGAGTTTGGTGGACGCCACCACCAGCTGGTTTTCGTTGAGGTAGCCCGGATCGATGTTCACCAGGCGGCCGCCGCCGGGGCGCCCCAGGGCCACCTCCAGGCGGCAGCAGGCGCGCTTGACGTCGGCCAGGCGCGACGGGTCGTCCAGCAGGTCGCGCACCGCCAAAAAACGCCGCGCCGGCTCGTCGCCGAGCTCGTCGCCGTAGTACTCGGTCCAGGAAAACGGCAGGGGCTCGCTGACAAAGACCAGCTCGCCGAACTGCTCGGCCATGCGCTCCACGGCCGTGCCGACCAGCTCGGGCGTGGCGCCGAGGACGCTGGCCAGCAGCAGGACCGGCTCGCAGTGACGCCGGGGGGTGCTTGGAGGGGGTTGGGCCATGGGATCAGGCACTCCGGCGAGCGGTGGTAGGTCCACGCACCTGGGCGTGGTGACGAAGTTGAGAGTTGAGAGTTGAGAGTTGAGAAATTGTATTCAGATGCATCAAGCACCGAATCTCATGCCGTCCAGCCGTCGAGGTAGCTGCGCGTTTGTCATACGTGTTCACTGGTGCACCGGCAGGGCCGTACTCTGAACTCTCAACTCATAACTCTTAACTGCCCGCCCGCTCCTTGTACCACTCCACGGTGCGCGCCAGGCCCTCGGCGAAGAGCACCGTCGGATCGTAGCCCAGGTGCTCGCGGGCCAGGGAGATGTCGGCCAGGGAGTGCTTGACGTCGCCCGCCCTGCCGGCGTCGAAGGACGGCTCGATGCGCCGCCCGAAGATCTCGGCCAACATGTCGAGCACGCCGAGCAGGTCCACGCGCTCGCCGCAGGCGATGTTGAAGATGCGGCCCGGCGCGCCGGGCGCCTTGCACGCCTTGAGGTTGGCCTGCACCACGTTGTCGATGTAGCAGAAGTCCCGCGACTGCGTCCCGTCGCCGTGGACCGTGGGGGCCTCGCCCCGGATGTAGGCGGTGATGAACTTGGGGATCACCGCGGCATACTGCGACTGGGGATCCTGGCGCGCGCCGTAGACGTTGAAGTAGCGCAGCCCGGCATACTCCAGCCCGTAGGTGCGGTAGAAGGCGCAGCCATACAGCTCACCCACGGCCTTGGAGCAGGCGTAGGGTGACAGCGGCGCCCGCTGCATGGTCTCCACCTTGGGCAGCGTGGGCGTGTCGCCGTAGGCCGACGAGGAGCAGGCCTGGACCACGCGATTGACCTTGGCGTCCCGGGCCGACACCAGCAGCTGCAGGGTGCCGCGGGTGTTGTTCCAGTCGGAGGTCAGGGGATCCTTGACCGAGCGCGGCACCGACGGCAGGGCAGCCTGGTGCAGCACGTAGTCCACCCCTTCGACGGCGCGATTCACGGCGGCCTCGTCGGTGATGTCGCCCTCGACGAAGGTGACCCGATCCAGCACGTCCGCGATGTTCTCGCGTTTTCCCGTGGAGAGGTTGTCGATGATCTTTACGGTGTCACCCTGCTCGAGCAGCGTGCGCACCAGGTGTCCGCCGATGAAGCCGGCGCCGCCAGTGACGAGATAGGTATCAGACATGGACGTGATTTAACTACTCTCCCTCTGAAAAGACAATCGCCTCATAGACCATGAATTTGGCGCCGGCCCTCCAGCCGTCCATGCCGAGGCCCGCCTTGCGGGAGAGGAAGGAGAGGGTCTGGTCGCGATTCCACCCCTGCTCCGGCGCCACCTGGGGCAAGAATGTCGCGCTGCGCCCGCCCTTGCGCAGGATGATCCCGTGGCGGCCGATGACGATGTCCTTGTAGCTGCCGACCTGGCGCGGAGGCGTGAGCACCGACACCTCGACGTTGATCAGCTTCAGCTCCTTTTCGCTGACCTTGTTCGGGAAGCGGGAGTCCTCGAGGGCCGCGCTGGCCGCGCGCTGGGCCACGGTGCGGGCCACCGGGGTGAAGGGCGCGATGGTGCCGATGCAGCCGCGGAGGCCGTCGCCTTTGGCCGCGCAGGTCTGGCCCCGCCCGAGCTTGCACTTGAGGGTGACGAAGGCCCCGGCCTTGCGTTGCAGCGACGCCGACGCGGGCAGGGCTCTCAGCGGCCCCTCGTCCAGGGCGCCCTTGCGCACCGAGGCATTGAGCGTGTCCCGGGCCAGCTTGAGCAGCGTCTTCTTCTCCGCGGCGGTCAGAGGGAAGTGCTTCTCGCCGGCGGTGCGGGAGGCGTCGACCTTGGCGTGGGCCGGCCACTTGCCGGTGAAGACGAAGTCGATGTAGGAGACCGTGCTGGACCAGTCGCCCGACACGTCGCCCGAGGTGTAGCGGCTGACCACGCTGCCGTTGACCCCCGAGAATTTTTTCAGCAGCGCCAACAGCTGGGCCACCGGGGCCAGGCCGCAGATGGTGGTGCCGGTCTGCCGCTGGTAGGCCAGCAGCCCGGCGCGGTCCAGCTTGAGGATGCGGTCGATGGCGCCCTGGTCCAGGCGCGCCAGGCGCTGCTTGACCGTGCCCTTGCCCGCCGGCACCTCGTAGTTGTAGTTGCGGCCGCGGTGGGTAAAGTCGCTGCTGGCCACCACCACGGTGTGGCGATCGACGATATCGGCCAGGGCGCCGGCCAGCTCGGCGTAGGCCGCCTCGTCCATGCGGCTGAGCAGCACGGGCACCAGGGAAAAACGCGGCAGCACCCGCTGCAGCAAGGGCAATTGCATCTCCAGGGAGTGCTCTTTTTTATGCGCGGCGGCCACGGTGGACACCACCTTGCAGCGCCGCAGCCGCTTGACCGCCTCCCGGTCCAGGGGGATGAGGCCCATGGGGGTCTCGTAGTGGGTGACGTCGGCGATGGAGGCCCCGCTAAACGGCACGCGGTGGGACACGGCCAGCACGATGACGCGGCGAATCTTGCGGCCCCGCAGCAGCTTGAAGCCGGCGGCCGCGGCCTTGCCCGAGTAGGTGAAGCCCGCGTGGGGCGAGATGAGGGCCATGACGTCGCCCTTGACCGTGGCGTCGGGGGCGGCGGCCAGCAGCTGGTTGAGGTAGGTGGTGAGCTGGCCCTTTTCGCCGTGGTACCACGAGCCGGCCACGGCGGCCTTGCGCACGCGCTGCGTATCCCCGGCGGCGGCCTGCGCCTTCTTCTGCGGAAACTCGTTGGGCTCGTCGGGGCTCAGCGCGGCCTGCTGGTTTTGGACGCGAGGCTGGCCCGGGCGATCCAGGCAGCTGGAGCAGCTGGCCAGGCAGAGGGCCAGGCAGAGCCAGGGGATGATGTGCGTGGAGCTGTTTCTGAACAACATGACCTCACCTCGTAATTCGAATTCTGCCGAGCAGCAATCGATTCTTGTCCGCCTTCATCTTCGAGAATCCACGGTATTGAGAGACGCCCGATCACAGCCGTTGATTTTACCAACTCCGCCCGTGGCCCGATACGATAGACTCGTGTCGAGCGATGACCAGCGCGAGCCACATGGACAGACCGGACCGGCGGGCTTGGATCCTGACCTTGCTGGCCGGCGCGGGCGTCTACCTCGCCTTCATGGTGGTGGCGTTGTGGGATTTTTGGCCCCACCTGAGCGCCTGCGTGCTGGACACCCGGCACCTGGCCTGCGCCAACTACGACAAGATCTACGAGCTGGAGCGCACCTACCCCGGTGACTTCCATCGGGCCTGGAGCATCTCCTCCGATCTGCTCGACGGGCGGAGCGTGGGCATGGAGCCCATGGCCTTCAACCTGCTGCCCACGGCGCTGGTCGGGCTGCTCGGCCTGCTGTTGCCCATGTTCACGGCCTACAATCTGGTCACCCTCGGGGCCTGGCTGACAGGCGGCCTGGCGGCCTGCGCGCTGGTGCTCTTTGTCACGCGCCACCGGTCGGCCGCGGTGCTGGGCGGCTTCCTCTTCGCCTTCTCGCCCATGGTCTTCGCCACCCAGCACTGCCGCAGCCTGGACTACGAGCTGACCTTCCCGCTGCCGCTGCTGCTGCTGGTGATGTGGGGCATGCGACGGCGTCCGGGCAAGGGCTGGGCCGCCGCTCTGGCGGCGCTGCTGGTGGTGCTCGGGCTGATCAACCAGTACTACCTGGTCGGCATGGCGGCGCTGCTGGTGGCCTGGGCGGCGTTCTGCTACCTGCTGCCCCTGCCCGATGAGGACGCGCCGACGGCGCGAAGCACGGTGGCCCGCCTGGCCCTGGCCTGCCTCGGGGCCTTTTTGGTGCTCAGCCCCTGGCTGCTGGTGGAGGTGCTCAAGCTGCAGGCCGAGCACCCCGAGGCCACCCGCCTGCTCATCGACGACACGCCGGATCCGCCGGCCATGTTCTGGCGCTTCGACCTGCAGCACACCGGCACCGCGTGGCTGGTGCTGGCCCTGCCCCTGGCGGCGGCTGGCGTGGCGCTCTCCTCCCGGGTGCGCCGGGCGGACCGGCTGCTGCTGGCTGGCGCGGTGGTCACCTTCGTGGTGCTGCTCTATTTCGTGCTGCCCTCCTTGCGCGGCGCCATGCGAGAGTTGCCCGTGCTCTGGCGCATGCGAGAGGTGGACAAGATCTCGGCCCTGCCCGCCCTGCTCTGCGCCCTGCTGGGCGGCCTGGGCTGGTCAGCCCTCGCCCGCCGGCTGCCGAACCGCGCGGCGCGCCTGGCCGCCCACGGCGTGGCCCTGGCGCTCTGCCTCTGGTGCACCCTCCAGGGGGTGGGCTGGTGGCAGGCCATCTCCTCCTCCTCGCCGTCCATGACCATCTCAGACGAGCTGGCCGGGCGGCTGGAGCGCCTGTCTCCGCGCCCGCTGGTGGCCGCCCTCGCGACCCACGAGGTCAACGAGCACCTGCCCTATAGCTTCCAGATCGCGCTGCGCTACCGTACCGGCGCCGAGATGGTGGAGCCCGGTGAGGCAGAGGCGCTGCAGACGCGCCTGCAGAAGGTGCTGGGCCTGCCGATCAGGGGCGACGTCAAGCAGGGCGGAGACGCTCCGCCGCCGCGGCAAAGAAAACGAGACCCCGCGCGGTGTCGTGTGCTGGGCGTCTTCTTCGCCCGCCACCGGGATCCTCCCACGGGTTCGCTGCAGTGGATGGGCTTTACCAGGGTGCTGCACACCGGGCGGGGTCTGGTGGTGGCGGGCACCGACGCCTGCCGCTGAGCCGGAGGGTTATATGCTGCAGCCGGGCTTGTCCAGCGTGCTGTCCACAGTTGCCGCAGCGGAGCGTACGTTCAACGGCAGGGAGCTTCAGGCCACGCGCCGGCGCACCAGCAGCAGCAGGCCCAGGGCCAGCAGCAGCAGCGAGCCGCGGGAGCCGCCGCTCACCGAGCAGCCGTCGTCGTCGTCAGCGGGTCCGGTGTTGGTGGCGGCATCCTGCTTGGAGGAGGAGCCGGTGTCCTTCTTGGCCGAGCCGGTGTCCTGCTTGGTGGTGCCGCTGTCCTTCTTGACGCCGCTGTCCTTGGTGGTGCCGCCCGAGCACTTCAGCGGATACTTGCCGTTGGGATCGGCCTTGGCGGAGGTGGTGCAGGTGTAGAACTTCTTGCTGCTGTCCCAGCCGCACTTGGGCTTGGAGCCGCTGCACTTTTTGGTGCTCAGCCCCTTGGAGGTGCAGAACTTCACCGTGTTGCCGTCGCAGCAGCCCTGGGACTTGATCGAACCGCAATTCGGCTTGGTGCCGGAGTCCTTCTTGGTGCCGGAGTCCTTCTTGGTGCCGGAGTCCTTCTTGGTGCCGCCGTCGGGCTTGGGCGGCTGCTTGCTGCAGTCGCGGACCTTCTTGCCTGTGGGATCCTTGGCCTCGGAGGTGGTGCAGCTGTAGTACTTCTTGGCGGCCACCCAGCCGCACTTGGGCGTGGCCGAGAGCTTGGAGCAGTCCTTGGTCTGGAGCGAGTTGCTGCTGCAATACTTGGCGGTGGTGCCGGTGCAGCAGCCGGAGTAGGTGATGTTGCCGCAGGGCTTCTTGGAGCCGCTGTCCTTCTTGACGCCGCCGTCGGGCTTGGGCGGCTGCTTGCTGCAGTCGCGCAGGTACTTGCCCTTGGGATCCTTGGTCACGGTCTTGTTGCAGGTGTAGTAGCCGAGCTTGGCCACCCAGCCGCACTTGGGACCGTATTTTTTATCCTTGGTGCAGTCCTTGGTCACCAGCTGGCCGCTCTTGTTGCAGTACTTGGCCGTGCTGTCGCCGGTGCAGCAGCCCTTGTAGGTGATGTTGCCGCACGGTGCAGCCCAGGCCAGCAGGGGCAGGGCCATGATGGCCACGGCGCAGGTCAGCGTGGCCGATAGTGTCCTAGTCATAAAATCCTCCTAAGGGTCAAAATCCGCCGGATGCTATAGGCTCGCTGGCCGCGGGACAACCCCCTACTTGGGGCAGGGGCCCCATGAGGGCGTACCACGAAAGCCCCTGAGCGAGGCCCGCTGGCCCTGGCAGATCAGCGCCCCCTGGAGGTCGGCCCCGTCGAGAAATGCGCCCGCGAGGCGTGCGCCGCGCAGGTCGGCCTCGTTGAGGGTGGCGCCGGAGAGGCGGGCCCCGGACAGGTCGGCGCGCCGTAGATCTGTCTTGCTCAGCAGGGCCCGCGACAGATCCGCGCCGCTCAGATCGACCCTGGCCGCCCGCGCCCCGCTCAGGTCGGCGTCCCGCAGCTTCGCCCGGGCGAAGACGGCCCCGCCGAGGCGCGCGCCGGACAGCCGCGCCGAGTCGAGCCGCGCCTCTGTGGCCCGGGCCCGGCGCAGGCTGGCGCCAAACAGGTTGGCGAAGCTCAGGTCGGCGCCAGTAAGATCCGCGCCGTCCATCTCGGCCAGGCGGAGATGGGCGCACCTCATCTTCGCCCCGGCCAGGCGCCCATCTGTAAAGTCGCTGCGGGCCAGGCAAACGGACCGCAGGTCAGCGCCGGGCGCCGGGGCCACGCTCGTCGGCGATCGACACGGCGCGCAGGCGCTGCTCCGCCCGTCGGGCGTGCCCACCGCGGGCCGCGCCAGCGAGCGACGCAGCCCCGGGTTGAAGGCCACCACTGCCACCGCCACCGCCAGGGTCACCGTGACGACCGGGGCCCGCCGCCGCGCCAGCCGGGAGGCGGCGCGGTCTGCCAGCGCCGTGATGGCCCACGCCACCGCCAGGGCGACGCCGGCGGCGTTGTAGTAGTAACGCCAGGTGCCCGAGAGCCCGTCCTGGGCCGCCGCGGCCTGCAGAAACGTCAGCCCGCTCCAGAGGACCACGAAGAGCAGGATCGCGCCGGGCACCGACACCCTCCGCTGGCGCAGCTGCCACGCCCCCCACACACCCAGGCCGAGGAGCAGCGCCCCAAACAGCGTGGGCAACGGCGCGCCGAGGTCCAGGCCAAACAGCGCCGTGACGAAGGTCCACAGCGCAGTGGCCAGGTACAGCGGGAGCTGCAGCGCGGTCTGCCCCGGCTCGCCCCGCGCCGCCTGCAGCCCGCCGTAGCCCCAGAGGAAGGCGCCGTGCTGCCAGAGCAGCAGCCCCAGAGGAATGAGCAGCAGCCCGTAACGAGCAGCCGCGGAGCGTACAGAGCGCTGGCCGCCCTCCCCTTCAGCGTCTGCCGGCCACGCCAACTCCAGCGCCACCCACAGCAGGGGAAGCCCCAGGGCGAAGACGTTGGTCAGCAGGGCCAGCCCGTAGCTGACCACCACCAGCCCCCAGACCCAGGGTCGCCGCCGGCCAAGGAAATGTGCCACGCCGAGAGTCCCACAGAGCAAAAAGAGCACCACCAGCTGGTAGGAGATGGCCGAGAGATAGCTGACGTTGTTGCGCTCGTAGCAGAGCAGCAGCAGCCCGGCCAGCGCGCCCCCCAGTCGCGGCCAGGGGCCACCAAGCCCCCGGGCCAGGGCCGTGTAGAGCAGGCCAACCAGCCAGGCGTTGAGCACGTGCAGCGCCAGGGTCAGCACATAGTAGGCGTCGAGGTTGTCGCCGAAGAGCGGGAAGCAGACCCGGTGCAGCAGCAGGTGCTGGGTCAGCCGCAACGGCGTGCCGAAGAATTCGCCGCGAATCCAGTGGGCGTCCTCGGCCTTGAGCCCCTCGCCGAAGACAGTCCAGTAGATGGCCACCCCGAGGACGGAGTAGGCCACCAGCGTGGCCGCTGGCAGGCGCCAACCACGGAACAGCGCGCTGGGGTTCTGGTCTCGCGAGGTCTACCCCCTCAGCGCCGCCGCCGGTCCGGCTCCAGGGAGGACTTGAGCTTGAGGAACCACTTGCCGCCCTCCTTCTTCCAGTAGAGGATCACCTCCGGCTTGCGCTGCTCCTTGGTGTTGAGCACGTGCACGATGGTCCGTGACTTGGTGCGCCCCAGCACCCCCGACGAGTCGATCTCGCCGTAGAGGACGTTGACCTCCTGGATGTCCAGCTGCTCCGGCTTGACCTTGAACAGGCGCTCGATGAGGAAGGGGATGTCGGCCTTCTTGGAGTCACCGGCGCTGTGGAAGCTGGCCGCCTCGCCGAACTCCTTGAACTTGACGCACTCGAGGAAGCGCTTGCTCTTTTTGATGATGATGTGCTTGTCGGTCTGGTACACCGGGGTCACGCCGCTGAGCACGGCCCAGGCCGCGCCGCCGGCCACGGCCAGCAGCGCGAGGATCAGCAGGGTCTTCTTCCACATGGGATCACCATTCGTCGGTCTTGAGCTTGAGCGCGGCCACGACCAGAAAGGCGCAGAGCTGCGCCAGCAGGATCGCCGCCCCGCTGATAAACACCCACTCGTCGGTGTTGGACTCGGCGGACGTCTTGAGGGCCTGAAAGCCCCACTTGGTCAGAGTGATTTTTTCGACAATGGACGGCACCTGCTTGGCGATGCCCGACTCCCCCAGCACCACCTCCGAGAAGACGATCTGCGGGATGAGCAGCACCGGCACCAGGATCACCGCCATGTAGGTGTTTCGCGAAAACGCCGAGATGGCCAGGCCGAGGCC
>PVBE011067947.1_pt1 | contig 11060 bp, 6 predicted proteins | sample 1631181 | NCBI WGS metagenome assembly PVBE01 (sample SAMN08397723, study PRJNA350692) | Marine metagenome, whole genome shotgun sequencing project. | isolation source: water | place: Pacific Ocean | collected 2012-04 | reverse complement strand
TGCGATGATTGTCTTACCAGAGTGCTCTCCCTCATCTTTGCTGTAGGAGATAGGGGGAGTACCACCGAGACCCCACAGGCTAGCAGCGTGCTTCGCCTCGAAGTCCTTCAACACGGCTTCGTGCTGCGGTTGACCTGCCTTGCCGAGTTGACGATGGTGGAAGGAGTAGTCTAATTTGGATGTCCCTGCCCCATCACCATCACTGAGGTTTCCTTTCTTCATGCCATGCTTCTGCGCGATTAGTGCCTTTGCTGCACTGAGCGGATAGAGTGTGGAATTTCGCAGATTCGGATGCCTGCCCATGTAGAGCATGGCAGCGGCATTGAGGGCTGCTCCCTGCCAGTAGGGATGGAACCCGGATGAGTAGGTGTAGTTCTCACTAGGTGTACCATCAGGGCGGACAGCCAATGAGGGGTCCATCCTAGGTGGCGGTATGTTGTACTCTTTGTACCTGAACAACTCACTCATCTGCCTCTTGCGTCGCTCTATGTTGTCACTCAACGAAGAACCTCGTTCTTCTTCAGTGGGAATCGCTCGCTTGACTGGCATGACATACTGCTGCAATGCTATGTTGGCAGCCACCCATGGTGGAACGGTCGTGGTGTACTGTATATCACTGGGATAAGCAGGGAGGTATCCGAGCGACCCCTCTGCTATCTCATCAGGGTAATGCTGGTCTAGGAGTTTAGGTAGCGACCCTGCACTCAAGGTATCCAAGGGGTCCTTGGGGTCCCTTGTCTGCAACTCCCTCTCACGACGCGAGACGACGTTTCGCACGATGTCATCTACGGTGATTTTGTCCCAAGCCCTTTCTGCAGCACGCCTGTCATATCCAGCATCGCCGCTAGCATCTTGGGTAGCCAAGTCGGATTCTGTGAATGTGTTCTTGCCGAGATGAGGAAACTTGTCCAGAATATACTTCTGCAAGATGGGAAACCTGTTGCCCACGTTGTTCTTTATGTCCTCTTTTCCATACTCAGTCTGTGCCATGTTTATCTCAGGCCCTAGGTTCCTACCTAGACCCATGATGAAATCCTCATAACCAGCCTCTCCCGGTTGCAGTATCTGTCTGTAATCAGTCCCTGTCGTCAGCATGGGGGGTCTGACAGGGAAGAACTCATCAGGGCGCCACTGCCCTAGCACGCAATTGGGGTCTTGAGCATGGTAACCCAAGCCACCATGCTTGGTGAGCCTCTTGTGAGTAGGGGCGAAGGGGGTGGCTTCATGCTCCGGGTCCAAGTCATCGGCATTGACATCATCTATGTCAACCCCCCACACTGAGTCCAGTAGGGGTGCAGCAGCGCGTAGATGCTGGTTTCTCCTCTTGTTGCTGAAGTCCCTCTGCCCTCGCCCCATGTTGAATGAGAATGCTTGGGAGCCATCCATCTCCGAATCGGCGTAGAGAAGCATCTTGACATACTCGGTCTCGGTGATGAACTTACCCTCCTTGAGCCTATGCAAGAACCTGTGCAAATCATGGAATGTCTCCAAGTCATTGTCATCCATCTTGGGGATTTCATGCACTGGGTCCCAATCCCAATCACCACCATCTTCGCTCTGGGTCGACGCTGCAAACAACTTCCGATGTAAGGGCTTCCTGTCAGGGAGAATCTGCTCTCGGTCTCCCTTACTCGCCTTCTCCCGTTCCCTCCTATCTCTCTCAGACTTCAGCATATGAGCGTTCTTCAGCATGTGACTGAGGCACTCCTTGACTAGATTGGCATCCTTCGGGTAGAGGACTGGTTGGTCTGCCTCATGAGGGGTGTCCGTGGAATTGGTCATGAACTTGGCCATGGCGGTGTTCATCACCAGACGATGGCCATCCATGTATCGTGCCATGGCCCCCATCAGGATAGGGGGTGCCGGGGTGCCGTCATGGAAGGTCTGATACGCTGGGTCGAAAATTCGTTCGTTGCCCTCATGGTCTACTAACTGATGCAAGTAGTCTTCATGTCCCTTCTCCTTCAACAAATTCATGTCTTCCTTGAAAGAAGGACCTAGGATGAACTTCTGAACCTCCATAGGGCTGGTCTGGAGTGACTTGAGGAACCTCTTCTGCTGACTGGCGTGAAGCAGCCTATCGGCATTTTCAGGGCCCACGCATATTAGACCAGCCCTGAGGGCTTCCAGACCCATGGCTCTTCGACGCTCACGCATATTCGCATACTCAGGTAGGTGGGCCATTGCCAAGTAACCGCTTCTGAGGTTCTGAATGCCGGGTCTGGGTAACTGGTGCAGAGGCTCACCATCTGGGTTGTATAGATGCTCCCATACAGTCTGGTCATCCCAAATGCCTGTCACAGGGTCTGAATAGCCGACACCGTCGATGTCTAGCATGAGATGGTCGATGAAGACCTTCTTCAAATCGTCCTCGCTCACATTCGATTCAGGGAATCTCCTCTCGTACTCCTTCAACCACTGGTTGTAGCGGGAGGTGTATAGCCTAGTACGCTGCTCCAAGTCCCATTGTCCCATCGCATCAGGCCCGTAGATGCCTACTTGGTCTCGCATGTGGTTGAGACGCTCCCTATCTGCGGGGTCCTTCAAATCGAAGATAGGCTCGCCACTATCGAATAGTGTTCTGATTGACGGTTGGTCCTTACCACCCCCTAAGGAGGACCGGCTCGGCAGGTACTTCTCGACCACACTCTGGGAATGAGCGTCTATGCGACGGTCACCGTGAGTCTCGCTCCCTACGAAGAAGGGGGAATCAGGATGGTAGTAGTCCAGTAGGTGGTCATACACCTTGGGATAGCGGGAGGTCTCTATGAACCAACCCTGCATCGCCATCTCATCTCGACTCCCGCTCTGCTCAGAGGAGCGAGGCCTAGAGGCTCTTATCTCACTAATAGCGTCTATTCCATCTCTATGGGCCAAGGGGTCCTTGAAATTCCGCACAGCATCCTCGTAAGTACGGGTGTAAGTAGGGCCACCGGGCACCCGATGCTCTTCTGGTATCGTCCTCCTCACCAACACTTTCTTGTAATAGGCGCCATTGGGGAAGTCAGAGCAGATAGGCTCAGCAAACACACGCCTCCTGTCATCACCGACGATATGACTACGGTGAGGCCCCATGCTTGTCATAGGCGCTTTACGGTCCACATCTGTTCTCGCTCGCCCTGTACTCCTACCTGTCTCAGAGGCTAACGTGGCCGGCCTGCCTGTTGAGAACCGAGACTGATGTATGCCTTCTTGAAACTCTATGGCCTCTTCTGCGCTGATATCACTAAGAGTCTCCTGTTCTCCAGTTGCTGGGTTTATGAAGTCCAATGCTTTCATCAGGACATCGTCCCACTCCACGTCATGGCCGTGGTTAGCCATATTACGTGCAGCAAAGTAAAGTTCTGCAGCGTCTTCTACATCACCAGAGTTCTGAAAGCGAGCCTTAGCACTCAGGAAGTAATCGTGGGCATTCTCGCGCACACAACCACCACCGCCTCATCACATACCGGGTGCCATAGGCATTGGACCGCCTTCGCCACCCATATCATCACCACCGGGAGGAGGGGCACCCATGTCACCCATACCTCCACCGAGCATATCCTGTATCTTCTTACCCATCTGCTCAATCTTCTTAGCGAGTTCCATTGGGTCATCAGGTAGGTCTTCACCACCCTCACCACCAGCACCGCCTAGTAGAGCAGCGAGAGGGTCGTCACCACCCATGTCTCCACCGGGTGGTCCGCCGCCACCCATGTCAGGGGGCATTGGTGGAGCCTTCATGACAGTCTCACCACCAGCAGTGTTCTGGTGCGCTGAAAGAGTGGAACCCGTCTGATGTGGGTTCGCCGTCTCGTCGAAAGTGATGGTCTCGCTGTGTGCACCCCTGTTCGTTACTGGCTCTATACCTTCTTCGACCTGTGTCTGGTTGGTCCAGTAGTGACTCATTCGAGCCTCTTCGACGCCTGTGATGTTTCGCATCTGTGAGTCATCAGTAAGAGTAGCCACCTTCGCTAGCATCTCATCCATGCTGCTGGCCTTCTCTATTAGTTCCTCGACATCGGGAGCCTTCTCCCCTGCTGTTACTTTCATTGGTCTCATACGTCCACCGGCCTTCCTTCTGCTTGCGCGGCTTCGTTAGCCATCGCGTGAATCTCATCCCAACCCATCTCATGCCAATCGGCATTGTCAGTAGGCATGTCTCCACCTACCATGACACCATCAATTGCTATGGCAGCCTTCTCGATAACCTCGTTCCTCTCTCCTCTGAGGGGGTCTCCCCACACATCCTCAGTGGATGGGGTGCCGAACTTGACGAAACCAGCCTTCTGCAAGAGAGCGTCTGGATTGGAGACCATCTTACGTAGTTCCATGTTCTGTGCTTGTAGCATGTCTATGTCACCATCCATGCGCTCCATCTTGGTGATGAGAGCGTCCACTAGGGTGGTGACGTCGTTCGTCATCAGTCAACCCTCTGCCCGAATCCATGCTGTGGTTGCCAGTTGGATGCAATTCCGTCAGGGCCGATGTATCCCATAGGCCTCTCGCCCTTGATGATAGCGCCTTGGTCCTTGAAATTCATCACTGGTACACCACCTGCGTAGATGTCATTCACCCCAACGGCCTTCTCACCATCTACTTCTGACTTGTATATCTCAGTCACATCCGAAGCGAGGTAGTCGCTGGTCTGGGCAATCGACCTGAGGAACTGCTGTGCTCCCACTAGGTCATTATTCTGCAAGGCGGTCTTGAACTCCCCCACTGCGGTTTCTAGTTTCCTAACCATGGGGTCGAGTTTGATAATCGTGTCCGACATGTCTTCGCGCACCCCCTACGCCCTCATTAAAGTTCTCATCCCGGCAAGTTCGAGTCCTTGGTCTTCTTACTAGGGTCACTCGCCAATTCTTGAGCCTCTTGGACTGAATCCAACGCTTGTTCCATTGGGGTCTTCTTATGCCCACGCTGGTTCTTCTTGGGCTTCGGTGCACCCGACAATGCAGTATCTGAACTGACAGGGGCAGGGCCATTATTCCTAGCCCCAGTGCTCTCCCCTAAACCCATAGGTCCCTTCTCTACCTCATCCTCTGAGCGAAGCATCTGTCCGGGGAACATCTGCTGGGCTGGCCCTCCTCTGACTTGAGCGCCTCTCAACCCTCTCATGTCAGGAGGTGCTGCTCTAGGAGGTGGTTGCTGCGGCGCACCTGCTGCTGGGGGTGGGGCCTTCGGTGGCATCTGAGGAGGGGGCCCTTGCGGTGGCATCTGAGGATGAGGAGGAGGCCCTCCGGGGGGTGGCCCACCGGGTGGGGGCCCTCCGGGGGGCGGACCTCCGGGCGGTGGACCACCGCCTCCTTGTTGCGGCGCTTGCTGTTGCTGTTGGTCAGGTTGCTTGTAGTAGAAACGTATGTCCCTACCAGCATCCTCAGTCAGTTCTGGCTTGAAGCCCAGTTGTGCCATCCTCTGTGCGATGTTGACTTCCATCTCATCTCTTCTAAGTCGCGTTACATCGTCTTCCTCTTCATTGGGATACAAAGTCATCTCCCAATCTGTCACCCCCATCTCACCGAATAATCTGGGGAATATGTCACGAGCGTAGAGTTTCTGCCCGAACTCCACTGCCCGGTTGGTCACGAGAATCTGCATGCCCTCGTTATTCAGGCCACCGCCCTTGCCGCTATCCATCATGAAGATGTTCGATACGCCATAGAAGGCCGCTATTCTCATACGCAACTCGTCACGGACCGCACCGTACTGCATCTCATCCAATGAGTCCATGAACCTCACGAACTCGACACGACCCCTACCAGTGGCGGATTCGATTCCTACCTTGGGAATGTAATTCGGGTCACGCTCCATCTTCTCCTCAGCACCCTTCCAGAAGGAGGCAGTGGATTGGATGTTATCAGTCGTGATAGCGAGGACCCCTCGAGGTATCCTCCTCTTCTGGTATGCCAGATACATGTAGTTGTCCATGGCAGACAGGGTCATGGCCTGTCGCCACAATGTGGCTACGGGGCTTCTACCGTAGAGTTTGGAAGGCTGGTACTTGGAGACATGGACGATTTCTCCCTCTATGTAGTACTGGGTCTTCCCAGACCCTGCTGTGTTGATGAAGTGCACGTCTTGCAATTCCTGAGAGCAGGTCTCGCACTTCTTGATGTCACCACCGAAGGGGAAGGTCTTGTCCCTGTGAACCGGGCAGACTAGGAAACGGCCACCCCTGACACCCCTCTTGTCTGCTACTATACGCATGAAGGTAGGGTCACCCCGCACTATCTCCTTCACTCTGAAGAACTCAATCTCATTGCTCTCCTTGTTCATGTAGTAGTCCTTCAGAAGCACGAAGAAGCCATCATCGACTATGTCCATGTCCCACTCTACCTCTCGAAGGACATCCATGAATGACTGGTCCATCCCATTCCTCTGCTTGATGAACCACCTAGGATACATTATCTGGTCAGCATCTGGCGTGTCGAATTCCGAGTTACCGCATATCTGGCATTCCTTGATTTCATGCTGGTACTCCTCCTCGCACTTCTGGCACTTGAAATGGAACTTCTTCTTCCAGTAATGACCACGCCTGAATATCTCCTGACACAGCGTATTGATGGTGGTCCTCAGGATGATGCTCTCTTGGACAGTGGCATAGAGCGCAGGTATGCTGACACCTTGCACCAGTACAGGTTCCTGTATGCCAGCCTTCCAGAGAGGCATGATTGGCTCAGGAGTCGTCTTGCGTCGGAAGGTGGAAGACAAACGCTCTATGAAACGACCTACTGGGCCCTTTTCCTCAACCATCAGACTTCACCCCTACATTTCCAACATCTGTAACCTGTTGAAGAAGTCTCATCTTTATTGGGTATAGGGTACGATGGCTCTCCTGTATCATCTGTCTTCTCATCACAAGTAGGACATTTCAGCGGTCTTCTCGTCTCCTTCAACACAATCCAAGCCTGCTCTAATGCCATCTCAAATCACCTCTCCTGCTATCATGTCGGGGTCACGCCTAGCCCACGAGAGGACCTCTTGTTCATCAACATTCCACTCCTCTAGCAATTCCTCTGCCTTTACATCACGCCAGTTCTCCCATTTCACCAAGCGATACAACTCATCTCTGCGCTTGACGATGGTATCTCCATCCTTGCCTCTCAGATTCAAATGCTCAAGGACATACTGCGCTTGGTTCTTCTTGAGTCTGAGATGCTTCATCGTACCCTTCAGTAGTTTCTCGATATCCGCCTTGCTGTAGAATTGCAGTCTATGTTGACTCCTCTTGCTAGTCTTATGTACTTTCAAATCTAACGCTAGGACGCCACACCCTACCATCTTGTAAAGATTCTCGCAGTGTATCTTACCACGCTCACCAGTGGCGACGAAACCTGCTCTTGGTTCGCCTTTCTTACTGATGGTGATATAGCCATCGGCGTCTAGGAAGCCTGCTGCGTAAGCCCAAGGGTCCTTCATGAGCAAGTCTATGGAGGTAGTCTGTCTCTCCCACTTATTATTGTGCTTGTAGATGTCATGCTCAGGCCCGTAGGTCTTCAGTAAAGCACCCATCTGCTGCACGCTAGGAACTCCTCTGCTACGACCATCTCCACCAGTCATGTGAGTGTGGATGGTTCGACTGTCCATCGGACCATGGAAATCGAGGAGAGCACTAGCCTTTTCGATGGAGAGGAGTTCGGTCTTAGTCAGTTTCTCACTCTGGTGGAGACTATTCCTCCACATCTGACGAGACTCCTTCTTCATCTGCTGCGACTCGTTCCATAGTTTCTGCTGTGAGTCGTCAAAGTCACCTTCTACCATAGAGAGTTTAGTCAGGACATCGTTAGCAACAGACCATTGCTTGCAAGCCTGTGACAATGACACTTTACGTACCTCCCCAAAGCGAGACAAAGCACGCAAATCCTCATCCTTCAAATTGAAGTCATGCACTGCAGGTAAGTGCTGCTCCAACCAAGGCATGGAGGACAGTACAGAATTGGTCTCTTCCTCCTTAGCGATGCGGATAGCCGTGATAGCGTCATCTATGTCATCTCGAAACTGCTTGTGGACCCTCCTCTTCATGCGAAGTTCCTTGACCAAAGCCGAAGGGGACTTACCTAGTTTATCAGACAGCAATACTCGTTCTTGAGCCTGAGCCTTCTCCCTCTCTTTCCTTTCCTTTTCCTCATCCTTGGGGTCAGGCACATCAGTAGCAGCAGAAGAACCTTCTGGTATCTCCCCACCTGCAGGGGCACCGAAGGCAGGTTGTGTTATCTCCTCGCTCTTGAACAGGGGATGATGCTGCAATTGCTTGATAACCCATGCACGGTCTGCATCCAACTCATCCGTGTAGGCGTCGTAATCATCACCTATGATATCGCTACCCCATGTCAGTCTATCAACCCCGACATCAATGAGTCCAAGTCTATGATTCTCTCACGGAACTCGGTAGTAGCCCAATTGCCCAATGCGAGGGCTATGGCGAAGTCATCGTGACGAGCGATGCTATCCAACTTACCTTCCTTGCTCATACCAAACATGATTAGTTCGTGCTCCAATTGGCTGATGAGGTCTCGTGACCTCTCATCTCCCCATGGTAAGCGAATCTGCTCTCGCTCGAACCGAAGGACCAGTCCCATAAGAAGGCTTTCACGTCTCTGTTTCGTACTGATGAAAGTCTTGATGGGGAGGTCGGTATCGGCTCGGAGTTCAGTGGCGAATACACGTTGGAAGTGGTTGGCCTCCAATTCTATCACCTCAGGTCGGAACTTGTTGTTCAAACGCTGTATCTCTATGATTTGAGTGCGGAAGTCCATAGCCTTACGACGTACTACATGAACGAGTTCCAGAGTCTCGGGTGAATCAGACGGTCTGCGTAAGACTAGCATGACAGTGAAATCAGCCTGCCTGTCTGAGGATATCGCAGGGTCCCAACCTATGAAGTACTGACTATCATCATCCTCATGACGCCTGTCAATGAGAGTAAGATGGTTGTCCTTACAGGCATTGACTATGGTTGAAGGAAATAGGCTCGACATATCATCCATGGGCTCACAGAGATACTCACGAGTGAAGGCAATGGCTGGCATGTCCATCCTCCGAGCATCCAATGCCTCCAAGGACCAGCGCCATGGCCAAAGGGGCTCTCCCTTCTGATTGATTGCAGGGTAAGTCTCGACCAGATACCCATCCCTCCTCTCCAATTCGGTATATAGGTCAGTAGGAGTGAACGGAGTACCCACTATGCAGAGTTGGGACGTGTGGTGGAGAGTGGGGACCAGAACCTCATAGAACCAAGAGGCCACACGCTGCAATTCGGTATCAGTAGTTCCCCAGAGGATATCATCTAGCAGAATCAGGTCTGGGTGAGCACCCCTGACACCACCACCGACTGACTTGGCGTTGATTCTGGAGCCGTTAGTGAAACCGAAGAAGGTCTTGGACCAAGCGTCCTTGTCCTTCATCTTCGCCAGCATAGGGCTAGACTCAATCAGGTCATTGAGACCTCTCATGTGCCTGATGGATTGGTCTAGGCTGTGACTGAAAATCATCGTGTCGAGGCGTGGAGTGAATATGACCTTCCATAGCAAAAAGCCAAGAAACAAAGTAGATTTTCCGTGGTCTCGAGATGCTTTCACACAGTATCGGTTGTGAGTGTTGAGGTTGTGGAACCACTTGGCGTGGTGGTCAGCCAACTGCCAACCGAGTATCTCCTCGAAGAAGAACTTGAAGTCCTTCTTAGCCATCTCCCAGTCGATGTCCTCTATGACTTCCAATGCCGCTCTGTCTACCACGATGATTACCCCTTATGCCCTGCATATACGTCACCCAAGCCACCTTCACCATCTAAATTGAAGTCCCCCCCGCCACCTTCACGATATGCCTCAACGGGTTGCTGCTGGGCACCGAAGTAAGTGATTGGTCGCATAGGGTCATATTGACCATGGGTCTCATCAGAGTGAGCATGCCCAATATCGGACCCGTCACCATCAGTGAGCATGAATGCCATTATCCTATTCAGGTTTTCAGTACCATGTAGTCGGGAATACTCATGAATGTCGGGTCCGTGCCCCTCCCCCCAAGCCGTGCCGAAATGACCATTCACTATTTGCTCTAAGGCGTGTTGGGCATATCTCGCACTCATCTTATCCCTGTCATTAGCAGAGTCACTATTCTGAACGTGTCGTAACTGATGCATAGCCATCGAATGCTCATCAAGGAAGAACTTCCTAAGTCTCTCCTCAGGAGTTGCACCTAACGACTCCATACTACTCAAATTGACCTTGTTATGGTTCCTATGCCAGAATATTTTCTGTGCATTGAGGGCTTCTCGCAACATAATATCAGAGTCTGCTCTCCACTGAGGTATGTAATTAGTGGGGTCATCGACTTGTTGATGCATGGGCTTCCAATCACCTAAGACTGCACTTAACTGGTCTCTTCCTAGTAACTGCATATCGCTATACTCATCATCAGGGCCTCCTTCCTCGAATGTCTCAGCCTCTCTTTGCGTCGCCTTCCTCCTATTTGCATGTGCTTGTACGGCTGCAGAGACAGAGCCCATCTCCTCTTCTCTCAAATCACTACCTGCTGCGGCTTCTCTCGCTTCAGCATCTCGCACATCGTATTCCCTCATCGGAGGCATATGAGACCCTCTGGCTGTCTGCTCTAGATACTGTACTAAGCCCCCATGAATGTTTTTCAATTGTTTTGCATCCCATTTAGTGGCACCGTTGGCCATCATAGCGATGTGCTTCGGGTCCATATCAGGATTCTCCGTAGAATAGAAATCATGCATCATATTCGCCACGAGGCGCTTATCACCGTCACTCATCTCCCAGTTGGGATTTCCATTCTTCATCTTGTGATAGTACTCAAGGGCTTTGTATCCCTTCCGGGTCCTTTCCACACGCGCTCTATGCTGTGCTATCCCCTCAGGGTCCCTAAGACCGGGGATGTAACCAATGAGCCTATTCAAGAATTGAACGAGGGCCCCGCCTACAGGCCCCTTCGTGCCCATGAATCGCTGAACCTCATGTGACCCTTTATCGGTATATACCTTGAACGGGTCCCCCGGTTTCCAGATATAATCAGCAATCTCGGCCTGCCCGGCCTGCTTACCAGCGAACTTGCCGGGG
>PVBE010848091.1_pt1 | contig 11060 bp, 11 predicted proteins | sample 1631181 | NCBI WGS metagenome assembly PVBE01 (sample SAMN08397723, study PRJNA350692) | Marine metagenome, whole genome shotgun sequencing project. | isolation source: water | place: Pacific Ocean | collected 2012-04 | reverse complement strand
TCTATTTCGCCGCTCCCTACTCCTCCTACCAGCGGGGCACCAACGAGAATAGCGATGGGCCCATTCGCCGCTAGCTGCCCAAAGGCACGCCCTTCCGAGGCCTGACCGACCAGCAGATACGTCAAATATAGGAGGACCTGAACAACCGGCCAAGAAAAATACTCGGATACCAGACGCCATACGAAGTCTTTCTAGAACAACGAGAGGAACACCGTGTTGCACTTAGAGCTTGAATCCAGGCGAAGAGGCCGTGTCTGTCGAAATGCCTGCTCGCGCATCCGGATTTGGCAGCTCCCGGCGGCGTCTTCTTTCGGCCTGGTTTGGGGTTGGCGAGACCGGTCCGTTATACTATGTCTTCTACGGGGACCTTGGGGGGCCATGGCTCCATCCCCAGCCAATTCAATCACGATCACGGAGAGAAACAATGGCATCAGGCAAAGCGTTTAGAATCGCGTGCATCGGCGCGGGAAATGTTGGCGCGTCGGCGGCGCAGTATTGCGCCGAGATGGAACTGGGGGAAGTCATTCTCACCGACATCGTCGAGGGATTTCCGCAAGGGAAGGCTCTCGACTTGACGCAGGCGGGTCCCATCCGCGGGTACGGCTCGATGGTCACGGGCACCAATGACTACGCGGACATCGAGGGGGCTGACGTGTGTATCGTTACGGCCGGCCTCGCGCGCAAGCCGGGGATGACGCGCCTCGATCTGTTGCAGAAGAACGGAGAGATCATTTCGGGCATCTGCGAAAATATTGCGAAGCATGCGCCCGACTCGGTCGTCATCATCGTGACGAACCCGCTTGATGTGATGGCGTACACCGCGTTTCAGAAGCTGGGTTTCCCCGAAGAGCGCGTGGTGGGCATGGCCGGTTGCTTGGACAGCGCGCGCCTTCGCGCGTTTGTGGCGATGGAACTGAACGTCAACATGAAGAATGTGGACACGATGGTGCTGGGTTCGCATGGCGACGACATGGTTCCGCTGCCTCAGTACACGACGGTTTCGGGTATCCCGATCACGAAGTTGATGTCGCAGGATCGCATTGACGCGCTCGTCCAGCGGACGCGCAAGGGCGGCGGCGAAATTGTGGCGTTGCTCAAGACGGGCAGCGCGTACTACGCCCCCGGCGCGAGCGCGGCCCGCATGGCCCAATCCATTGTACGCGACGAGAAGCAGTTGCTGCCTTGCTCCGCTCACATGACGGGGCAGTACGGCCTGAATGACGTGTACATCGGCGTACCGGTTGTCCTCGGAAAAGAAGGCGTCGAGAAGATCGTGGAACTCAAAATTTCCGATGAGGAACGCGCCGCGTTGCATAACTCGGCTGGCGAAGTCCAGACGGGCATCGGCGGACTCAAGGAAGTTGGTGTGCTCAGCTAACGATTTCTCTCCCCCGGACCCTCTTGGGTTCGGGGGATCCGCGGTATCGTGCTCTGTGTGCGGCATCTTGCGCTTCGCCTGATTTGATAGGGAGGTTCTAAGGCACATAAGGCTATCCACGCTTTCCCCGAGCGCCACGCTTGTCTTCCTCACCCTCACGCTTTCCGGGGTGGTGAGTTCTGCCGACCGCCGGGATCGCATCGGGAAGATTGCCCGCCAGACGAAGGGCGTCGAGCGCGTGGACAACAATTAACTCACCGTCCGCCCCAAAGACCAAGTCGAACACATCCAGAACGTCGGGCGCCAGTTCTCCGACGAATGGGTCGAGAAGCGCGTGGAAACCGCCACCGCTTTGAACCGGCATCTCAGCATCCGGCGCGTCGACGTGGAGGTGGAGAACGGCGTTTGCATCCTTGCTGGCTGGGTCAATACCGAACCGGAGAAGGTCATCGCGGGATCGATCGCCGACAATATCCAGGGCGTTCGAAGCGTTCGCAACGACGTTCACATACAAGCCGGTTTGGCCGCGCCGTTCGGTCACCTCGAGTAATCGAGCCCGTCGAGCCCGGCATCACCCAGGAGCCAGCGATGTCCGGTGTTTTAGTCAGGCCCCTCGAACCCATCGGCGAACCGTAGGCGGGCTCCTTGAGGTTGCTGGTTCGGCGGGAAACGGAGACGGTTCATGGATAGACAATCGGCAATATTGTTCGGTGTCTTGACGATTGCGTTTCTCGCGGCCATCCTTGCGGCTTCCATGTACGGTGGGCCAAGCACCGGAAGCGGCGCTCAGCCGGCCGCGGCGCCGGCCCCCGAGAAGCGTCTGCGCGCCAAGAAAGAACATGTGCGGAAGAACGCGCGCGCGATTACGAGCACCCGCGAGGAGGAGAAACGCGAACCGAAGGGGTCTTCCTCCGGTCCTGCCGACGCCGTCGAAGTCTGGGGTAGCCTGAGCCATCCAAAAGGCGTCAATGCCCCGAAGAATGGAGCGGAGCGTGTCGCGGGCGAGGCCCTCACTGCCCTGGATCCCGAGAAAGGCATCGAGGCTATCCGGGCTAACTTGGATGCGCTTGACGGAACCGAGGGAAGTTCGGAGTTGTACGCGGTGCTCGTTACTCTGTACGCACGGCTCGATCCCCCCGACACCGAGGCCATGAATGAGTATTTCGGACAGGTCTCGAATCCGTGCCGACGGAGGAGATTTAGTCCGATATGCGCTTCTATCATGCTCGGGCCCTTGTTGCCACCGGGCAACACGAATCGGCGCTCGCGGTTTTTGAGGCTGTAGCGGATGGCGCCCAGAGCCACGGGCTTGAATCCGACGTGCTCAGGGGAATGTCCCTCGAAGCGACAGGCAATAAGGAGGGTGCCGTTAGGGCCTATTCCGACGCCATGGAGAAGGCCGTCGCAGACGGACGCGCGCCCGTGGGGGAACGTGCGAACTCCTATCGGCAAGCGGGTCTCAAACTCGCGCGCATCTACCGCGGCGAAGGTAAGAAGGCGGAGACCGCCCGGGTCGCCTCGGAATTGAAGCGCTGGCTCGCGCCGTAGTGGGTCGGTCGCCGGGGCGGCGGTCCCACATTGCTGTCCTAAGTATAACCTCCAAGCGTCTTTGCGAGGGAGCGACAGCGACTGCGACAATCTTCTCCGGTCGCCAAAGCCGCTCGCCTTCTGTCAGGCGTGACAAGTTGTTGGCAGTAGATTGCTTCGTCGTTCCTCCAAAAACGGTGGGGTTGAGGTTTCAATCAAAACAAAAACGCTCTTGTCCAATGCTGCTAACCCTAACCGCAATTTCCTTAGAATGGTTTAGGACAACAGTGAGGTCACAAGGGTTTCTTAGGAGCGCCTCAACCCCGTGCGGGGGAAGATTGTGTGAAAACGAGAGGTCTGAATCGACTGTTGTCCGAGCCATGAGATTGTGGGACGCTATGGAAGGTCGACCCTCCCCCAGCCCCTCCCTAAACCCGGGGGGGGGGTTAGGTTTATCACTTTCGCGAGCTAACCCATCATTAAGCCGGTCGGCTCTGCCGTTCCGGCGTCGTGTCTCTGTCGGTTCCACAGGGGTCTTCTCCAAGCCACCAGCTTTGCCAGTGGTTATTGACTTCGGGTTAACCCGGTAATCTCACCGCTTTTCTACTGCGATGGCGGATAAGGCCGCTCTGACGAGACTTTTTTCGCCTGTCGATCTCGACGTGACCTGCCACACTGTCGTCAGAAAGGCTTCGAATAAGTCTCGACATAGCAACCTTATCCAGCCGACTCGCTACGAAAACCGGTGAGGTAACCGGGTTAAGGAATCGAGAGGAAAAGCAACTTCCCGGAAACGCGTAGCGCCACCAGGTCCGCGCCGGTCTCAGAATCCGCTTTATCGAGAATCTCGATCCCCGCGATCTCGCCGGGAACGTTCGCCACCCAGTCGGGCGCGTTATCGAGTTTTTCGGCGTAACGCCACACGCCAAAGGTCTTTGGCCCCGTACTTATTCCCAAGTCCGAGCCACCGTCGCCGTCTACGTCGAGAAAGCAAAAATTTCTGACCGGCGCGCCCCATTCGCGTTCCAAGAACCAGGCCAACGGAGCTCGAAACGATATGGCTCCGGCTGGCCTCGGCTCGTGGCGCTTCTTGCCTGTGGCGTACAAATGAGCCGTGAGCCGTACCGGCCAAACGCGTTCGGAGACGGCGCGCAAAAGCGTCTGGATGGACTTTCCGGGACGGGGTGCGGACCAGAGTACGACATCGGCAAACCCGTCGGCGTTTAGGTCGGGTGATTTGCCGCCGGGCAACAACAGCGTCCCCGCGTAACGCCTTCGCGTGGGCGATGGTTCGGAATCCGCGACACTGCCCGTAAGGGAAACGCGCAGCAAGGTGTCGGTAAATCCTGGCGGGCCGAAGGCAAAGAAAACTTTCGACGGATCGGATGTTTCGCCGCGCAATGGGAACCAGGGCCACGCGGACAATGGTCGCAGCGCGGCATCGCGGGCCTGTAGCGGCGTCCCCGCTCGAGAACGGTTGGCCGGTGGCTCGGAGGCCTCCAATCCCAGCATTTGGGGAACTGCATTCGCCATACTGGCGATACTTGCCGTACTTGTGAGCCGTAGTTCGAGAGATCCGGGCCGCCCGGCTTGATTCGGGCGAATCGCGCGCGCTGAGAAGGACGTTGCCGCGGCTTTATCGCCGCGACGGCCGACGGGCCAAGGATGGCGGGCAGTTAATTCGCCCTCAAGCGACCACAGTTCAAGGGCCTCCGCCGTCGGTAACGCAAGCACCGCGGTGTCCTCCACGCGCATCACGATAACGCGTGAATACGGACGCGGCGCGGGGGCCCCGAACACAGGGTTCCGCGAGAAGAGGATCTCATGCTTGAAAGAGGCATGTGGACCGATTTCGTATCGGCAGATCTCCGCTCCAGCGACAGCTATGACTTCGGGCGCACCGTCGCCGTTCGTGTCGGCGATATCCACGGCCATAGTGCCAGGGGCCAACGTTATAGTGGTGGGGGGGCTGGACATGCCCGCGTTGTACAGCCGGAGAGTGTAACCGTCAAGGACCGCGACCGCGGGCGTATCGAGAATTCCTTGCGCGAGAAACACGTAGGCATCGGGCCGGTCTACGTTGACTTCGATAACATCGAACGAGGCCCCAAGCGACAGGGCGCCTGCGCAAAGGATTAACCCGGTTAACGTAATTTCTCGCAAACCATTCCTTCTCACGCCAAACCGTAAAGAGGCGAAGAAGAGCGAACCAATGCGAATTGCCGAGCCGCCGTCGTTCATCCTTAGTCCTTTTGCGCCTTAGCGTTTTTGCGTGAGGAAGAATAGTTTGCGGAGCGGCGCTGCTGACATCGCGCCAGCCGCTTGCAAGGCTCACTCTCTGCCGAAGAAGACTTTGCACATCTCCGTTGGGCCATCTTCGCGGGTTTCAGTCCGGTGCGCTGCCACGTCCGCCATGCCGTCGCTATTAACGTCCGCGACGCTCCACCGCCACGCCTTCGGCACGGAAAGGAGTTCGTCGGGCGTCGAGGAAAAGCGGCTTCCCTTATTGAAGTAAATGGCGATCCGTTCGGGATCGTGGCGGAGTACCGCGTCCAATTGCCCGTCCGCGTTGAAGTCCCCCGTGAGGTTGATTGAATGGTTGGCGCCTGTCGCGTCGGCGGCAGCCCCTTCCAGAGAGGAACTTCCCCGCGTTCGGATCCGAAAGGAATGGGTGAGGCCGGCCGTCTTGGAGAAACCTCCGCGCGAATCTTGAAAGTACACTTGAAGCGTCTGCCGCAGCGGATCATCCCGCTGCCTACGCCTCAGCAAGGACTTCAGCCGTCCGCGATCGAGGGTAACCGTTTCGGTAATTATATCGGACAGCCCATCGCCATTCACATCGGTGAACATGCAGAGCGGAGAGAACGAACGGGTGCGCAGCCACTTCACAGTAGCGCCCCGGTCGAGCGTCGCCGCAGTGTCGTGGACCGGGGACGGAAGGCCGACGGTATCCGAATACTCCCAAGCGCCACCGGCAAAATCGATCGTGTCGTCGGCGTTGAGCCGCACGGGCTGAAAGAAAAACGGTACCGGTTTCGTTTCCCATTCCGGGCCGGACGTCGACTCGATCCCACCGTCCCCGAGGAGGGAAACCGTGTACGGCTTGATCCGAAAGCGGACCCGGCCCTGTTGGTCTGGCACACGGGTGATGACGTCTACGCGTGGTCCGTCGAAGAGGATCAGGCAATTCATGCGAACAGGCGCGAGTTCGATGCGTCGGCGGCCTTCCGGCCAAAGGGCGGCAGCGGCCTGGGGAGTCTCGATGGGGGGAGGCAGGATCGACAGCGGCGAGAACGCCGTCATCTCCTCGTCGCCCATTGCGTACACATGGAGTCCACCAAAGTGCGGGACGATTACTTCGGGCCGGCCGTCCTCGTCAAGATCGTGAAGGAAAGGCACAAAAAGCAATCTCCCATCCATGTCCGGTTCCGTTTCGACGATGTCGGGCCATGACACTTCATGAGCGAAAAGGTTGGCCCACGCCCCGTCGCGCCATTCGTAGGCCGAGTATTGACCTGCCGAACGTATGTAGAGGGTGTCGGCGGCCTCGCCGAAGAGATCGCACAACGCGCCACGATTCCCAGAAGGCGGAGGGGCTTTCGATTCCGTCAGAAATTGGCCGCCCTGTTGGAAGACGACGCCGTCATCGAAAAGGAGATCCAATTCGCCGTTGCCATCGAAATCGGCCCGGAGGCAATTGAACGCGGCCAGCCCGGTGAGTTGGTTCGGCGCGCTCACGCGGAGGCCGGGGATGTCCTGTTCGGGGAAGGCGGACGCCATCAAGAGGCCCGCGACGGCCAGCGCGTTCATGTCCGAATATTTCTGCGGTTCAACACAAACGCGGCGAGTTGCGAGAACAGGGCGACCGAGGCCAGCGATACGGCCGCGGAGCTTTCGGCTATGGGCGACCAGCCCGCGTCGAACCCATCGCAACGGCTTGCGAAGACTTCCCATACCGAGTCGAGGTACGACGTAAAGACGAAGGCATCAATCCCCAGCCGGTACTTTAGCATTTCCAGCAGAATGCCCAACCCCAAGGCTACGGTGGCGCCGGAAGTCGCGCTGCCGAGGCATACCGAAATGAATATCCCGTAGGCCGATGCCGCCAAAAGGGGCAACGCGCTTAGCAGCAAGGCCCACGCGTAGGCCAGGCGCATCGCGCTGTCCGCATAGATGATTTCGCCGCCGCGTTCAATTCCCGAAAGGCCGCCGAAGACGCAGGCGACGCCCCAAACGCAACCGGTGGTCAGAGCGGTCAGTCCCATGGCGTAGGTCATGCCCCAAAGCAACTTGGCCGCGAGGAACTCTCGGCGGCGTATGGGCCGCACAAATACCATGCGCAACGTGCCGGCGGAAATCTCGGAGGCGATCAGTCCCGAGGAATAGACCACCACGATGGTCAGGCCGAGCACGTTCAATGTCATCGGCGCCACGAAGGCGATAAAGTCGTAGCCGCGGGCCACGTAACCGCCGTCGCCTCCGCCAGACAAGGGCTCTAGCAGCGGGCTCGCGGCCACGAGGACGACGACCAGTACCGGACCCACGTAGGTCGCTTTAAGGCGCGCCGCCTTCGTAATTTCGACGTAGTAAGCGTTGAGGATTCTAGCGATCACGTATTCAAGACCTTTAGGAAATACTCTTGGAGTGTCCGCCTGCGGGGAAGTACGCCCGTGATCTTATAGCCGGCGCCCAGCAAGAACGCGTTGAGGTGGTGCGAATCCTGGTCTTGAAGGCGCACGTACAACCGTCCCGGCTTTGCCTCGACCGAATCCACCCATTCCTCTTCTCGGAGACGCCGGGCCGCTGCCTCCGGCGCGTCAATAAGGATTTCTACGTTCGCGACGTCAAAAGAGATCAGCGTGTCTGTCTTCGCGCAGTCGATCAGTTTTCCTTCGTTCAAGACGGCTACGCGGTCACACAGCGACTCGACCTCTCGCATCAGGTGCGTGGACAGAATGACCGTAACAGACGCCTCGTCCGCCAGCCGACGCAACAGGTCGCGAATCTCGTGGGCCTGCTCGATATCGAGTCCGTTCGTCGGCTCGTCGAGGATCAACAATTCCGGTTCGGTAAGAAAGGCCTGCGCCAACCCTAACCGCTGCCGAAGCCCCATGGAAAGGTTGCCCGCCTTCTGATGGGCCATGTGAAGGAGGTCGACCATGTGCAACGCGCGGTCGATGGTGACGTTCTTTCGCGCGAGCCGGCACGAGATCTCCAAGTTCTTTTCCACCGAAAGATGTTCGTAGAACGTGGGCCGTTCGACGAGCACCCCCGTCCGTGGCGCGATCTCCAGGAAATTACGGTGCAGGTCCCGGCCAAACACGGAAATGGTGCCCGAAGTCGGGCGCGTCAGGCCGGCCAACATATAGAGGGCCGTCGACTTTCCCGCACCGTTCGGGCCCAACAGCCCAAATACCTCGCCCTGTTCGATATTTAGGCTCAGGTCGCTCACAGCGGCCCTGCGCCCAAACTTGCGGGTTACGTTCTTGAAAGATACAAACTCAGCCATCTGTAGATCCTATCACGTTCCCATTACGAAAGGGAGCCTTGTCCGCCGGACAAACCGTATACCAGCACGACCTTCGCGCGGTTGCTTGAGCCGAATCGATCTACTAGTGGTGTGATTCAGCCTGATGGGACATTATCTTCTCGCTTGTATGTGAGCTGCGAACCGCTTGCTAATGTTGAGTCTTACAATCGAAGAGATCCTTCACTTCGTTTAGGATGACGTGAAGGGAGTTGGCTCTTCCGAACAGATAATGGTCGGCAATTGCGAATCGGTCCACCAGGGATGGGTCATGGGAGGATCGAGCCCGCAAACACCGAGGTTTTTCGAGATCTCGCTTATGCCCAGAATCCTGTCGACCGAATGCAACATGCAAGTGTTTCCGAGCAGAAAAGCGGCGCGGTGAACTTACTCTCGAAAATCGGCCAACTCGACGCAAAGACAGAGCACGTTGTCGCCGAGTTCCTTGAGTCGAACGGTATCCTTTTCGGTTACGATCGCGAGTCCTTCGTCCGGGATGGCGCTCGCTGGAATTTCGGCGTGATTGGGAGCGCGCACGAATCGGTCGACGCGTGCGCCCAACGACTCGAGCGTCGCGCGGAACGATTCAGGATGGCCAATCCCGCACAGAGCTGTCACGGATTGTCCTTTCAACATCGCTATAGGAAGCGTCTCGCCATCGGAAAACCGGCGAAGTTCGCGTGGCGCGTGAACGGTCTTGCGCAACGGCGCCGCCGGGTGAAGCGCCCGAACGGTTTCTACAAGTCCGTCCAAATCGTTCGCCTGGTCGCAACGCGTGAGCACAACCTCGGTTGCGCGTTTCATGGCGGAGAGCGGTTCGCGCAGGATGCCGCGCGGTATCAGGCGCCCATTGCCGAAGGGGTTTGCGGCATCGATCAGCAGCACATTCTCGTCCCGGTGCAGGCGCAGATACTGGAAGGCGTCGTCCAAAAGGAGCACTTCGCAGCCGTGATCGCGTACGGCGCGCTGGGCCATGGCGACGCGGTCCCTGCCTTTGAACACAATGATATCTGGAACTCTCGATAGCAGGAGCGCAGCCTCGTCGCCCAGCTTCTCATAGTATTCTCCCGGTGTAATTTCGGCAGAAATAACCTCCACCTTGGCGGCGGCCCTGTATCCCCTGGTGAGCACCCCGACTTTTCGGCCCGCGTCGATCTCCCGGGAAGCGCGCTCGATAACCGCGGGCGTCTTTCCGGTTCCCCCTGCCGTCAGGTTGCCGAAACTCACGACGTGCGCCTCGACGCGAGCGACCGGTTTCCGCGCACGGCTCCACATCCCTATGCGGACGAACGGTGTCGCCGCCGACAACAGCCAACCCAGGGGCGCGGGGATGGGCTGCCCATGGCGAACTCTGTCGACTAGACTTAGGGAAGACTTACTCTGATCGTTCGCAGAATCCGAGGCCATTTTGAATGTCCGTAGTCTCGGCCCTGTGCCAGCCTCTCCATAAAAGGGAGAGGGTTAGGTTTGGGCCTGCCAGTGAAGTAGCGGGCAAGTTCAAGTGACGAACTCCCCTCCCTTCCAGGGAGGGGTTGGGGGAGGGTCGAGCCGTGGCCACTACTCCGGTTCCCGAGGGCGGCGCAACGAGCAGGCCTCGGACGTGCGTACGCACGAATCCAATTTCCACTCCGCCTGCATTCACCCGCGCTGATTAAACCGCTTACCGACAAGCGCGGAAGCGATGTTTACTTTCTGGATATCGATCGTACCACCCGCGATCCCCCAACCCCAGGAATCACGCATACGGCGTTCGATGGGGTACTCGGCGGAATAGCCGTAGCCTCCCATCAATTGCAGCGCCGATCCAGTGACTTCTCGAGCCATTTCGTTCGAGAAACATTTCGCGACGCTCGACTCGAAAATGCTGGGCAGGCCGTCTTCCGCGTTGCGCGCGGCCCGGTGGATCAGGAGCCGCGCCGCTTCGACTCGCATCGCCATCTCGGCCAATTTCAACTGAACGGCTTGGAATTCCACGATAGGCTTTCCGAATTGTTCCCGTTCCTGCGTGTAGTTGACCACATAGTCGAGTGCGCCGGCCGCTTGGCCGAGCGCCATCGTCGCGTTGCCGCAACGCTCGAGGTCGAAGGCCTCCATGAGCTTCTTGAAGCCGCCCGCCGGCACGATAACATTGTCAAGCGGCACCTTGACGTCCTCGAAGAAGATATCCGACGACGGGATCCCCCGGAATCCCATCAGCCTCTCTTGGCAGCCAAAGGATACGCCCGGCCGGTCTTTCTCGACATACACCGCGCCGATGCCCTTCGCGCCTGCGTCGCCGGACATGCGGGAGTAGACGACATAGCCTCCGGAGTGGCCACCGCCGGAACACCAGCGCTTGGTTCCGTTCACGGTTACGCCATCCTCCGAGACAACGGCGCGCGTCGTCAGGTCCGTCAGAGCCGTTCCCGCGCCGGGCTCGGACATGGCGACGGCCACGACAAGATCGCCGCTGCACACGCGGGGGATGAGGTCGCGTTTCAGTTCTTCGGGGGCGAAATGTTCGATGGCGCGCACGGGTCCGACGTTCGCCTCGAATATGGGGAACGCGACCGCGGATGAAATCTTGGCAAACTCCTCGAGGACCAACAGAGCGTCGAGATTGCCCAGCCCCATGCCTCCGTATTCAGG
>PVBE012656172.1_pt1 | contig 11061 bp, 8 predicted proteins | sample 1631181 | NCBI WGS metagenome assembly PVBE01 (sample SAMN08397723, study PRJNA350692) | Marine metagenome, whole genome shotgun sequencing project. | isolation source: water | place: Pacific Ocean | collected 2012-04 | reverse complement strand
GTTTGCAAATTCAAACGTGCCTTGACCATTAATGATAAACACCCCTTCAGGAATGTTCTGAAACATTTGGGCAATTAGTGCAAGTTGCTCTGAATTGATAGACTGCGCAAGTGCGTTTTTAGCTTCTGATTTAGCAGTGCTTGGTTGTTCATTTTTGTTGTTAGTAGACACGTTCGTTTCCTTTTTGCCGATGCAAACGATTTTGGTGTCTATAAAGTTACTTAAAAAAGTGCAAATTAACCTTCTGGTAATCTTCTGGTTTTAATTGTTTGTTTTTAAATGTAAAAAAGCTCCATAAAAGGAGCTTTAAGTGAGTGTTTTTTAGTCTTCTTTATCATTTTTCACTTGTGGATCGGCACTTTCATAGCTTGTGCCATTGCACTCTACAATGAAAATCATACACGCAGTACCGCTATTTTCATCTGAATCTGCAATCTCAATTGTTTGACCATTGTTAGTGACTTTAAAGCTAAAGTCTTGCTCGCAATCACCTTCAAGGTTTGCAAATTTCGCGCCTGTAAATTGAAAGCCAGCATCAACAGTTGCGTCATCAAGTGTATAAATGCCTAGGCTGTTTCTTTCATTGACAGTACCGCCTCCAGAAACTTGCTGACCGTCTTGGAAGTATGTAAATAAAGCTTCATTTTCAGTGTTAAGTTTAATATTCACTGTAAAGTTGAAAGTTTGACTTTCGCTCATTATTATTACCTTCTAGTTGTTTTTTATAGTTCAAAGTTAGTAATGCCTAACTCTATTAGTTTACTTTTAACTGTGTTTACCTCACTTACCCTATTTAAACAGGTGTAGGCTTGAATAAGTGGGTAAGTTCTTTTTATACTTTTATCGCCGTTTTTATTTTCTTCTATTGCATTAATAGCTTCTTGGCATGCTTTTTGTCTTGCTATTTTGTCTTCAGAAAGCTTTGCTTTAATTAAATTAACCTTTATTAGAGCAGCGAGGTTTTCTATTTTGCTAGTATCAGATATTCTCTCGATAAAGTCTGAGTTGTTCTCTAATTTTAACAAGAGGTCTTTGGCTTCGCTTAAAAGGTCTCGATTGATTAAATAATGAATCACTCCTATTTGAATATTTATTAAAGTTGTATCTGAAAACCCTTGGTTATCAATGTAACTCAAAACATCTTTTACTCTTTCACTTGTTTTACTTTTATCTAACAGCATTAATTGGTATGCAAGTGTTCTATAAAAGGTGCGTTGAAACTTTTGATTTTTTGGATCTTGGATTCTTGCTCTATTAATTGCATCAGTTGCTTTTTCAGCTTTTAAAAATGCTGCTCTCTTATTTGGAAAATAGCTCAATAAAAAGCTTTGTTGCATAAAAGTGTTTGCTAAATAATTATGTAAGCTTGCGTCATTCGGTGATGTTTCAAGCATGTTGATTAGCTCTTGAGAGGCTTGTTCAAGTAGTTCGAGTGCAGCGTTTAAATTACCGAGCCTATCTTCTGTGGTTGCAATCCAACTAATGGTGTCTGTTTTATCGCGTAATAAGTTTTTGTTATTCGGTTTAAGCTCAAGGGCTTGGTTTTTCAGTTTTAAAGATTCAGTAAAGCTCTGTTTTGCAAGTGCATAATTAAACTGCTTTAAATACAACGAACCAAGAGAATTGTGCGAGTAAGATAGCTCCATAAGAGAGTTAAAGTCATTAGGGGCAAGCTGATACATTTTTTCACTATAAGCCAAGTAACGTTTAAACATTGGCTCAGTAGCTAAGTAATTACTTTGCTCATATGTTAAATTACCAAGCCAGAACGCATTGGCCCCTGCGAGCATTAAAACATCTAGGTTATTGGGTTGAACTTTTAGTAAAGATTCTAGGCGCGTTCGCGCATTTTCAAAGGCAGTGAAGGCTTCGTCGGTTTTGCCGCGCGAGTAGGCCACTTCGCCCATAGCCTCTAAGGTTTGAGCGTATTGAAAACGGTTATTAAACTCGGCTTGTGTATCGCTAAAGTCAAACAACGAAGGCGCTTCTTCGTCTTGATTAGTAAAATACTCAAGGGCTTTGTTGCTAATACCATCAAGTAAATCCATACGTTCAACGCTTCTAAGTTTGTCGGCAAATTCACCGACCATAAAACCCAATAAACTCTCAGCTTCTTGGCGTTTTTGTTTTGCTATTTGTTCGGCGTGATAGCTGCGCACGCTCATAAATGTAGCAATAAAGGTTAAGCACACAAGTGCAGCTGCTGTTATTTGTAACACGCGTTTTTTACGTTTGGCTTTATTGTTAGAAGCCTTAATTAACGCTTGTTCGTCACTCGATAAGCTAAACATAGGGTTTTTAACTAGGCTTTGTGCTTCTTGCAGCGGTTTGCCTTGGGCTAATAAAAAGTCGCTGTGTTTTTGTTCAAGCAGCCATCGCTCGGTGGCAAGTTGCACGCGGCTTTGAATTGCTAAGCTTTGTTGGTGCTCTTGCACCCAATCTATGGCGCGTTGCCAATGGCGCAGCAGCGCTTCGTGGGCAAGGCTAAAGCAGGCTTGCTCATTTTTAAGGTGCGACACAAACAAACGGCTGTCGACCATAGCCTGAACAAGCTTGGTCGCAGCAGGGCTGGTTAATTCGCTCCAACGTGCAGCGCGGCTGGTGAGCGTTTCGCCATCTGGATTTAAAGTGATCAGCTTAGAAAGAACTACGGCAAGTTCAGTTTGTTGGTCTTTGGGTAATTGGCAAAATACCTGTTCGGCTTTTTGGCCGATGGCTCCTTCGATGGTGCCAAGCGCTTGGTATTCAGAAAACAATAATTCGTTGTCTGGGCTGCGCTGCAAGTAAAGCTGCTGCAAGGTGTATTGCAGCATTGGCAATGCATCTGGGTTATTGGCAGTATCGTTACAAAGTTGTTCATCAAGCGGTGTGTGGTGCTCTGGGTGATGTTGCCAACTTAAGCCTGCTGCAAGTGCTGGCAAACGGATCATTTGCTTAAGCTCAGAGCGAGTTGGCGCTAATAAGTCAAAATGTGCGCCATTGGCTTTGCCCGACATTAAACTTGGTTGACTCACTACTTGCGGGTAAAAGTCATTACGACAGGCACTAAAAATGATCATGCAGCCACTTGTTGCTAAGCGCTCAATAAGTGCTAAAAGCTGGTTGCGCTCGTCATCGCTAAATAGCGGCGATGACAATAGCACTTCGAGCCTGTCGATAAATAAAAATAAATAGGGCGTATTGCGCTCTGCATTTAGCGCTGCAAGTGCTGCTTTACAGCGGGAAATAACCTGTTCTGGGTCTTTTAATAACAATTCAGCCAACGCATCGGCGCTTATATCGCTAAGTACAGGTGCGTCGTTTATTTCTAAATCGAGCAAGGTTGAGGCTAAATCAAGCAGTAAGCGCTCTTTGCTGACATCGGCAAAGTCGAGTTGGCAGTAACTGTGTACTCTAATGCCATCGTAGCCATTACTCGACATTAAAGCGGGCAATACACCTGCGTTAACTAACGACGATTTACCTGAACCACTGGCTCCCAAAATTAAGCAAAATGCGCGACCAAATTCTATTTGAGCCGACACTCGCTGTAGCAAAGTGGCAATTTGTTTGTTACGACCAAAAAATACATCGGCTTGCTCTGGTGCAAACGCACTTAAGCCAACAAAGGGCGAATCACCTTGCCAACTGGTTTGGCTGGCTTTTTGTTCTTCGTTGAGTGGAAAGTTGATTTCGGCAATAACCCGATAACCACGTTTACGAATGGTTTCTATGTAATGCGGATCGCTTGCTTTATCGTCAAAGGCTTTACGTAATTGGGTGATCACTTTATGTAGGGGGTTGTCACCCAGCGCTACATTTGGCCAGCAATGGCTGATAATTTCTTCGCTCGTTAGTAGCTCACCTTGTTTTTCGCATAGCAGCAGTAATACATCCATCGCCTTTGGTTCAAGATGCTTTGTTTGTTCACCGCGTCGGATTGAGTTGGTGGCCGGGGTAACTTGCCATTCGCCAACGAAAAACAGTGCCGTATTCATAGTGTTATCTTCATTGTTATTGTTAGAAACGCAGTCCGAGTGGACCGATTTTTTATAAGACTACGGGATACTTTGATTAATACAATATTATGAGATTAACAGCAAGCGCCTTGCCTTTTCTGACATTAAAAAATCATATTAATGTCGTGTATACAAAACTTTTTGTAAAGTTTGTTTGACTTTTTGTGTTGCTAGGTTAATCTTTAGTCAAGTTTGCTTTACTTTTAAGGTGAGAATAATGAATCAAACAGGATTAACCTTTAAACAACGTAATAAGCAGAACACGCTAAACCTCGCGAAATGGACATCTGCATGGGTTATTACTTTAGCGATTGCCTCATTTGGGCCGCATTTTTTATGGCAAGAGCAGGCTGTTTTTAGTGTTGTGGCAATCTTAATTAATGTAGTAGTTGGCATCATGATGATTTTATCTAACAAACGACAAATACAAGGAATGGATGAGCTGCAGCAGCGTATGCACCTTAATGCAATGGCCATCACCTTGGGTGCAAGCTTGGTATTTGGTTTGGCTTATTCGGTGGTGCAATCAAGCGGTTTAATTAGTTTTAAAGAAGATATTTCACACCTCGTGCTCTTTATGGGCTTAACCTATTTAGTGAGTCTTTTAATGATGAATAAGCAGTTAAACGACGAGGGCGAAGAATGAAAAACCGCTTGAAAGTGCTTCGTGCAGAGCACAACTACACCCAAGCGAAACTCGCAGAGCTTTTGGATGTGTCTAGGCAAACTATTAATGCGATAGAAAAAGGTAAATTTGACCCAAGTTTGCCATTAGCATTTAAAGCCGCGCGTTTATTTAACCTGAGTATCGAAGAGATATTTCAGGATGAATAAGTCTGATAGCCTTCAGCCTTCAGCGATCAGACTTACAGCTGACAGCTTAAGGCTTACAGCTTTGTTTTTTCATCTGCATCGCACTTAACGACCACATTAAAAAACCACCTAAGAATAGTGCCGCAGAAACATAGCCTGTTTGACTAGGGAGTGCACCTTCGGCAATAGCCATGCCGCCAAGCCAAGGGCCAATCGCATTGGCTGTATTAAACGCACACTGTACTAGCGCACCAATCATGGCATGCCCTTGTGGTGATACATCCATTAATAGCGATTGGATCACGGTACCTAAACCAACACTAAAACCAATAAAGAAAATCACCGCGTATAACAGCCAAATATTATGGCTTGCGCTTACATAACTGGCTGCAAATACTACAGCACCAATTAGCGCAGCGCCTGTGGTTTTCAGCGGTGAGTGGTCGGCTGCTTTACCTAATACGTAGTTACCTAAAGTACAGCCAATACCAAACATGATCATAGCAATAGAGATAGTGTAAGCAGGGGTATGGGTGACTTCTAAAATCGTGTCGGCAATGTAAGTGTAAACACAAAATACACCACCAAAACCAATAATGATGATACCCAGAATGGTCCATACGAGCTTGTTCTTTAATACACTTAGCTCATCGAGAATCGATGTTGGCGCGGTATTTTTTACGTTAGGTACGTATTTCACAATCAATACCAAGGCAACTAACGCAAGTACAGCGGTACCCGCTAAACAATAACGCCAGCTAAAGTTTTGCCCCACTAGGGTGACCATGGGCACACCAACAATAGTGGCAATGGTTAAACCCATAAATACTTTTGACATAAAGCTTGCGCGTTTATCGGCAGGGGCGATATCGGCAGCCAATAAAATAGCAGCGGCGAAGTAGGCACCGTGTGGTAAACCACTTAAAAAGCGAAATAAAATAAGTTGCTCAAGCGAGTTTGCAAAAGCACTTAAGCCATTGAATAAAAACATCATAGTGACAAACATCAACAGTGCATTGCGCTTACGCATGTTGGCGGTTGTGATCATAAATAGTGGTGCACCGACGACTACGCCTATCGCGTAAGCACTAATGGCATAACCACTTTGCGCTGGCGTAGACGAAAATGTTTCGCTGATCAGGGGCAACATTGGCATCATAGAAAATTCTGATAGGCCTAAAATAAATGTGCCTAAAGCCAAAACTATCAGAATGGTAAACGTGGTTGCGTTGCCTTGGGAGTTGGCTACGTTAGTCATGTAATTCCTTTAAAATAAATTTAAAAACAAAATAGATTTTTGATAATTGAAAATGCCAGTAACAAATACTTTGTTCTGAAGTAGAGATGTGTGCCCAGCGCTATTGTAATACAAATTAACGGGGTTGATACAGTACTTTTTGGAACGTTCTATATTTGTTTGCTATAAGAAAATAACCTGAACTTCTTAAGTCTTTGCTGTTCAAAATAAATACAGAGAAAAAGCCAACTATACTTGGTTAATTAAATTGGTTTGAAGGAGAGTGTAATGAAAAAGATATTTGCTTGTATCGACGGTTCATGCATGACCGATGCGGTGACAGAAGCGGCGGTTTGGATTTCTAAGCGCTCCAGCCATCCAATTAATTTTCTGCATGCATTAGAGCCACCTTTGCCGCAGGGCAGTGATGATTTAACCGCAATTATTGGTTTAGGTTCGCAAACCTCATTGTTAGAGCAATTGGCAAAACTTGAACAAGAGCGCAACAAAGTGGCGTCGCAGCATGGTCAATTATTGCTAGATGAAGCAATGAAAAAAGCCGAGCATGCAGGCCTAACCGAGATTGAGCAACAGCAGCTTTCAATGAGTCTTGTTGATGCCTTACTTGAACATGAAGACAATGCCCGTGTGATGATTATTGGCCGCTCTGGTAAAGGCCATTACGATGATTTTAAAGTACTGGGCTCGCATATTGAAACGCTGATCCGTCAGGTGCATACCCCGGTTGCGATTGTGCCGCCGCAATTTCATGAGCCTACAAATTTTATGCTGGCTTATGATGGCAGCGAAAGTACCGACAAAGCGATTACACAAATTATCAATGGCGGAATTTTATCTGGCTTAGATTGCCACTTGGTGATGGTGGATAAACAAGATGGTCACTGCCAAGACAAACTTGATACTGCCTCAGCAAGGCTAGCAGAAAATGGCTTTAATGTGAGAGCGCGCATGCTCGATGGCGATGTTTACCAAGCGCTGTGGCGATATAAAAGTGACCACGCCGTTGATTTAATGGTGATGGGCGCATTTGGTCACTCTAAATGGCGGCAGTTCTTTTTAGGCAGCACGACCTTAAAAATGCTTGAAGATAGCCGTATTCCTTTAGTGGTGCTGCGCTAAGTTATTTACCTGTGACAGGGTGCGACAATATGTCACGTGTTCAGACTAATTAATGAGTTTTATAATCGGCGTCATTAATTATTTGCTTTGATTTTAAAAGAGTTATGAACACGCTATCTTCTCGCCCTGGTTTTTTATTTTCTAAAATTGCTGCAGCACTTAGCTGTGTTTTAAGTATTTCGGCCTTTGCTGATGATTCTATTGAAGTGATAGAAGTACAAGGTCATGCCCAAAATAACCATCAATTAGTTGGCTCTGCAGACGCGTTACTAAAAGATTTAGGTGTTGATTTTTCTGCGGCTGGAGGGGTGTCTAACTTGCCGGTGATGAACGGCATGGTGGGCGATAGAGTTAAAGTTTTAGTCGATGGTGCTGATGTTACAGCAGCGTGTGCTAATCAAATGAACCCGCCACTCTCTTATGTGTCGGCAAACCAAATTGCCTCTTACAGTGTCGTTGCTGGTGTATCACCGGTAAGCAGTGGCGGGGATAATATTGCCGGTGTTATTAGGGTAAATACGATTGCCCCTGAATTTAGTGATACAGACTCAGTGAACTGGCGCGCAGGCTATGTTACCGCCCAGTACAAGAGCGTTAACGATAGCCAAGCATACGCGCTAGGTGCCAGCCTTGCGAGCAAACAGTTTAGCTTGTCTTACCAAGGCAGCTTTGAAGATGCGAACAGCTATGATGATGGGCATGGTGAGCGTGTACTTGATACCTTATATCGAGTGCAAAATCATGCGTTAACGGGCGCTGTTCGTGATGAGAAACAACAGCTTGTAGTTAAACTGACACATCAAAAAATTCCTTACCAAGGCTTTGCAAATCAATACATGGATATGACCGATAACACCAGCTATGGTTTCGTTGCTCAGTATCAACGTGAGCTTGAAAATGGTGATTTGCAGGTGCAAGTGAATGCGCATGATGTAAAACACGAAATGGGTTTTTTCAGTAATGAGAAAACCGGCATGATGCCAATGAATACCGATGCACAAGATTACAGTTATCAAGTTCATTGGCGCACTGATTTATCAAAACAGTCATCATTAATGCTAGGGCAAGAATACTACGGTTATCGAATTGATGATTGGTGGCCTGCAGTTGCAGGGTCAATGATGATGGGCCCAAATGAATACGTAAACATTAACGATGGCAAACGTGACCGCCTTGCTGCATTTGCTGAGTACCAAAACCAAGTAAACCAAGCATGGTGGGTGTCGGCAGGTGTTCGAGTTGAGCAAGTCACCATAGATACTGGCGAAGTGCAGGCTTATAACGAAGGTGGCATGAGCGGCATGGCTAATATGGGCTCAATGATGGGTATGTCAAAAACCGACGCCCAAGCTGCGATGGAATTTAACCAATTAGACCGTAAACGTGACGACACCTTAGTTGATATTAGTTTACTTGCTCGTTATCAATTATCGAACAACGATGAGCTGCAATTTGGTTTAGCTCGTAAGAACCGCGCACCTAATTTATATGAGCGTTACAGCTGGGGTGTAGGTTCGATGGCAACCACTATGATTGGTTGGTTTGGCGATGGTAATGGTTACATTGGTAACCCAGATTTAGAAGCCGAAACAGCCCACACATTGAGCTCTAGCTACACCAAACTTGCCAAAGACGATAGCTGGCAAGTAACCGCAAATGTTTGGTACACGCAAGTAAATGATTATATTGATGCTGAAGTGACTAAGAGCTTTAATCGCACCGACATGGCGCATACCAAGCGTAATATTCTTACCTTTACGAATTTAGATGCCACTCTTTACGGTGCAAAACTTGCGGGCTTGGTAGAGCTTTACAACACAAAGCAAGCAGGGAAGTGGCAGTTAAAAGGCTCACTAACCAGTACACATGGCGAACGTGATAATAGCAATGAAGACTTATATCAAATTATGCCACTGCACACTGAGCTGAGCCTAGAGCACGAATACAGAGGCTGGCAAAACGCACTGAGCTGGCAATGGGTTGATAGTAAAACCCATGTTGATGAACGCCGTTTAGAAAACCAAACCGACAGTTATCAGCTATTGGCTATCTCAAGTCAGAAAACGTGGCAAAATTTAACCTTTAAGTTGGCAATTACTAACTTACTTGATGAATACTACCAACAGCCACTTGGCGGTGTAAGTATTGCTAATTACAAGCAAGATATGAGTAATGGTTTTGAGCAACTTGCCGGACAAGGCCGCTCGTATAATGCCAGTGTAAGTTATCGGTTTTAGAGAAAGCTATCAGCTTTCAGCTGTCAGTTCGAAGCTGAACGCTGATGCTTACAGGCCTTTACCAAATGCCTAGCTCGTAGAAGGTACTTTGGTGCCGAAATATCTTCACAAAGAGAAATGAATGAGAAGACAATGAGGGAAAACAATAAATTACTTGTTGTATTCTCTTAAGCGCAGCGCCTCTTATCCTCATTGTGCAAAAAATGTTTTTGATGTAGGCGTGAAATTTATTTCGCGTTAAAGCAAATTGCACAAAGAGAACAGAATGAGAAGACAATGAGGTAAAACAATAGGTTACTTGTTGTGTTCTCTAAAGCGCAGCGCCTCTTATCCTCTTTGTGCAGATACATGTCTTTGATGACTGCGTGAAATTTATTACGCGTTAAAACAAATTGCACAAAGAGAACATAATGAGAAGACAATGAGGGAAAACAATAGATTACTTGTTGTATTCTCTAAAGCGCAGCGCCTTATATCCTCTTTGTGAAAATAAATGTCTTTGACGTAGGCGTGAAATTTATTTCGCGTCAAAGCAAATTGTACAAAGAGAAAGAATGAGAAGAAAATGAGGAAGTAATATTAAAACTTTTTTGTTTTTCTCTAAAGCGAAGCGTCTCTTATCCTCTTTGTGAATCATAGAAGTGTTGCGCGATATAAAATCGCGCCTACAATCTTACCGCTAGGTATTTTAACTTTCCTGCTCAGCTTCTTGCTGTGCTAATTTTTCGCGATCTGCCTTTGAGATGTAGGCCGGTTTATTGCTTTTATGCAACTTGGCATTGGCACGCTTATCTTTTTGCTTAAGTTTAGTGAAGATCTTTTTTCTGCGGTTCATGAGTCTAACAAACGAATTAATAGGGTGAATGGCTATTGTACCTTGTTGTTATTTTTAAGCGATACATTTTACTTAAATTAGAGATATCATGTCTTGGTCAGAATCGTTACAATTAACGAGTACCTTTAAAAATCTTTTTAAACTCTGGAGCTTATCTTGAAACATTCATTACTTGCTGCATTCTTATTAACTGCCTTCTCTAGTCAGGCTGATGTGTCTGAGCAAAGTGAAAAGCTGGCTAACTACGCGGTAGAGCAATATCAACAAGCGCAAATTCATACCTTAGAGAATTTAGTTTCGTACCCAACGGTAAATAAAGAAGGTCTAGCGACTCCAGATAATCCAGATTTCATTGGCTTTAAGTCGTTCTTAAAAATGAAAGCGGCGCAGTTTGGTTTTGATTATCAAGATTTAGGCTACACAGTGTTAATTGGCATGGGTAACCAAGCTGATAAAGTAACCATAGTAACCCATGGTGATGTGCAACCAGCCGATGCTAGTAAATGGCAGCAAAGCCCATTTAAAATGGATAAAACCTCTGAACCTGGAAAGCTAATTGCCCGTGGTACAGAAGACGATAAAGGTGCTATTGCCACAGCATTGCATGCAATGAAGGCGATTAAAGATAACGGCATTACTTTAAATAACCGTATTGAATTAATGGTTTACCTTGCAGAAGAGTCTGACTGGGCACCACTCGAAGAGTTCATGAAAACCTATCAGCAACCAAAATACGCTGTCACTATTGATGCTTCATACCCTGTGGTTGTTGCAGAAAAAGGCTGGAGCTTAATTGCGCCG
>PVBE010574414.1_pt1 | contig 11061 bp, 9 predicted proteins | sample 1631181 | NCBI WGS metagenome assembly PVBE01 (sample SAMN08397723, study PRJNA350692) | Marine metagenome, whole genome shotgun sequencing project. | isolation source: water | place: Pacific Ocean | collected 2012-04 | reverse complement strand
GAGGCTGAGTCCGAACGCCATCAGCGCCCCGCCAAGGAATCGGCGATCGCGACGCTCGACCGCCGTCACGTAAAGAAGCGCCGTGAGGAGCGCGAAGAACGCACACAGCAGGTCGGCTCGACCCGAGACCCAGGCCACCGCTTCCACCCGACGGGGATGGACAGCGAACAGCAGCGCGGCCAGCGCCGCCGCCGCGATCGAGCTTCGACCACTGGTGACCCGCCGGGCCAGCCAGAACAACAGCACCGTGTTCACGGCGTGCAGGACGATGTTGAAGAGGTGGAACGGAGGCGGCCACGGTCCCCAGATCCGGCTCTCGATCCCCAGCAGCACGAAGTGCAGCGGGCGATAGAAGTTCGTACCGGGTTGGTTCTCGATGATGGTCGCGCGGATGAACTCGGCCAGCGGCCGGGCGTCGTGCAGGTTGCGGTGGACGAAGACGATGTCAGTGGAAGCGAAGAAGGCCGGCAGGACCCGCAGGAAGGGAACCGCGGCGCCAAGCAACAGAACCAGGACGGCGAACCTGGACGCGCGCGCGGTGTCCGCGTCGGTGGCGGCCCAGCTCACGCCCGTAGACTCGCGGATCCAACGGCCGTCTGGACGCTCCGGTCGCGTGCCCGGACGCGAAGACGGCGGGTTAGGTCACTCCTCGACCCTGAGAGCGACGTCGAGGTCCTGACGACGATACAAGCAAGTGCCGTCGACATCCTCGCACACGTAGTACAGGGCATAGGCGGAGATGGGCACCGTCCCCGTGCCGACGGGCGGCCCCCGGAGCTCGAACTGGACCTCTCGGGTCTCCGTGCTCACGAGCTCGGGAGGGTTCGGTACCGACAGGCTCTGGCTGTCCGTCGCCCACCCCGCCGGCGGGGTGATCCACACGCGCAGCGGTTCCACCTCGTTGTTCCAGTGGGCCTTGATCCCGACATTGGGCCGCATGACGAGATGGACCCGTGCCACCTCCCCAGGGCGCAGCACGGGTGGTACGACCGCCGTCTCGACGTTGATGAAGTCCCCGGGGTCGCGGATGATGCGCCCACCCGGATCCGGCTCAACGCCCTCCGTCCGAGCAGCCACAAAGAACTCGGCCGGCTGGGCAATCTCGGCGCCACCCGGCTCGACCCGCAGGCGGGGGGGCGTCTCGCCTCTCGCGACGATCTCGCGCCGCGCCTCGTCGACCCAGTCGTAGAAGGGGTAGGGCTTGTCGAGCCGCGGCCCGTACTGCTGGATGCGTCGGCGCCAGATGTACTGGTTGGGATCGATGTCCAGCGCTCGAGCCCAGCGCTCGACCGCCTGCGAGAAATCGCCGGACCGGCGAGCCGAGGTCTCGTACCGCCGCCGATACGCGGTCCCGAGGCGGAACTGGAGACGGCCGTCCTGACCGCCGTCCAGGCGTAACGCCGACTCGTAGGCCTCGACCGTGCGATCGATCAACTCCTCGCCGCCCCACATGAAGGCCGCGTCTGCGTACCGCGTCCAGGCGGCGGCCGTTCCCGCGCGGGTCTCCGCCTCGAGCACCTCGAGGTCGGGCCTCTCGACGGCGACGGGTCCGCGGTCGCGGCCCTTCCCCTCTCCGCCCGAAACGACAGGTGCTTCGTAGTCCGTCGCCACAAAGGCCGTGACCTCCTCGAGGGTTGGCCGGACGTAGCGCACCACGCCGTGCTCATCGATCGCGTAGGTCAGGGGCACGACGTCGATCCCGGTCAGGTTGAGCGAATCGACGAGAATCGGCCACGACATCTGCTTCCACTGCATGAAGAGCCGGCAGCGATCCGGGTGCTGCTCCTGGATGATGCCGAGCATCTGCAGCTTGCCCTGAGCCCGCAACTCCTCGGTGTCTGCGTGCCAACCTGGCACGTGCCGGCGGCAGCCCGCTCACCAGGAGGCGAACTGATGGAGCAGGATCTTCTGCCCCCTGAACTCGGAGACAGCGAGTGGCTGGCCGTCGGCCAGCGCGGGCAGCACGAGGGACGGGAAAAGCTCACCGACATCCGTCCCGACGTCGATGGAACGCGTGCCCTGGGCATCAGCGACCGAGGCTAGCGCCGCCACCACGGCCACGAGCGCGACCTGCCATCTCACGGTGAGGGATCTCCTTCGGATACTTGCCTACGACGCTCTCGAAGCAGTATAGCCCAAGGGCGAGTTCTGGGGGCGCGCGTCAACCCGTTCACCACACTCACCCGCTCATCGATCCAGCAGCGCCGAGCTCTCCTCGATGAGGTGCTCGACGCACGTGTCGACGTGCTCCCGGCGTGTCCTGAAGCTGAGCACGCAGACGCGTCCAAGGAAGCGGCCGCCCACTCTGCACCCCGTCAGCATCACCTTGCCGCGGCCACACACCCGCTCCAGCAACACCTGCGTGGCGTGGTTCTCCTCCTCGAGCGAGGCCCCCGGCCAGCGCAGGTGAAACGCGAACAGCGAGAGCTGCGGCGGCGCGACCATGACGAAGCCGGACTGGCTTGCCAACCGCTCGGCTGCCGCGACCGCGAGATCGCGTTTCTCGACCAGCGCATGGCGAAACCTCGCTGCCCCGAACAGCTGCAGACACATCCAGACCCTGAGACCGGGGAAACCCCGAGAAAGATCCGGGCCGTGCTGGCTCGGATCGTAGAAGGTGTCGGCATCGGGCGCCGTCGGGAGGTAGCTCGCCGTCCCGCCGTGCACCTGTCGTAAGGCGGCACCGTCACGGACCAGCAGCGCGCCCGTCCCGTAAGGCAGGAACAAGCTCTTGTGGGGGTCCAGCGTGAGCGAATCGGCCCGCGACAGACCCGCCAGCAGCGGACGTAGCTCGTCGCACATGTGGAAGAAGGCGCCGTAGGCCCCGTCGACGTGGTGCCAGAGCCCTGCCTCCTCGCACAGGTCGGCGATCGCGTCCAGAGGATCGACCGCACCGGTATTGACGGTCCCCGCAGCCGAGACGACGAGGAACGGCTTCAGCCCATTCTCGCGGTCCTGCCGAATGCGGTCCGCGAGTGCCTGTACCTGCATACGGAAGGCCGCATCAACGGATATGACCCGGACGCGATCCCCCGCGATCCCTGCGAGCCGAGCCGACTTGACGACCGCATGATGCGCCTGGCTCGACGTATACAGCACCCCTGACCGGATGTCCGAGCCGAGGAGCCGCTCGCGCGCGCACACGATGGCGTTGAAGGTCGCCGACGACCCGCCCGTCGTGAGCAAGCCGCGCGTCGTCGCCGGAAACCCCATCCAGTCGCGAAACCAGTCGAGCACGTTCGCCTCGAGCTGCACCAGCACCGGCGCCGCCTGCCAGATTCCCGTGAACCGGTTCGTGGTGCCGGCCACGAAGTCCGCGAGCGCGGCTGGAAACAGTCCGCCCCCGGAGATGAACGCCAGGTAGCCCGCCGACGGCGTGGTGAAGGAATAGGGAATCCAGTCGTCGAAGAGTCGGTCGAGAATCGGTGCGAGCGGCGTCCCCGTTTCGGGCGCGTCCGCTCGGAGGCTCCGGCAGATGGCTTCGGCACCGGTCTTCCCACCTGCCGGCTGAACGGGCAACGACGCGAAATGATCCAGGATCCGCGTCACCACCAGCTCGCTCATCTGGCGCATTTGATCGACGGTCAGCTCCAGGTTGGCGCGGTCGTCCGTCTGGCCCTGTGGCACGAGATCTCCTCGATGGCGCGACCCGGGTGGCATTATAGGGGATGCACACCGAGCCGGACCGGCGTCCACGAAGACCGCCGTGCTAGAATGTGCCTTCCTCAACGTGTTCGTGCGCAATCACTTAGATACTGATTCAGCGGACACGACATCGACCCCCTGAACGAGGCGACCGGTGCATACGCAGGCTACGACACCCTTCGGAAGAACCATGGAGTTCGTCATCGACAACTCCCTGCTCCTCGTGGCGGGCACCGTGACGGCGCTCGTCTGGGCGAACCTGAACGAGGAGGCCTATCAGCATTTCACGCACTCGCTGCACTTCGCGGTCAACGACGTGGGCATGGTCTTCTTCTTCGCGCTGGCCGCGAAGGAGGTCTACGAGGCGACACTGCCCGGTGGGGCGCTGTCGTCCCTACGCCAGGCAGCGGTCCCAATCCTGGCGGCCATCGGCGGGATGCTGGTCCCGGCCCTGGTCTACGTCGGCTTGGCAACGTGGGTGAACCAGCCAGAACTTATTCGGGGATGGGCCATCCCGTGCGCGACCGACATCGCATTCTCCTACATGACGGCGCGTATCATCTTCGGATCCCACCACATCGCTATTCCCTTCTTGCTGCTGCTCGCGATCGCCGACGACGCGCTCGGCCTCATCATCTTGGCGGTCTTCTATCCGACGGGCGAGATCTCGCTCCTGCTGTTCGTCCTGTTCTTCGTCCCAGCCCTCCTCCTTGCGTGGTGGCTGCGTCGCCGCCGCACCAACAGCTTCTGGCCGTACGTCCTGCTCGCGGGGGGCACGTCCTGGTTCGCCCTGCACGAGGGAGGCTTCCATCCCGCCCTGGCGCTGGTGCCGATCGTCCCGTTCATGCCGCACGAGCCCCGGGACCTCGGGATCTTCGACGAACGAGAGGAACTCCTCCCGGACACCCTCAACCATTTCGAGCACTGGTGGAAAGCCCCCGTCCAGGTCATCCTGTTCTTCTTCGGTCTCGTCAACGCGGGTGTGCTGTTCTCCAGCGTGGGTGTCGGTACGTGGATCGTCCTCACGGCGCTGGTCGTCGGCAAGCCGGTGGGCATCTGGCTATTCACCGAAGCGGCAGGGCTCATCGGCTTCTCGCGCGCACCGGCACTGACGTCGAGGATCGTGTTCGTCATGGGCATCGTGGCGGGCATCGGATTCACGGTGTCACTCTTCTTCTCGACGGCGGCGTTTCCAGCGGGACTCGCCCTCGAACAGGCGAAGATGGGAGCCCTGCTGAGCTTCGCTGCGGCACCCCTGGCGTTGCTCATGGCCATTGTGCTGCGCGCACGGGGGCAGCACCCTGAGCTCGTAGAGTCCCGACCCGCCGCGACCGTCTCGGGCCACTGAGCCGGCAGGCCAGCTGAGCCTGCCGAGGCGGAGCGCTCGAGGGTCGAATGGGCACGACGTGACGCGTCCGCAGCCAACCTGCCTCTCATCTTGCGCCGCGGGCCGAACGGCCCTCGTCGGTCTCCTCCTGACGGCCGGATGTGGGCCGGGTGCGGCGGACCAGAGCGCGGTCGTCGAAGCGCCGCCGCCGATCGCGGTGACCCTGACGCTTTCCCCAACCCTCCAGGGTAGCCGCCTGCGGATCGCAGGCACGACCGATCTGCCGGACGGCGCCGTCATCGTCTACGAGGTGCGTCATGAGCGGTGGGCAACCGAGGGTGAGCTGCAGTGGTTTCGCGAGGGACAGGTGGTCGTCGAGGAAGGGGCGTTCTCCACGCGCACCCGCCTGCGGTCCTGGCCGAGGGGAGCCCTCCAGGTGTGGGCCAGCTTTCAGACCGTCCTGCCCGACGGGCAGCAACCCCCAGAGGTGATCGCCACGTTTGGCGAGATGGGCGAGCGTCTCGCGGGAGACAACGTCACCCAGGTCGGCGACATGAAGCGCGCCGAGGTCACGGCTCGGGTCGAGCGGTGAGCGACGACCGGACACGACCCGCGAGCCCGCCTCCGCCCTCGGCGGGCCGGCCTCGGCGACGCGGTTTGGTTCTCGCGGCGGCGTGCTGGCTGGTCGCCTGCGGTGTCCTGCCCGGATCGGACGCAGACATCGAGGTCGTCGTCGAACGCAACGGCGTTCTCGCCGACGGTCTGCCGTTCCGCTACCAGCGCCTGGGCGAGGCGCGGCTGGACGAGCTGCTTCAGCGGGAGCGCTTGGCCGAGCACGTCGACGGCGAAACCAGCGAGTTCGCGCGGATCCTCCTGCTCAAGGACTGGGTCGCCGCCCAGTGGCCACACAGCGAACCAGAGCCCTATCCTCCCTGGGACGCGTTCGTCATACTCGATTGGATCCGCGCCGGCAGGACCGGTGGGTTCTGCGCGCAGTACTCTCAGGTCTTCGTCCAGTCGCTCGCGTCTCTCGGCCTGACCGGCCGCTACGTGGAGATCGGATCCCGCGAGAACCCCTACGCCCACTATCCGGTGGAGGTCTGGTCCAACGAGTACGACCGGTGGGTGCTCATGGACGTCGACTACAACCTCCACTTCGAACGCGACGGCATCCCCCTCAACGCGCTCGACGTGCACGATGCCCTGCTCCAGGGAGAGGCCCCGACACTGACCCCGGTGCTGGGACAGGTCCGGACGGGACACCCTGACCCCGCCGACTGGCCCCTGGCCACCGCCGAGCTGTACTACTATCTCCGCTTTCACTTGAAGGCCGACCACCTCACCTACTTCTGGGAGGCGCCGTTCGATCGGCTGAACGACATGGTGGAGTGGAGCGACGCGCGGGCCGTGCCCTGGCACGAAAGCCCGGTATCGTCCGAATACCCGAAGGAACGTCTGACCCTGAAGCAGACGGCACGGCGGGAGGCGCCCTACCCGAAACTGAATCAGATCCACGTCGAGACCCACGTGACCGCCCCTGCCACGCTCGAGCTCCGGCTCAGCCACAACGTGCTGGACTTCGCGGAGTACCAGGTTGGGAGGGGGCGCCGAGTCGAAGACTGGCGGCCTCACGGGTCGGACGCGCTCGAGTGGGCCCTCGCCTCTGGAGAGAACGTGATTCAGATCCGGGGGGTCAACAGCCGGGGCATCGGCGGACCGCCCGCCGTCGTCCGCGCCACCTACCGACCAGCGACCGCCCCGGCACCATCCTCAGGCTGAGACTCCCCCTCCGGCTCTCATTCGATCCCCGTCGTGAGGTATGTCCGAGCCAAGCTGGCGATCACTCGTGGTCGCAGCGCGAAGAGCCCATTCATCTCCAGCAGGCAGACGCTGGAGCAGGTGACGCAGCCGTGTCGACCTGCTCGGGCGAGTGCGGCCGCGACGCCCACGATCGTGACGTTCGAGGCGGGCACCTGCTCCTCCGTCAGCGTGCACGGGAACAGGCGACCGTCCGGATAGATCGCGCAGTGGAACCGGCCGGCCGAGCACGGCGGCCCAGGCACCGGCCCGTCGGTCTCGACGGCGGTCAGCCGGTCACGCGTGAAGTCCGGCCATCGGCGTGCGAGCTCGTAGGACCGCGACGACAGGATGATCCAGGGGTTCGTGCGCCTCGCCTCGAGGATTCGATCGATCAGCTGTCGTATCCGTTCGTCCTCGAGTCGATGGTCGGCCGCGTTCTTCCAGAGGCCGTTCTGTTCGGAGCGCATCAGGTTCAGCGTGATCGGCAATCGCTGGGTGCGGCCGATCTCCAGCAACCGCTCGAGGTCGCCGGCGTTGTTCGCGTTCAGAACGGCATTGACCTTGACCGGAACCCCCCCAGGCGCGCGCCGCTTCGACGGCCGCCATCGCGTCGTGATAGCTGCCCGCGCCCCGGTTACGGTCGTGTGAGGTCTCCGAGCCATCGAGGCTGACGACGAGGGTATGCAGCCGGCGCACGACCTCCGGTCGACTCGGGACCAGCGTCCCGTTCGTCGCCATGGCGGTGCGCAGCCCCAGCTCGCGGGCCTTGCCCACGAGCACGTCCGCGTCTCGCCTCACGAGCGGCTCGCCGCCGAAGAAGAGCACGCGCTCCGTGCCGTGGGCGTGAAGCTCGTCCAGAACGGCGCACCACTGCTCGGTCGAGAGCTCGTCGGTCGGACGGTCGGGAGACGAGCAATAGACGCAGCGCAGGTTGCACCGTTTCGTGAGATACAGCGTCACGTGAAACGGCACGGCCCGACCCGCCAGGTGCGCGGCCACGAGCCTGCCGCCTCGCCCGATCGCCTGACCGAACCGCATCAGCTAGCTCGCAACCTGTGCGAGAGCGCGGGGCCCTGGGTCGGCTGGATCCAACGGCCGGTCGTCGATCATCCCCGTCGGATCACCTCCAGGAGGGCTTCCGGTCGCAGACCGAAAACGGCCTTGCGTTCGTTCAGGTAGGCCGTGAAGCAGCCGCCGCAGTCGTGGTGCCGGGCGTGCTCCAGGGCCGACTCGAGGCCGTCTCGGGGGATGTTCTTCGGCGAGAACGCGGCGCCGTGCTGAGAGCACGGGTGCACGTCTCCGTTCGGCTCGATGTGCACGTAGAACCGTCCCGCCATACACGTGGACGGTCCATCGCTCCGGGTCGTCAGGCGATCGTAGTCGTCCCAGCGAGCCGAGGCCTCGTAGGTGCTGGCCAGGAACATGATGGCGCGGCCGTCTCGTTTCCAGCCCGCCAGACGGGTGTGCAGCTCGCGACACTGTCCGGCGCTGAGGCCCAGGTCTTGCGTCTCCTTGAAGGTCGATCGGCCAGCCAGGACGGGTTGCGCGTGCATCTTCACGCCGTGGGACTCGCAGAAGCCAAGCATCGGCTCGAGGTCGCCGAAGCTCTCTCGCGTCACGACCATGACGACGTAGGTCGGTCGCCCGCGCTCGCGTGCCAGGCGGATGGCCCGAACGGCGGCAGCGTGCGATCCCTGCCCGCGGGCGCGATCGTGGATCTCGGGCCGGATCGAATCCAGGCTGACGACGACCTCGTCGACATCGTCGATCAGCTCCGGTCGCTCGGCCACCCGGATCCCGTTCGTGACGACCGCGGTGGTGACCCCGGCCGCCCGGGCCTCCCGCGCCAGCTCGGTGAAGTCGTGACGGAGCGTGGGCTCCCCGCCCTGAAACTTCACGCGCATCGTTCCGAGCCTGGCGAGGCCTCGGATCGTGTGTCGCCACTCGTCCGTGGTCATCAGCGAGGTGGTGACCTCAGGGCAGCGGCAGTACACGCACGCCAGGTTGCAGGCGTTCAGCAGAACGGCCTGGACCTCGAACGGATGGATGGACCGAAAACGGTGTCGGAGGAACTTCCCGGCGATCTTGGCGTGTCGCGGGCGAATCACCTGGCGTTTCCGGACACCAGGGTGCCCTCCCGCAGGTCGCCAAGCGCGACGAGCGACAGCCACCACAGCCCGACGAGACGGGCGGTCGCCACCAGCCGGCGCCACCAGCCGGCGCCCGAGAGCGTCCGCGAAGCGGATACCGCCACCCACGTGGGCGCGCAGAACGCCGCCACCGACACCAGGGCCCAGGTCCAGCTCGGCGTCAGCAGGAGGCCGGCCGTCCCGAGCGCGACCGCGGCACCCAGCACCGGCGTCACCCGCACGTGCCAGAGACGGGCGAACCGGGCGACACACCAGCACCACGGCAATGCCGGGTCGTGGCTGGGGCGTGAGAGCTCACGAACGTAGACCGCCCCGCGGCGTCGGCGGAACGCCAGCATCTCGCGGGTGGTCTGCGGCACCCGCAGTTCTGTCGCGCGAGCCGCACGGCAGAGCCGCACGCGCAGGCCGGTCGCTCCGGTTCTGAGGGCGATGTGTGCATCCTCCGAGGACGCGTCGGCGACGAGCGGGAGGATGGCGTGGCGCCGGACCGCGTAGCACACGCCCGACACGACGGCCGTCGACAGCGCTTCGCCTTCGAGCCACCACAGGTTGTTCAGGAACCACCAGTGGATCCGCTCCTCGAGCAGCTGACTTCGCGGCTGAATACGGGCTCCGACGACGGCGGTCGACGGATCCTGGACGAGCACCTTCACCAGCTCTCTGATGCAGATCGGCTCGAGGCACGCATCGGCATCGGTGAAGACGATGATGTCCTCGTCGACGGCCTGGAGCGCACGGTTGATCTGCTGGGCCTTGCCACCGCGGCCGTCGACGCGCAGGAGGCGGTCGACGCGTCCCGTCGTGAGCGCCTGTCGAACGCGGGCGACGGTGCCATCGGTTGATCCACCGTCGACGACGTAGATCTTCAGCCTGTCGTCGGGGTAGTCACACCGACCGACGTCGTCCAGCTTGGCCGAGATCAGGGACGCTTCGTTGAGCGTGGGCACGACCACGGCGATGCGCGGCTTCGCATCCACCTCCGCTGCGAGGATTCGTCGCCGGATGGTGACGAGCACCAGGATCAGAAGGTACCCGAACACCGACAACCAGAGCAGCGACGCTGCGGCCAGATACACGGGCAGGGCGACAGACATGTCAGGCCAGATCTAGACACGCTGGCATGGATTTTTCAAGCGGACTCCCGAGAAGCGCGCCGTCGAGTCGGACGGTGGCAGCCAGCGTCGCATCTCGTAGCCGGCCAGAACGACCAGGAGGGGCATCATCGGATGCCGCAGCCGGCCCGTCGCCAGTGGGCCGCCTGAGATGAGGAGAAAGTAGAGGAGCAGACCGCCAAGGAGGAGAACGGGAGGCAAGCGCCGCGTGTCGCGGCGCAAGAAGGCCGGTACGGGCAAGACCAGGTAGGGCAGAAGCAGGAGACCGAACGCGACCGTGGTCCAGAACAGGAGCGGTAGGCGCCTTGGCAGCTGCCACAGCGTGCTCAGCAGGCCCTGATCGGCGATGGTTCCGAGCAGCCCGCCGGAGTCCGGATAGAGACCGAACAGCCGGAGGCCCTCCACGGCGTTGGGCTCGAGCAAGACCTGCAGCATGCCTTCGAGATGGATCCTGGCGTAGACGGCTGGGGTCGCCAGGAGCATCGTCAGACCCTCCTCGCGCACGCGCGCGTAGGCGCCATTCCGGATCAGGGCCGGGTCCCGCATGGTGGAGTCGTGGCGGCTCCGGATGCCTCGGTTGAACTCCTCGAACGCTCGGCCTTCTTGCTGCGCGAGAGCCGAGGCCCCGCGCGTGAAGAACGACCGGTCGAGCTGGCTGGAGAAGCCGAAGTAGCCCGTCGCGAGTCCGTTTCTGAGCTGCCAGGCTCCCAGCGCGGTGGCCGTCAGCGCGAGATAGACCACGGCGTGACGAATCCTCAGCGCTCGGTCGGGCCGACGCCACGCGAGCCACACGAGCAGAGCCGCGATCCAGATCGGCAAGAAGTAGGCGACGGGCCGTACGTATGCCGAGCCGACAACGGTGACCGCGCTCAGCAGCAGCCAGCGCGGCGCCGGACGTTCGAGATAGCGTAGCAGCGCGTACACCAGGAGCACGATCCACGTCGTGAACAGCGTCTCGGTGAGCAGACGACCGGTGAACACGACGAGGGTCGGTTCGAGGGCGCACGCCAGGTCGCACGTCAGAGTG